>Ga0307474_10002998_pt1 | contig 12180 bp, 12 predicted proteins | sample atmos_gasesECM1C_2_FD_203312 | JGI IMG/M metagenome (GOLD analysis project Ga0307474, IMG submission 203312) | Hardwood forest soil microbial communities from Morgan-Monroe State Forest, Indiana, United States - atmos_gasesECM1C_05 | ecosystem: Environmental > Terrestrial > Soil > Temperate... | reverse complement strand
CCCTGTTCGGGCAGAACCCTCCGGCCCAGAATCCGCCGCCACAGAACCCGCCGGCTCAGGCTCCACCTGAGCAAACACCACCGGCGCAGGCGCCGCCGAAGCTCGAGCAGCCGCAGATGGAAACGCCCGCGCCTGCCGATGAAAAGAAGGCCGACGAAAAGAAGGTCACAGCGCCTCCGCCGAAGGCCCCGAAAAAGTATGTGGAGGGCGAAGGCAAGGTGGTCGAAGAGATCATCGCGCGGGTCAACAACGAGATCATCACGCGTTCCGAGCTCGATAAGGCACGAGCTGCGGCGGCCGAAGATGCCCAGCAGGATTGCAGCGGGCGCTGCTCATCGGAGCAAGTGCAGGTGGCCATTGAAGACCGGCAGAAATATGCGCTTCGGGATTTGATCGATCAGTCTCTGCTCTCGCAGCGAGGCAAAGACATGGGCATTAGCGTAAAGCCCGAGGTGGTGAAGCAGTTAGACGAGATACGCGTTAAGAACAATTTGAAGGATATGGACGATCTGGAAAAGGCGGTTACCTCGCAAGGCGTGAACTGGGATGATTTCAAGAACAATATCGAAAACCGATTGTTGACGCAGGAAGTGATTCGCCGGGAAGTGGGCTCGCACATCACGATCGGGCACGAGGACGCGATGAAGTATTACGAGGAGCACAAAAAGGAATTTGTGCGGCAGGAACAGGTCGCCTTGCGCGCAATCGAAATCAAGACGGAGGGCAAGAAAGAGTCCGAGATACCGGAGTTGAAGGCGAAAGCGCAGAAACTGCATGACCGCGTGAAGGATGGCGAGGACTTCGGGGAACTGGCCAAGCGCTTCTCTGACGGGAGCACCGCGCAACAGGGCGGCTTCCTGGGAATTTATAAGCGCGGCGAGCTTTCGAAGGAACTTGAGGACATGGTTTTCAAGATGAAGCGGAACGAGATGACCGATGTGATCGAAACGAAGCAGGGTTTTCTGATCCTCCAGGTGCTGGAGCACTACCAGGAAGGCGAGCAGCCGTTCAATAAGGTCGAAAACGAAATCATGGACCACCTTTACAACGAGCGAATGGAGCCGGCGCTCCGTGAATATCTCAAGACACTCCGCGAGCAGAGCTACGTGGTGGTGAAACCCGGTTACCAGGACATGGCCGGCGGCGGCAATTCGGAAATTGAGGAAGTCAGCACAACTCCGGAAACCACCAAAGAGAAAAAGAGCCACAAAAAATACCTTTTGTTCGGCAAGAAAACCACTGGATCCAGCTGATGAAAACCACTTTCATCAAGGATCTGGTCGCCGATCAATCGATCACCAGCTTCTTTCTGGTTCATGAGAAGGAAGTCCGGAACACGACGGGGGGAAAGCCCTATCTGCGCATGGCGCTGGGAGACCGCAGCGGCACCGTCGAGGCGCGCATGTGGGAGCAGTTCGAAGTCGCCGCAAAAGATGTGAGCCGCGATGATTTCGTTAAGGTGCAAGCGCGCGTCGAGATTTACCGCAACCGGCCGCAACTCTCGCTGCAGCAATTCCGGCTCGCTAAGCCCGAAGAGATCGATCTGGCGGATTACTTGCCACATACGCCGCATGACGTCGAGGAACTGTATAAGCAACTTTTGGGGTACGTGGAGGGCATGAAGAATCCCTGGCTGAAGAAGCTGGTCTCGCGGATTCTGAACGATCCCCAGATTGTCGCGCAGTATAAGCGGGCGCCTGCGGCAAAGGTGATGCATCATGCCTACCTCGGCGGTTTGCTGGAACACGTTGTCGGCCTTTGCGGGCTGGCCAAATTGGCCGCGGCTCACTACCCCGAGTTGGACGTGGATCTCCTTTTGACGGCCGCGATGCTGCACGATGTCGGGAAGCTCGACGAGCTGTGTTACGAACGCTCGGTGGGCTATACGACCGAGGGGCAACTGCTCGGCCACATCGTGATGGAATTGGAAACTGTCGCGAAAGCGATGGAGGCGATCGAGGGGTTTCCGGCGAAACTGAAGACGGTCGTGCAGCACATCCTGATCAGCCATCATGGGCAGTACGAGTTTGGCTCGCCGAAGCTTCCCATGATTCGCGAGGCGCTTGTGTTCCACTACCTCGATGATATGGACTCGAAGATGGCCGCGGTTCGCGCGGCATTAGCAGGCGAATCCGGCGAGGAAGACTGGTCGGTATACTGCGGAGCCCTGGGCCGAAAGTTTTTGCGTCTGGACGAATATCTGAAGGAAGGGCCGTCGAACGGGGCCGAGAAGGAAGAGAAACATTAACTGCGATAACCCAACTTTCACGGAGCGGTCGCGCAGCATCCTGGGAAGGAACGAGCGTCCCGCCGGAAACGTCAATTCCGCCATGATTCCTGCGGAATACAGGGTTCGGGATCTGTGTATCCGGCCGGCGACGGTGCTGGCGCCAATGGCAGGGGTGACCGACACGCTGTTTCGGCGCGTGATTCGCGGCCTTGGCGGCTGCGGGCTGTTGATGACGGAATTTACGAGCTCCGAGGGCATCACCAGGAGCGCGAGGAAGGCGCTGCGATATCTGTACTTTCAGGAAGACGAGCATCCGATCGCTGGACAATTGTTCGGAGCGAATCCACAGGTGATGGCCGATGCCGCGCGGATGGTGGAAGACCTCGGTTACGACGCGGTGGACATTAACCTGGGGTGCCCGGCGAAGAAGGTTGTGAAATGCGGCGGCTCGGGCCTGTTGCGCGAATTGCCGCTGCTTGAGGAAATCCTGCGCGGCGTGCGTGCCGCGGTGAGAATTCCGCTCACGATTAAATTGCGCGCCGGCTGGGACGAGCAATCGATTGTGGCCGTTGAAGTCGTGAAAATGGCGGAGCAAATTGGCGTTGAAGCGGCCGCGGTGCACCCGCGCACGCGATTGCAGGGATACACGGGCAAGGCCGATTGGAACCTCATTGCTGCGGCGAAGCAGGCGGTCAAAATTCCAATTATCGGCAACGGGGATATTCAATGTCCCGAGGACGCCGCGCGAATGGCGGAGGAGACCGGCTGTGACGCGGTGATGATCGGCCGGGCCGCCGCCACCAACCCCTGGATTTTTGCGCAGATGCAGCAGTTCCGGGAGACAGGGCAGTATTCATTGCCTACCGAACAAGACCGTCATTGTTTACTTTCTGGCTACTACAGGCAAATTCTTAGCGCCAACCTGCCGGACGCCATGGGAAAAATGAAGCAGTTCGCCTGCTGGTTTACGCACGGAGTGGGGAATGGCGGCGAACTGCGTCGAATTGTGCACTTGGCGCGCACGCCGGGGGAAGTGGTCGAAAACGTGGAGCGCTTCTTCGAGCGTAAAGCGGCCACAGACCGTTGCCCCTCAGAGGTCGGAACGTAGGATCTCCGTTCGCCTGCCGTTGCGCGTCCGGGGACGTGACAGCCGGGGATTCGCCTTCGAGGAAGACACTTCCAGCGAAAATCTATGCCGCAGCGGAGCCGCGTTTCGCACGCGCTTCGATGTGGCCGTTGGTTCGAACCTCGAAATCCGGATTCCGATCGAGGGTGGTGCAATGCGGCGGAACGAAACTGATTTTGAGACGCAAGGCCGAGTGGTTCACGTCACGGAAAGCTTGGCCGACGGCGAGCGACCGGTAGGCGTGCAATTCGTTGGGCCTCGCTTCCAGCGAATGTTTCGGCCCGGGACCGCCGCCTGAATCGTCGGAATCCTGTTGGCGCCACGCCGAGCGAAGACGTCACACCCGAGGGGCCATCTGCCGCTACTCACTGCTTTGCTTATTCTTCTGTGGACGAGCCTTCGTTCAGTAGTTGCCGGTAAGCATCCCGCTTGGGGATTCCCCGTTCCTTTGCCGCGAGCTTCAGGGCTTCCTTGCGATCGAGCTTGGCCTGGTGGACGAGCTCGTCAACGCGCGCGGCAAGGGACTGCGACGTATTCAGGTTTGTGCCCGAGGTGCTTTGATCCGGTGGGCCGATGAGGAAGGTAATTTCACCCTTGGGCGGATGAGCTTCGAGTTCTCCGATCAGGTAGGAGAGCTTTCCCCGCAGGAATTCTTCGTGCAGCTTTGTCACCTCCCGCGCAATGCAAGCCGGTCGATCGCCCAGGATCGCGAGGGCATCCGCGGCGGTTTCGGCCACCCGCTGCGGCGCTTCGTAAAAAATGAGCGTGCGGTCTTCGATGCGCAGGCGCTCGAGCGCGCGCTGGCGTTCGCCGGTACGGGCTGGCAAGAAGCCTACAAAGAGGAATTCGTGACTCGGGAGCCCAGAAGCGGAAAGCGCGGCAAGGAGGGCAGATGGCCCAGGGATTGGAACCACCGGTATGCGGTGCCGGATTGCCAGAGTCACAAGCCGGTATCCGGGGTCGGAGACCAGCGGCATGCCCGCGTCGCTGACCAGTGCGACGCTGGCCCCCTGTTCCATGGCCAGCACGAGTTCCGGGGAGCGCGTCAGTTCGTTGTGTTCGTGGTAGCTCACTAGCGGCTTGTGAATCTCGTAGTGATTCAGCAACTTCAGCGTATGACGGGTATCCTCGCAGGCAATCTGGTCCACTTCCTTGAGAATGCGGATGGCGCGCATGCTGATGTCTTCGAGGTTGCCGATAGGGGTAGCCACCAGATAGAGAGTGCCACAGCGCAGCGACGCCTCGGAATCGGTTTGAAGGTTTGTCGGCATGGGAAGTGCTGAGATAAAGTCTAGCACGCCGCCTGAGCGGGGTGAGGCCACATGCTATACTCCGAAGTTTAGAGGGAATGCTGGAGGGTTGACTGTGCCGTTGTACGAGTATCAGTGTACGAAGTGCCGTCGAAGGACGGAAAAAATTGAAAGTATTGCCGGACCACATTTGAAGAAGTGCCCTCATTGTGGAGCGAAGGTAGAGCGCCTGTTGGCCGCGCCCGCCATTCAGTTTAAGGGTGCGGGCTGGTACGTGACAGACTATGCGGGCAAAAAAGGCGCCGAAGCAGAAAGCAAGGCGTCAGAAAAGGGCGAAGCCAAAGAGGCTGCGAAAGAGGCGCCTAAGGAATCGGCAGCGAAGGAATCCAAAGAAAAGAAGAGCACCAAGAGAAAGGACTAGCGGTATTACAGCTTCAGCGTTTTGAGGTACGCGCGAAAGTCCTCGCCGAGTTCCTCGTTCAACAGCGCAAGTTCAACAGTGGCTTTCAGGAACCCGAGCTTATCGCCCGCGTCATAGGAAATGCCCTGATAAATCAGGGCCCACAACCCCTGTTCCTTGGCCAGGATTCGCAAAGCGTCGGTGAGTTGAATCTCGCCGCCGGCGCCCGGCTTGGTCCGTTCCAGGCATTCGAAAATGGCGGGAGGCAGAACATAGCGCCCCGTGATGGCCAGGTTCGAAGGCGCATCCTCGACCTTGGGCTTTTCGATCAGGTCGCGAATGCGAAGGAGCCGCTCGCCGAAGGGTGGAAGAGGCGCTGGTTCGCCAGCTACGATGCCGTACAGGTAAGTCTTATCACGCGGAACTTCCTCGACGGCGATCGCGCCAGTACCCGTGGCTTCATAAACATCGATCAGTTGCTTGGTGGCCGGATTTTCTCCCGGAATCAGCACGTCGCCGAGGAGCACAGCAAATGGCTCGTCGCCCACGAGGTCTTTTGCCACTAATACCGCGTGTCCCAGCCCTAACGGTTCTTTTTGGCGCGTATAACTGACCTGAACCATGTTGCTGATCTGCCGGACCATTTCCGCCTGATCCTTTTTGCCTTTGTCCTCCAGAAATCGTTCGAGCACGGGAGCGTTGTCAAAATGATCTTCGATGGAATTTTTGCCTTTTCCGGTGACAATGATGATGTGTTCGATCCCGGAAGCCACGCACTCCTCCGCCACATATTGAATTTGCGGCTTGTCAACGACGGTGAGCATTTCCTTGGGCTGCGCCTTGGTGGCTGGCAGGAATCGTGTCCCCAATCCCGCGGCCGGCAGGACCGCCTTGCGAACTCTTCGAATGGGTGGCGTATTGTGAAGCGACTGCTTGGAGTGTTCCATCGCAGGGAGCTGCATTTATGTGAACTCTGTCTGAGAATTTGACACCGTTAGCACGGTAGCCGCGAGCCGCGGGGTTGTCAATCCGTGCAAATCCTGTTTGCCACGCTAACAGGTTGAGCCGAAGTGGCTACCCTCTTTTGTACACAGGAACGAGGAAGAAGGCTTCGTAGTTCGCGCCGTGTGCTTTCCCGCGCGCTTCCACTTCCCAATACGTCGGGGGCGTTTCGGCCAACGCCGTGGCGCGCTGGTCCGTGGGTAGATGGAACTCTACCGGTATGTCGCCGCCGGCGCGAGCGGCGAGTTGGGTGCTCGAAAACGTGGTCGCGTCTTTGTAGAGTTCGTAACACACGACCTGGGTGCTGCGGTTGTTTCCGCTTCCCGTGGTCACATACTTTTCCTGCACGCAACGGAGCGTGAGAGCAAGTTCATCGATGCTCGCCACGTGCCGCGGCGCCCGGAGACGTACTCGCAGCGTCTGGCCGAGAAAATAAGGGAACTCGTCGTAGTCGAGGAAGCTATTGCCATAGCGCACGAGGTCCGCAAGCATTTGGATCCAGCGCGCCCAAAAGGCCAGTCCGAGCAGCGCGAACAGGCTCGCAAACACGAGGAAGACGCGTGCGACGCCACGCTCGTTGAGTCCGACCCAGAAAAACGGGATTAGAAACGCATTCCAGGCCAGCGCGGCCACCAGGCGCTGCAGCATGGCATTGAACGCAGAAAATCCGACGCCTTCCCTGTGCCAGTGATGGTCAGAAAGCCAGGGTTCGCTGGGCCGGGCCGAGGACTCTCGCTCGCATTCGGCCTTGCGCGCCGCTCCTCGGAGGCCATGAACGATCAGGAAAGCACCGCCCAAAAAGAAGAACGCGCCGACGAGGCCGATCAGCCAGTCCGGGGCATTCTTGCGGCCAGGAAGAAGGTTTAGCGCGGCACAGTCGATGGCAACGCCTGCGAGGAGAAAGGGCAGTCCGAACAGGACTGATTTCCAGCCATCGATGGGAGCGCCGCTCTGGGTTGGGTGATTCAGCAGGACTGGCGGCATCCCGGGACCGCCGCCCAGGCGCGGCTCGAGCAGGCTTGGTGTTTGTGTGAAGGTCGTGGTCATTCGAGTTTCCTTCGAATTTGCCTAACGTCCGTGCACTTGGCAATGGAACTATCGCGAATCAGTAAAGAGCCGGGAGTCGTGTGCTAGCATGGAACTTCAGGGAAAATGATGGCTGCCGACAAGACAAATGGCGTGCGCATTCTGGGGATCGAGTCGTCGTGCGACGAGACGGCTGCCGCGGTGGTTGTCGACGGTCGGCAGATTCTTTCGAGTGTGGTTGCTTCGCAGATTGACATTCACCGGAAATACGGTGGCGTGGTTCCTGAACTGGCTTCGCGCGAGCATCTCCGCCAGATTGTGCCCGTGGTACGCGAGGCTTTGGCTGGCGCCAGGTTGCGGTTCGATGACTTGGATGCCATCGGTGTGACGCAAGGACCTGGCCTCGTGGGCTCACTGCTCGTCGGAATCACGTATGGCAAAACACTGGCGGAAGCTCTCGGAAAGCCCTTGGTGGCGGTGAATCATTTGGAAGGGCACGTCCATGCTGCGTTTCTCGAGGCCTATCAGGAAGGCGATGCCCCGCAATTGCCGGCGGTCTGCCTCATCGTGTCGGGAGGGCACACGGTTCTGTATGAAGTGAAGGCGAACGCCGAGAACCGCTCACAAGCTCTCGACTACCGCAAATTGGGCCAGACGCGCGACGACGCGGCCGGTGAAGCGTATGACAAGGTGGCGAAGCTGCTGGGCCTTGGTTATCCAGGTGGACCCATTCTTGACCGTTTGGCCGCGGCCGCAGACGGCGTTCCCGCGCCGGTGAAATTTGGTCCGACCAAGACGCGGGGCAATCCGCTCGACTTCAGCTTTAGCGGTCTGAAGACTGCGGTTCTCTATCACTTGCGGGAGCGCCCGGATTACAACAGCGAAATCGCGAAGAGGGAACAGGCCGTAGCGCAAGGCCAGCGCAAATTTGAAGAGCTGCTGCCGCTGTGTTCCCGAGCGACACTTGGTCTGGTGCGCGAGTTTCAAAACGTGGTTGTACGCGACCTCGTCCAGCGCACACTGGCTGCGGCCGACGAAACCGGTGTGCAAACCATCCTGGTTTCCGGAGGTGTGGCAGCCAATTCGCAATTGCGAGCGACGTTGCGGGATCGTGCCGATTCGCTTGGCTTGAAAATCTACTTCCCAAGCCGCGCGCTTTCGACCGACAACGCGGCGATGATCGCTGCTGCGGCTTATTCAAGGTATGTGCGCGGCACGTTTGCGGATCACTCACTCAATGCCATGGCGAGTATGCCTTTAGCATGAGGCGCAGCGAAAATCGTTGCCGAAAAACAAAAAAGCGGGCAACCCGAAGGCTGCCCGCCGAGAATTTCCGTTAACCAGGTCTAGTCAACTTTTTCCTGCATCGTTGGGAATTGTAACTTGGCCTTTGCCAGAGATTTCACAACAAGTACTTCGGCGGTTTCGGCGGTTAAATTGCGCGCGGTTGCCATCTCGCTGACCAAGAGGTACTTGGCGCGTTCCAACATTTTCTTTTCTCGGAAGGAGAGAGGCTTACTGCGGCTGAGGGATACGAGGCTCTTCAGAACGACGGCTACTTCCAGGAGAGAACCCGTGCGCATGCGCTCGGAGTTCTCCTTGAATCGATGCTTCCAGTCGTGGTGCGAATTGAGTTTTCCCTTTTCGAGAAAGCCCAGCACCTTGGTGGTGTCATTCGAACGAATGACAGATCGGAGGCCAACGGCCAGTGCGTTTGAAGATGGGACCATCACGCGCAACCCGCTGGAAATGATACGAATCATGAAGTAACGTTCGGTTCTACCGTTGAGAATTCCGTAACTGATTTGTTCAACTATCCCTACGCCGTGGTTCGGATAAACGACTTTGTCGCCAATCTTGAATTCCATAGCTTCGGTGATCCCCCTCAGAGATAGGTCAAGTTTAGGGGGTTGTGTTGGAAGAGTCAAGATATATCCTCTGGAATCAGGAAGATAGAGAAAGCGGGGTTTGAATTTGGCATCGAAATTGCTCAGCCGGGTGGTCCTTGAGGCCTTCGACTTCGTTCCGGACCTGCCTAATTCTGTTCTTTCCTTGGGGAACGCCGGACGGAAATTTTTTTTGCAAACCATTTGGTTTGAGAGAGTAAGCTGGACTTTATGATGGTTAAGGTGTGACTTGGTTACACTGGCGATCGACACTTGCGAGAGGCGCGGCAGCATCGCAGTTCGCCGGGAGGGGCGGCTCTCAGCCCTGCGGCGGCATGAAAGCGATGAGGAGTATTCGAGTTGGCTCTTGCCAGCGGTGCACGACGTGCTGAGGGAGTCTGGTTGCGTGCTCGGAGATCTCAGTCTGTTGGCGGTAGCGACGGGGCCGGGGTCGTTCACCGGTCTTCGGGTGGGATTAACCACCGTAAAGGCGTGGGCGGAGGTGTACGGGACTCCGGTAGTCGGAGTTTCGCGCTTGGCTGCTCTCGCCCACACGGGCCCCGAATCCGCCCAATACATTGCAGCTTGCTATGATGCGCAGCGCGGACAAATATTTGGGGGATTGTTCGAGAAGCGACCGGCGAAGATCGAATTGAAGGAACCGGAGTCTGTGCTCGAGCCTGGAGCCTTTCTTGGTTTGATTGCCGATCGGTGCGGGGCGAACGCAGTTAGCTGGGTGACACCAGACCCGGAACTAATTTCGCGCCAGGCAAAGTGGGCGGAGAGAGCAGCAATCGGGGATCTGCTCGTTTCTTACGGAGATGGGTTGGCAGACTCCATCGGAGAACTGGCCGAGGAACGTGCGCGAAAGCGGGAACTCAGCGATCCCGTAACGCTGGACGCGAATTATGTACGCCGCTCCGATGCGGAGCTTTTTTGGAAAGGGAGCACAAGGCATGTGCCCTGAACCAGCCGGGGGTGAGGCCGCGTTCGAAATCACAGAATGCCGAAACGGAGATATCGGTGCAGTTCAAGCTATCCTCGCGGCGTCTCCGGGAGCGGCCCAGTGGTCTGACCAGGCGATCGCCAACGCACTAGAAGCAACCCCTGCTTGTCACTTCGTGAGTATGATCCACGGCGAGGTCACCGGCTTCATTTCAGGGCGGCGTGCAGCCGGCGAAGGAGAAATCCTGAACCTGGCGGTGAAGCCGAAGTTTCGCCGTCGGGGACAGGGCCAAGCGTTAGTTAACATAGTACTTGAGAGTTTCCATCGGGATGGTGTCATTCAAGTGTTCCTTGAAGTCCGGGAATCAAATCATGTCGCGATTTCCTTTTACGAACGGTTGGGATTCCGGGACGTCGGGCGCAGGGGGAACTATTACCACGACCCAGACGAGGGCGCCCTGGTCTTAGGCCGGTCCCTGGATCCCGCTAGGTCGTGGGGTATCTGAAGGTACGGAATACTTAAGGAGCGAACGGCCTCGGGAGGCGGCCCTACAAAGCCGCGGCAGGGCAGTAGCAGGATTCCAGAGGACAGGTACCGATTACCCCTTGACGCCGATTTTCCCGGTGTTAGTCTGGCGGTCATGTAGTATTCACATTCCAGTCAAGAGGAGGAGAAACGCATGGCAACTGCTCAGCGGACCCCTCGGGACGTAATTTTCGAAGCCGACGCCGAGTATCAGCGTCTGGCAACGAAACATCAGCAGTACGAAGCAGAACTCCAGAAACTCTCGCAGTCGCCCTACCTCAATTCCGAAGACCTCCTCGAAGAAATCCGGCTGAAAAAGTTGAAGCTACATGTGAAGGATGAAATGGAGCGCATCGCTGCGCAGCTCCACGGCGCGCGCGCTAAACACACGCAGTAACCCGCCCCGATCGCCCGCTCGGCGAGTCCAAGTATCGTAGAATGACCACAGCGCTCCTGCGGCCCAAGACCGCGACGGAGAAAGGGAGGCTATGGTCCGCGAAGGGTACTACTTCGGCTTGCCGCCTGTCTTGCTGGGACTGCTTTCGCTTGGGTATCGCTCGCCGCTCTCGGAAGCCGTGGGTGGCGTTTTGGTGTTTCTAGGCTTGTTTGTTTTTTATTTTTTCCGCGATCCCGAACGGGTGATTCCTGGTGCGCCTGGGCTGATTGTCTCGCCAGCCGATGGGCGGGTCGTGGTGGTCAAAGACGAAACGAATCAAGGCCGGCCGGGGAAGCGCATCAGCATCTTTTTGGCCATCTGGAACGTGCATGTCAACCGGGCGCCCGAGGCGGGTACGATCTGCCGCCTGGATTACAAGCCGGGCAAGTTTCTCGCGGCCTGGGCAGAATCCGCCTCAACCGTAAACGAGCAAAATATCTTTGCGCAGTCCACCGAACACGGTGAAATCGTGTATAAGCAAATTGCCGGATGGGTGGCGCGGCGCGTGGTGGCGTGGAAGAAGCAGGGAGATTCGGTTGCTCGCGGAGAGCGAATTGGGCTGGTGCGGTTTGGGTCCCGGGTAGACTTGTGGCTGCCAGGCGAAGCCGAAGTGCTCGTGAGTGTAGGAAATCATGTACAGGGCGGTTCGAGCGTGGTGGCTCGTTTTCCTGAGACCGTTCCGGTTCCGAAAACCGGCCTCGATCAGTCCAGAACGATCTCGCAGAAAATGAAGGAAGGGGAGCAGCGACCGTAGTACTCTGTTCGAGGAGTTGGCGGGAGCTTTCCGCAGGCTGTTAGAGAACCGAAATGTCAGAATTCGAACAGCACGAAATCCCATTTGAAGACCGCAAATACAGGCGCACTCGCCTCCGCCGGGGCATCTTCCTGCTGCCGAGTATTTTTACCGGCGCCAACCTCCTTTGCGGGTATTACGCATCCATCGCTGCCCTAAGCGGGGGAACGGAAGACTTTGACCACGCGGCCAAGGCCATCGGTATCGCGATTCTTTTTGATGGCCTGGACGGACGCATTGCCCGGATGACGGGCACCAACACTGAATTTGGCGTGCAATTTGATTCGCTGGCGGATGTGGTGACCTTCGGAATCGCGCCGGCCATTCTGGCCTACTCCTGGGGCTTTCGCAGCATCGCGGGCTTGTCCAGCGAAGGCTACGAGCAGCTTGGCCACTTTGCCTGGATTTGCTGCCTGGCTTTCCTGATTTGTTCGGCATGGCGTCTGGCGCGTTTCAATGTCCAGGGCATGGCGCCCGGGGGTTCGAAGAATTTTGTGGGCATGCCGACGCCAGCGGCAGCGGGCGTGGTAGCCGCTGTCGTGCACGCCTGCCACTGGATT
>Ga0307474_10002997_pt1 | contig 12182 bp, 9 predicted proteins | sample atmos_gasesECM1C_2_FD_203312 | JGI IMG/M metagenome (GOLD analysis project Ga0307474, IMG submission 203312) | Hardwood forest soil microbial communities from Morgan-Monroe State Forest, Indiana, United States - atmos_gasesECM1C_05 | ecosystem: Environmental > Terrestrial > Soil > Temperate... | reverse complement strand
GCCCGGCCCAATGCCGAGGTATTGGGGTTGCTGAAAGCCTCGCATCACCGCAAGCTTGACGCGTCGCTGCAGGCCAAAGCGCGCGTCGCCTGACGACGCGAGCTGTCTTACGCGCGATCGCGCTTGCTCTTGTTGAGATGATAGGTTAGCGCCAGCCCCACGCAGTGGCGCAGCGCGTCTTTCGGCATGTCTTCGCTCGCATCCAGCATGATGCAGCGGTTGCCGACATAGTCGAGCTCCGGATAGAGCTCGCGGAATGTCTCGACCAGATTGGTCTGGCAATGGAAGTAGATCGCATAGCGGTCCGGCTCGGATTTCACCTGATCGATGCGGATGGTGCTGCCGCTTTTGCTTTTGCTGGTGAGGTAGCTGACCTGTCCCCATCTCAGCGTCTCTTCCAGAGCGCCGACGCCGTCCGTGGTCTTCGCGGTATCGAGGATCAGCCGGCGAAGGGCGAGAAGTTTTTCGCGCAGCAGCTTCGGAAAGCTGCTGAAGGCTGCTGCCACTTCGGGGTCAAAGGGAGCCGCGCGACGGTTAGCGGGAGTTTTCGTCGTGCTCTTTCTCGCGAGACCCGGCATCGGTTTCCACGCAATCGCGGCTTGCGTTCACTCTACTGCGAATGGCGCGCCGGCCACAACGGCTTAGCGTCGTCGGGGTCGATTTGCCGCGTTCAAGCCGCGTCGCGCAAGCCAGCCAGGAACGTGTCGACGCTCTTGAACAAAGCCGACGCATGCTGGCTGAGTTCGCCTGACGCGGAAAGGACCGTGTCGGCGAGCGCGCGCGACTGATCGGCCGCGTGACTTGCGCCTGCGACATTGACCGCGACCTCGCTGGTGCCGGCGGCAACCTGCTGAACGCTGTGCGCGATCTCGCGTGTCGCAGTGCCCTGTTCCTCGACGGCGGACGCGATCGTGGTCGCGATGCCGCTGATTTCGCGGATGGTGTTGCTGATGCTGCCAATGGCTGCCACGCACTCCTCGGTCGAGGCCTGAATGGCGGCGACCTGTCCGGCGATCTCCTCGGTCGCCTTCGCGGTCTGGCTGGCGAGTTCCTTGACCTCGGAGGCGACCACGGCAAAGCCGCGGCCCGCTTCGCCTGCGCGTGCCGCTTCGATGGTAGCGTTCAGCGCGAGCAGGTTGGTCTGGCCGGCAATCGCGCTGATCAGGCGCATGACATCGCCGATCTTTTCGCCGGCTGCGGCCAGTGCGCCGACCATCTCGTTGGTCTTCGCAGCCTTGCCGACGGCGGCGTCCGCGACATCGCTGGAGTGAGTGACCTGCCGGCCGATCTCCGCAACGGAGGACGCGAGTTCTTCGGTGGCGGCCGCGACCGTGTTGATGCTGGAAGATGCCTCCTCGGATGCGGCCGCCGCCGCGGCTGCCTGCGCCGAGGTTCCGTTGACGCTCGCGGTGATTTCTGCCGCGACGCGCTGCATCTCGTCCGTTGCCCGCGCCACCGCGCCGACGACGCCCTTGACGTCCGCCTCGAAGCGATCGGCCATCCGCCGTTGCAGCGCGCTCTTTTCAAGTTCGCTTGTCTTCTTGGCCGCTTCCTGCTCCTCTCGCAACACCTTCGACTCGATCATGTTGCGGCGGAACACGTCGACGGCGCCGGCCATCGTCCCAAGTTCGTCCTTGCGATCCCCACCCGGAATCATGACGTCGGTATCGCCGCTGGACAGGCGATTCATGACGACGGTAATCGCCGCCAAGGGGCGCGACATGCCGCGGCCGAGCAGGAAGGCGAGCAGCGCAGCGACGATTAAAATGGCGACGGTGCCGATGATCTGTGTCCGCTGCGACCTTGCGGAGGCCGCTTCATATTCGGTGGTATCCTTGACCAGTTCGATCACGGCAACCGGCTTGCCGGCATAGTTTTTGATCTGCCCGAGATAGAGCGCGACCGGATGGCCGTCGAGCGTGGCATCGCGGCGGAGCGCCGTGCCGTCAAATGCGCTTTTCAACTCGTCCTGGCTGGCCAGCGACTTTTCGGCGAAGGTCGATCCGATATTGTCGAAAGCCTTGCCGTCGTAACGATGCACCGCGAGGTCGACGCCGAAGCGCTGTTTGACACCGTCGACAAACTGCTTGTTGAAGGAGACGCCGATGTCGGCGACGGCGAGGCTTCTGCCGTCGCGCATGATCGGGGTCAAGGCAAAGATGCTCAGCGAGTCCCGTCCGGGTTCGACGCCGACGATGGGTTTCCCGGTTGTGTTCGATTCCACCACCGTGTTGCGCCGCGCCGAAATATCCTCGCCAAAGTGTTTCGGATCGTGAGCGCGGTAGAAGGCCGTCGCCGGCGGCGTGTGGAAGCTGATCAGCGGAATGCCTTGTGCCTTCACCGCCTCGAACGGCGCTTTCAGCAACGGCTCGAGCGCTGCGCGATCGCCTTTGGCGATTGCATCAACTACCGGCGGCAAATTGGCCAGCACGGCGCTGACTGCCAATCCCGCACGTCCTTCATAATCGAGGGTCGCAATGACGCTGTCATATTGCAGCTTGAGCTGCTGATCGAGCGCAAGGCGCATCAGCGCGCGTTCCTGCATCACCGAAAATGTCCCAAGGATGGCGCAGGCCGCCGCAACCGTCAGTGAAATCGCGAGGATGAGGCGGGCCGCGATCGATCGGAGCTTGAACATGGGATTTCGGGGCCTCGCAATGGTTAAGGCGAAGTTCCCAGAAAGTGCTTAATAACTGATTGCTTTCAAGATTCGGCGCGCCTCGCCGCTCGGCTTTGGGCGATCGATGACGCCAACGTGATGCGCCCTGCAGATAAGTACAGATTTGGACGGCAGCTTGCCTAGAAAGTCGGCCCGCGCGGAATCGCACTGTTGGTCAGGATCATCTTGCCGGCGTCTTCAAAGTGATTGTCGCGCGCCTGGATCTGCTGCGCGATCGCGTGCATGTCGCGGAAACGCCGCTCGAACGGATTGGATTTGAACACGGCGGTCGCGCCGGCCATGTGGTAAGCGGTGTCGACCACCTCGGCCGCTTGATGAATGGTGTATGTCGCAGAGAGCCGAATGGCGGTTCGGCCTTGCTCGGAGAGACGTCCGGTGCTCAGCAATTCCTGCCAGGCTTCCGTCGCGGTTGAATAGTGATAGGCGCGCGCCGCGCGCAACTTGGCTTCGGTGCGGCCGATCAGGCCTTGAACGGCGCTGTTGTCCTTCATCGCGGCAATGCCGACCGAATGCTTCTTTCGCGCGAGATCGATCGCCGCGTCCAGCGTTGCTCGCGCGACACCGAGCGAAACCGCACCGAAACCGAGCCCGAACATGCTGTAGGTCGTGATGCCGTAGAGCGGGCCTTTCTCGCGCAAGGCCGAGAAATCGTCGCGCAGCGCGGCGAAATTGTCCGGAATGAACAGGTTTTCGACCGAATAGGAATCGGTGCCGGTGCCGCACAGGCCGATGACATCCCAGACGTCGTGCATGGTGGCGCTCGATGCCGGAAAAACGATGGTGCGGACTTCCGGCGTGCCGTTGTGCCGCATCCGCCGCGTGCCGTCGGCCTCCAGAACCTGGACATGCGCCCCGAGCCAGTTGGCCTGGCGCGACCCGCTGGCAAAATCCCAACGCGCGGTGATGGTGTAGCCGCCGGGAACCACCTGCACATCATGGGCGATGGCGCCCCAGGCCATGATGTCATCCGGCTTGCCGAACACCTGGTGCGCGATGTCCGCATCCAGATAGGCAGCCGTCATGGCGACCACCGAACATTGCCCCACGCACCAGGCCGTCGAGGCATCCGCCTTGGCGATCTCCTCCAGCATCTGCATGAACACCATGGGCGGCGACTCGAACCCGCCAACGCTTTTCGGCAGCAGCGAACGGTAAAGCCCGCTTTCGACCAGCGCGGAGACCACCTTCGGCGTCAGCTTCCGCGTCCGCTCGATTTCGTCGGCCTCTGCCGCAATCAGGGGCGCAAGTGCCCTGGCGCGTTCGACGAGGCCTGCAGCGACGCCCGTGGCTTCGGGCTTGTTCATGGCGTTTCCTTAATTCTTTATCGAGTGATCAATTAGGGCCATGTTGATCCAACTCGGGTCGGCAATCAAGGTGTGTTCAGGCAAGGCGATGCAGAAAAACCCGGACACAGAACCAGGACGTCAGCTATCCACCTTGAGCGCGGCAATAAAGGCTTCCTGCGGGATGTCGACCTTGCCGAACTGCCGCATCTTCTTCTTGCCTTCCTTCTGCTTCTCCAGAAGCTTCCGCTTGCGTGTGATGTCGCCGCCGTAGCATTTTGCGGTCACGTCCTTGCGGAGTGCGCGCACCGTCTCGCGCGCGATCACCTTGCCGCCGATCGCAGCCTGGATCGGAATCTGGAACATGTGCGGCGGGATCAGTTCCTTCATCTTCTCGACCATGGCGCGGCCGCGGCCCTCAGCGCGGGTCTTGTGCACCAGCATCGAGAGCGCATCCACCGGCTCGTTGTTGACGAGGATCTGCATTTTCACGAGATCGGCCGGCTTGTAGTCGGTGAGGTGATAGTCGAACGACGCGTAACCCTTCGAGACCGATTTCAGGCGGTCGTAGAAATCGAACACCACCTCGTTGAGCGGCAGTTCGTATTTCACCATCGCGCGGTTGCCGACGTAGGTGAGTTCCTTCTGCGAGCCGCGGCGATCCTGGCAAAGTTTCAGCACGCTGCCGAGATAGTCGTCGGGCGTCAGGATCGTGGCCTCGATCCACGGCTCCTCGATCTCGGCGATCTTGACCACATCAGGCATGTCGATCGGATTGTGGATCTCGATGGTCTGTCCGTCGGTCAGGTGCATGCGATAGATCACCGACGGCGCGGTCGCGATCAGATTCAGATCGAATTCGCGTTGCAGCCGTTCCTGGATGATTTCCAGATGCAACAGGCCGAGGAAGCCGCAGCGGAAGCCGAAGCCGAGCGCGGCGGAGGTTTCCATCTCGAAGGAAAAGCTCGCGTCGTTGAGGCGCAGTTTTCCCATCGCCGCGCGCAGGGTTTCGAAGTCGTCGGCGTCGACCGGGAACAGGCCGCAGAACACCACAGGAATCGCCGGCTTGAAGCCCGGCAGCATGTCGGTCACCGGCTTGCGGTCATCGGTGATGGTGTCGCCGACGCGGGTATCGGCGACTTCCTTGATCGCCGCGGTGATGAAGCCGATCTCGCCGGGGCCGAGCTCCTCGATCTGGTTCATCTTCGGGGTGAAGAAGCCGACGCGCTCGATGTCATAGGCCGCACCGGTGCCCATCATGCGGATGCGCTGGCCTTTCTTCATGACGCCATCGACGATCCGCACCAGCACGACGACGCCGAGATAGACGTCATACCAGCTATCGACGAGCAGCGCCTTCAACGGCGCTTCGCGGTCGCCTTTCGGCGGCGGCAGCCGGTGCACGATCGCTTCCAGCACGTCGTCGATGCCAAGGCCGGTCTTGGCCGAAATCATCACCGCATCCGACGCGTCGATGCCGATCACGTCCTCGATCTGCTGCTTGACCTGATCGGGTTCTGCGGCCGGCAGGTCGATCTTGTTCAGGACCGGCACGATCTCGTGGCCGGCGTCGAGCGCATGGTAGACGTTGGCGAGCGTCTGGGCTTCGACGCCCTGGCTCGCGTCGACCACCAGCAGCGAGCCTTCGCAGGCTGCCAGCGACCGCGAGACCTCGTAGGCGAAGTCGACATGGCCGGGTGTGTCGATCAGGTTCAGGATATAGGACTTGCCGTCTTTGGCGACGTAGGTCAGCCGCACCGTTTGCGCCTTGATCGTGATTCCGCGCTCGCGCTCGATATCCATGGAATCGAGCACCTGCTCCTTCATCTCGCGGGCCTGCAACCCGCCGGTGGTCTGGATCAGGCGGTCGGCGAGCGTCGATTTGCCATGGTCGATATGCGCAACAATGGAGAAGTTGCGGATGTTCGAAATGGGGGCTGATGTCATGGGGCGCGGGATAGCATTCGCGTATCTGGGCGGCAACCACATTGCGGCATTTTAACGGGGCTTCTTCACGCCAAGCTGATTTCATGGCAGCGGAAAACGCGCTACCCACTCCCGCAGGAATAGAGGTCCTTCAGCTGATGTCACCAACCCTGCTTTCATCTGCGAGCGTGCCGCGCCGCCGCGCCAGACGCCGGCCGAGCCTCAAGCGGCTGATGGCCTGGGTTGCGGCGTCGGCGACGGACCGCTACGCCGCGTCCGCCTTTGTCTTCACCTTTGCCGCGATCCACGCTCTGCTTTGGACCGTCATCCTGATCAATCTGAAGGCAGCGCAGGACGTCCATATGGATGTCGCCGAGGCCTTTGCCTGGGGGCAGAAGTTCCAGCTCGGCTATGGCAAGCACCCGCCGCTCTCGGGCTGGGTCGCCGGTCTCTGGTTCAAGGCGTTTCCGGTCACCGACTGGTCCACCTATTTGCTGGCGATGGCGACGGTCAGTTGCGGCCTCATCCTCACATGGCGGATCGCGCTGCGGGTGGTGGACTATCGCCGCGCGTTTCTGGTCGTGGTGATGCTCGCGATCTACCCGATCTTCAATTTCAAGGGCTTCAAGTACAACCCCGACCTTCTGCAACTCGTCACGCTGCCGCTCCTGGTGCTGGCCTATCTCAACGCGTTCGAGAAGCGCACCGCGCGGTCCGGCTTCTGGCTTGGACTGGCCGCAGCGCTGGCGCTGATGACGAAATACTGGGTGCTGACCATGATCGGCGCGATTGGGTTGGCCGCGCTCATCCATCCCGATCGGATGAAGCTGCTCCGATCGCCGGCGCCTTGGGTTGCAATTGGCGTCGCGATCGTCGCGATGATCCCGCATCTGGTCTGGCTGAAGGATGCCGACTTTGTACCGCTGACCTATGCCAATGGCGTCTACGGGCATTTCACCCGCGCCCAGACCGCGGCGCTGGTTCTCGGCTACGTCGAGCACTGCATCGGGCTTCTGATTTTACCCGTGCTGATGGCCCTGCTCGCGCTGACCGGAATAAGTTTTCGAATGCCTTCGGCCACATGGCAGCGCATCTGGTCGCCCGGCGCGGCTGCGAGCGTGAATGGGGCGCAGGCACTCAACATCTGGCTCATCCAGATCATCGTCGCGGTTGGGCCGCCGCTCGGCGGACTGATCTTCTCGATCTACATGAAGACCGATTGGGGCATCTCGCTGTTCTTTCTGACGCCGCTTGCGCTGGTCGCGATTCCGAACTGGCGCGTGCCCGATGTCGCGTTGTTCCGGATTGCCGCCATCTGGCTTGTTCTCACTTTGGCGACGCTTGTCGCGTCGCCTTATATCGCCGCCCACGAGTTCACGGATAATCCAGGCTCGGCCTTCAGCTACGGCGCACGTTCGCAGTTGGCCCGCGAACTGACGCAGATGTGGCACAACCGCTTTTTCACGCGCTGGTCGGTTGTTGCCGGCACGACGGAAGTCGGCGAGCCCATGACGTTCTATAGCGCCGATCACCCGGCGCCGTTGACGCCGGGCGAAGTCTGGTCGTCGGGCCTGACTTCGCTCGAGGAAGCAAAACGCCTCGGCTTTATCGGCGTCTGCGACACCACCGACAATCGCTTGCGGGAGTGCGAGGACTGGATGGCCAAAAACGGCAAGGATGCCGAGCAGGTCGCTGTCACGACGCAGCGCTTCTTCAAGGGGCATCCGGGGCCGGCGACGACCTGGAAGGTCTATATCGTGCCGCCGGCAAAGTGACTTCTTTTCACCCTCGCCCCGCTTGCCGGGAGAGGTCGGATTGCTCCTAGCGATGCGAAGCATCGTCCAGTGCAATCCGGGTGAGGGGGATTTACCCTGCACACTGCATCTTCAGATTTCGCGGAAATTGGCCCCTCACCCCAACCCTCTCCCCGCAAGAGCGGGCGAGGGGGTGCACTGTCCATGCCGCGTCTACGTATTCTCTTCGTTGAACTTGGCTGCGACGAGGTCGGTGATCGCGTCGAGCGCCGCCTGCGCCTCGGGGCCGGCCGCGGAGACGATGATCGAGGTGCCCGGGCCTGCAGAGAGCATCATCAGGCCCATGATCGAGGTGCCGCCGACCGTCTCGCTGCCCTTGGTCACCCAGATATCGGCGTTGAAGCGTTCGACCATCTGGACGAATTTGGCGGACGCGCGCGCGTGAAGTCCCCGCTTGTTGATGATCGGCAGTTCGCGGGAAATGGCGCCTTCCGGAATACTCGGTCCGGGAGAGGTTTCGGGCGACGCGCCGTCGTCGCTCATTTGCCGGCGAGGACCCGGCTGGCAATGGTCACATATTTGCGGCCGGCTTCCTGGGCCATGGCAATGGCATCGGGAAGCGTTCGCTCCTCACGGACCTTGGCAAGCTTGACCAGCATCGGAAGATTGATGCCCGCGAGCACTTCGACCTTCGGCCGGCTCATGCAGGAAATCGCGAGGTTCGACGGCGTGCCGCCGAACATATCGGTGAGGATCGCAACCCCATCGCCGCTGTCGACGCGATTCACCGCCTCGATAATGTCGCTCCGGCACAGATCGGAATCATCCTCGGCCCCGATCGTGACGGCCTCGATTTGTTTTTGCGGACCCATAACGTGTTCAAGCGCCGCCTTGAATTCGTCGGCAAGGCGCCCATGGGTCACAAGCACTAGACCAATCATCGAAAACTCCTCGTGGGTGCCCTTGTGCACCGCACGAACGCGCCACTTTGACCATCCAGAGCCCCTACGCAAGAGGGGATCGCTGCAATTCTCCCGAAAATGGCGAAGAGAGAAGGGGAGCGAGCGGCTAGTGTCGCGTTTCTGACATTCGTATTCCGTCGCGGCGGGTTCGTTTTACGAATGTCAGAAACCAAAGCGTCACTAGTAAATATCGGTTTCTATTGTGGTTTTGGATTTGACATTCGCATTCAGGACCCGCGGCTATAGTAGTGCGAATATCAAATCCACCACACTAGCCTATTCGGTCGCGATAGTGGGGGTGATATGGTTACCAAATTCCTTCGAGCAATCCGTCGAAGATGAATTCGCGGTCATTGTAAGGCGGGCGATGACTAGCGGAAGCCCGGAGAATCCCTGTTGGACGGGGATTCTTGGTATTGAAGTACCTTCAATTTCAATTCGCAAGGCGCTCGCCGGCGGGAGGCGCTCCGCATCGGCCGCATCGAGGTCGACCACGAGTCCAACACAGGCTTCGGAAACGAAGTCGCAGCGGCGGATGCCAAGACCGCGGATCTCGATCAGGCCGGCCAAAGCGGGAGCAGCGCGAACTCTGAGCTCCCCCGCATGCTGCCAGAGGTGCACGCGGTCATCGCCCACCAGCCGCGCCGGTGCAATCTGGCCGGCGCGACCGGCGAGGATGAGATCGAAGGTAAGGCGCGATTTCCCGGAGCCGGAGGGCCCGCGAATCAGGACCGCGCGGTCTCCCACCAGAACGGCTGAGGCGTGAATGCTCGTGCCGCCCTCGCCTGTCATTACGTCGGGAGCCGGACCACAAAGCGGGCGCCGGCAACTGTCGCTTCGCCGTTGGCGTCAACGGGGCCGGCGCGATTCTCGGCCCAGATCCGCCCGCCATGGGCTTCCACGATCTGCTTGGAGATCGAAAGCCCAAGTCCCGAGTTCTGTCCGTAGGCCTGATGCGGCCGGTCGGTATAGAAGCGCTCGAAGATCCGTGACAGCGCGTCGTCGCGGATACCGGGCCCATCGTCATCGACAATGATTTCGATGTTCGAGCGCCTGTTCCGGCAGGTGATTCGCACCTTGCTGCCGTCTTCCGAGAACGACTGCGCGTTCGACAAAAGATTGGAAACCACTTGGCCGAGCCGGGAATCGTGTCCGGGCACAACGAAGCTGTCGAGCGGGCCTTTTGTCTCGAAGCGTAGCTCGACGCCAATGTTGTTGCCGCGCCGTGTTTCGTTGGCGACCGACGCCAGCGCGGTGAGAAGGCGGCGCATATCGACCGGCGCCATGTCCTGGCGCTGCAACTCGGCATCGAGCCGGCTTGCGTCTGAAATGTCCGAGATCAGCCGGTCGAGACGTTTGACGTCGTGCTCGATCACAGCGAGCAGCCGCGCGCGGCTGTTTTCGGCGCGGGCAAGCGGCAGGGTTTCCACCGCAGAACGCAGCGAGGTGAGCGGGTTCTTCAATTCGTGAGCGACATCGGCGGCGAACATCTCGATCGCCTCGATGCGGTTATAAAGCGCGCTCGTCATGTCGCGCAGCGCGCCGGAGAGGTGGCCGATCTCGTCACGCCGCCCGGTGAAATCGGGAATTTCCACGCGGGTGCGGATGCGGCGGCGAACCCGTTCGGCGCTGTCGGCAAGCCGCCGCACAGGTCCTGCGATGGTGCTCGCGAGCGCCAGCGACAGGACGATCATGACGGCGGAAGCGACGCCGCCGACCTTCAGAATCGCGAGCCGCTCCGCGGTGACCATCTGGTCGATATCGTCGCCTTGCGTCGACAGCATCAAGGAGCCGTGGATTGCGCGGAAGCGCTGCACCGGGACCGCGACCGACACGATCACCTCGCCGAGATCGTTGACGCGCACCATGCTCGCCTTCTGGCCGTTCAGCGATTGCGCGACCTCCTGATAGCCGTTGCCGTTTTCCGGTCCGAGCTCGGTGTAAAGCGGCAGATCGCCGCGATTGAGCCAGGTCCGGATCGCGATCGTCGTGCGTCTGACAAACCCGGGCTTTTCGACCGACGGCGGCGGCAGTTCGAAACGCATGACGTCGCCGCGGCCATAGAGGCTGCGGCTATCCAGAATGAGCGAGCCGTCGCGGTCGTAGATGCGGGCGCGCGTCTTGGTCGGCGAAATCAGCCGCCGCAGCACGGGGGCGACGCGTTCCGGATTGATCGGAAAATCAAGCCCGGAATATTCGTCAGGCGCGACGACGGTTTCCCCGGTCTTCAGGTCTGCCAACTTGTCGGGGTCGATGGTGATGGTGTTGGTTTCGACGGTCGCCGAGGCCGCGATCGCACCCGCGATGATCTCGCCCTGTACCAGCAAGCTCTGTGCGCGGGCATCGATCAGGCCGGCGCGGAATTGCGAGAGATAAAGAATGCTCGCCACCAACGCGAGCAGGCCGGCGATGTTGAGCGAAACGATGCGCCGCGTCAGGCTCGAGAAGCTGAGCGCGAAGGCGAACTGGCCGAACCGCCTGAGCCAGTCGAGCGGCTGCCAAGAGGACGAAGGCGGGCTTTCCGCGGCGACGGTATCCATCACGACCGGTGTCGTGACGTCGTCAGCGTTCAGGGTTCCGTCAGGCTGCGTTCGATCAAGCACTCGCTAAAACCGCCCGTTGTTTCGCAAAAGCCCACGCGACGTTATCGCGCGACCATTCCAGCATTAGCTATTGTAGCACTGGCTGTCAGCTGCCGTCAGTCGGCAAACCGCGTAAGTGATGCTGCCGCCCCTCAAGCTTCCTTGAAACGGTATCCGACCCCGTAGAGCGTTTCGATCATTTCGAATTCGTCGTCCACGACCTTGAACTTCTTGCGCAGCCGCTTGATGTGGCTGTCGATGGTGCGGTCGTCGACATACACCTGATCATCATAGGCCGCATCCATCAGGGCGTTGCGGCTCTTGACGACGCCGGGCCGCGTGGCCAGCGCCTGAAGGATCAGAAATTCCGTGACCGTCAGCGTGACCGGCTCGTTCTTCCAGGTGCAGGTGTGGCGCTCGGGGTCCATGCGCAGCAGCCCGCGGTCGAGCGCCTTGGCATCGGTCTCCTTCGGGACGGCGGTCGGATCTTTCGGGGACGAACGGCGCAGCACGGCCTTGACGCGCTCGACCAGAAGCCGCTGCGAGAACGGCTTGCGGATGAAATCGTCGGCGCCCATTTTGAGGCCGAACAATTCGTCGATTTCCTCGTCCTTGGAGGTCAAGAAAATTACCGGCAGATCGGACTTTTGCCGCAGGCGCCGCAGCGTCTCCATGCCGTCCATGCGCGGCATCTTGATGTCGAGGATGGCAAGGTCCGGCGGTGAGGTCCTGAAGCCGTCCAAGGCCGACGCGCCGTCGGTGTAGGTCATGATGCGGTAGCCTTCGGCTTCGAGCGCAATCGAAACAGATGTGAGAATGTTGCGGTCGTCGTCGACCAAGGCGATGGTGGGCATGAGCCTGCTTTCAGATACTGTTGTCACGTTGCTGAAACGGCGGCTATTCGTCGTTGCGCCGCATAATTGGGCTTCGAACGCGGTCAACGAGCAATGCAAGCTGGGCTGAAGTGTGACCGAGTTCCATGAAAGCGCCTTGTT
>Ga0307474_10002996_pt1 | contig 12186 bp, 12 predicted proteins | sample atmos_gasesECM1C_2_FD_203312 | JGI IMG/M metagenome (GOLD analysis project Ga0307474, IMG submission 203312) | Hardwood forest soil microbial communities from Morgan-Monroe State Forest, Indiana, United States - atmos_gasesECM1C_05 | ecosystem: Environmental > Terrestrial > Soil > Temperate... | reverse complement strand
ATCGGGGTTTAGCAGCCAGTGATGGATCGAGGTCAGAACGAAAACAAGACCGGCAAAACCTGCGCCGCCGCCGATCACCAGCAATGCCCACATTCGCCTGAGCTGACTGAGCCGCTCGCGTGCGAGGTCGGTTCGGGGCGCGTGATGACGACCCACCCGTCGCACCAGGCGCGTGGCAAACGCGATGGAGGAGAAACCGATCAGAATGCTGGCCGCGCCCAGGATGAAGCGGGTGGTGTTGTCGATGTCCGGATTTTTCTGCAATGTCAGCAGGGGAAAGTCGAACGCGGCATGCAATCCGACCGGGCCCGCCAGCACCAGGATGCGGCTCATGATGCGGGCCCAGTCGCGGTTGTGGCGGTGGGCACCCAGCGCGGTGCCGGATCGTGCGATCGCGAGGTATGCGCCGGCGATGATTCCGAGCGCGCCGTGGAACGGGACGGTGAGAATGCTACGCAGCGCGGCCAGCGACTGCCACATATCGGCGTGCTGGACGAGGTAGGCGAGATTTTCGTAAGCCGCGAAACCGAGCCCGGCGGCAGCGCCATAAACGACTGTGTCCATGGGATCGGTGAATGGCCTTCGCCACACCGACACCAGTGCAATGACCAGGATCTTGACGCTTTCTTCCGGCAGCGCGACGCCGAACAGCGAGTGCAGTGCTTGCGCCACCCACGGATTTTCAGGAGCCGACAGCAGCGCCATAAAGGGCGTGCGTATCAACCCAAGCAAGGAAATGCTGGCCGCGCCGAGGAAAAAGGCAGTCCACACCTTGGCCGGCGGTCCCGGCCGTTCGTCGGCAGCGACCACAAGCCAGAGGATAAGCAATGCCGGTGCAACCGCCGCCGTTCCGATGACTGTCGGGAGGGATTCGAGGAGAAGCATCGACTTACGCTAACGCTCGCTTGCCGCCAAAGCCGGCAGCTTCCGGGTTGTTAAAAGCCGTTATCAGAATCAAAAGCGCACCAGCAGGTTCAGGTTTCCAGTCGACTCCAATAGGGAGCCGTTGGGCCCACCGTCAGAATGGAAATAAGCCATTTTTCTGCATTCTCTATGCCAAACTACGCGCGTTTCGCCGCAAACGTTTCGCAAAGCCCATCCCCGATATTGCTTTTGGCGCCGGCCGTTCCATCGCTTGCCTGACAAGCAGCAAGGTTGGCGGCGTGCCGGGAATGCAATTGGATAGCCAAATCAAGGAGTTCGCCAATTATCGGCATGCGCTATCGCCGGGGCCTTTGCCTCGGCTGCATGGCAACCGCAGGGCGGACGACTACCGCCACATGATACGCTTAACACCAATAATAAATAATAGAGGAGCGCGCCGGTGGCTTTATTATTCCGCGGGGCAGAAACGCATTCAAGGTCGGTTCTCAAGGCTATCAGCTGGCGAACCCTTGGAACCCTCGACACCTTCGGGATCAGCTGGTTTTTTACTGGAAGGGCCGAGATCGCTGGCTCGATCGCCGGCATGGAGATCATCACGAAGATTGCATGGTATTATCTTCATGAGCGGGTTTGGGCAGCCATTCCTTGGGGGCGCCGCAGACTGGATTGATCTCAGGAAAAACGAAAACAAGAAGGTCCTGTCATGAATGACCCCAAGGCTGAAAATTTCAAGGCTGAAAATTTCAAGGTTGAAAACTTCAAGGCCGAAAACCTCGAGGCTGAAAAGCTCAGGCCGGCAAAGTCTAAGTCGCAAAACCGTGAACCACGGCAGAACAACACGCCGGCGTTGGCGGGGCTCGCCATTGCGGCCGTGCTGCTGGTGGTAGGACTGTGGCTGGCGCACGAATTGAGAGCGGCCAGCAAGATGCAGGATTGTGTGATGACCGGGCGCACCAACTGCAACGTCATTCAGCCCTAGTGTGGCGGTTCAGAAGTCCGCATCATAGCTGCCGCGGGTTCGTCATGCGGACTTCTGAACCAAAGCCACACTAGATCGATAGGTTTGCTAGTGTCCTTTCGATTCCGAAGTTCGGAATCGTGGCTCCGAAATACTACGAACTTCGGAATCGGGACACTAGCGAGTTCTCGCAAGGGCCCGAAGTAAGCGCCGCCATCTGAAAAAGAGCGGACGCATCGCAACACGAGAGAGGAACGTTTCCCAAGGAGTTCCAAAATGAATTTTGAATTTGTGGACGTCAAGCATAGCGGCCACATCACGATCGTGACGCTCAACCGTCCGGCCGTGATGAACGCCCTGCACAAGCCCGCTCATTTCGAGCTGCACGAAGTATTCAACGCTTTCGCCGCCAATCCCGATCGGTGGGTAGCGATCGTCACCGGTGCGGGGGACAAGGCGTTCTGCGCAGGCAATGACCTGAAATGGCAGGCCGCGGGCGGCGAGCGTGGCTGGAATTCCAGTGGTTTCGGCGGACTGACGCTGCGCTTCCATTGCGACAAGCCGATCATCGCGGCCGTCAATGGCGTGGCGATGGGCGGCGGCTTCGAGGTCGCGCTGGCCTGCGACCTCATCATTGCGTCGGAGAATGCAACGTTTGCGCTGCCCGAACCGCGTGTCGGCCTGGCGGCATTGGCCGGCGGCCTGCAACGGCTGCCTCGTCAGATCGGGTTGAAGCGGGCGATGGGCATGATCCTGACCGGCCGGCATGTCGCCGCGCGGGAAGGTCTCGAACTCGGTTTTGTCAACGAGGTCGTGCCTGCGGGCGAAGCGCTTCAAACGGCGGAGCGCTGGGCAAACCAGATTTGCCAGAACAGCCCGATGTCGATCCGCGCGTCAAAACAGGCGGTGCTGGAAGGGCTGAACGTGCCATTGCCGGACGCCATGATAGCGCAACGTGAATACCCGGCCGTGCGCGAGATGATCGCATCGGCCGACTATATCGAGGGCCCGAAGGCTTTCGCCGAGAAGCGTCCGCCGCGCTGGCAAGGAAAATAGCGCTCTTCGTGGGCAGGCTGGCGCGAAGTTTTCGACAAGTTCAACTCGAGAGCAGCCGCCGGCAGGTCTCGACGAATACTTCTGCGCCCCTGACGATATCTGCGTCGTCGGTATTCTCGTTCCAGTGATGGCTGATGCCGTCGATCGAGGGCACAAACAACATCCCTGCCGGCATGATCGTGGCGAGAACCTGGGCGTCGTGGCCGGCGCCGCTCGGCAGGCGAATGGACTTGCTGTCGGCGACGTCGGACGCAGCCTCCTCAATCGCGCGCTGAAAATTCTGGTCCATCATCGCGGGCTTTCCAGCGCGGATGCGCTCAACCTCGACGCTGCAACCGCTCGCCGCGGCAATCTCAGTTGCGGTTTCGCGCAACAGCGCTTCGAGACGCTCGACGATAGCCGGGTTGTCGTCGCGAACCTGGAATAGCACTTCGGCGCGGCCCGGAATGATGCTGGGCGCTCCGGGGTCGAGCGCGATACGGCCGGTGGTCCAGACGGTTCGCGGGCCGCCCGCTGATGGAAACCGGCCGTCGATGGCGACGCACAACCTCGCAGCCGCAAGACCGGCATCTCTGCGATCCTTCATCCGCGTCGTGCCCGCGTGATTTTGCTCGCCGGTAAAGGTGATCTGATATTGCCAGATGCCGACAATCGACGTGACAACCCCGATGCCGAGGTGTGGGCCTTCGAGCGTCCGCCCCTGTTCGATATGGGCTTCAAGATATCCGATGTGACGGCCCCGCTCGGCGAGCTTTCGCGGGCGGCCCGCAAGACCGGCCGCTTGCAGCGCCTCGCGCATCGGGCGGGCGTTGGTGCGGTCGCGCGCGGCGTCGATGTCGTGCTCGGTGACGTCGCCGACATAGGACCGGCTGCCGAGAAAATGGCCGAAATGGCCTTCCTCATCGCACCATGACGCGACTTCCACCGCGCCATCGATGCCGGGGTCGAGGTTGATCACGCGCGCTGCTTCGAGCGCATAGATTACACCGAGCGGCCCGTCGAGCCAGCCCGCGAAATTCTGGCTCTCAAGGTGCGAGCCCGCCAGCAGTTTTGGTCCAGGCTTGGAGCTCGTGCCAAGCACGTTGCCGATCCCGTCGATCTCACCCGCAAGACCAGCTTCAGGCAGTTTCCGCACTAGCCATTGCAGCGAATGTAGATGCGGTTCGGAGAAGGTCGGCCGGTGCACGCCGGTTTTGTAGGCGCCGAGGGCCCGGAGTGCATTGAGATCGGCAAGGACCCGCGCGCCGTCAGCCTTGGTACGATGATCGTTCATGGTTGAAATCAGCCTGTCGTCATTGGGCGGGGACGGGTTGGGCGGGGGCGAGATAGGGAGAACAGATCGGGGCGTCGCCTGACGTATCGTAGGAATCGACGATATCGCCGGCCATCACCACCTTGATCAGGCATTCCTGCATGGCCGTGCCCCTTCGCCATGTATAGATTTTTTGTCCGGCGACCGTTTGCTGAAAATCGGGATAGCAGAGCTGGGTTGTAACCGCACTCAGTGGTTTGCCCTTGAAATCGTTCCTTGCCTTGATGTCAGGCAGGGAAAAGTTCGGCATCGCGCCGCATCCGGTCAAAGCCAGGGTCGTCAGCATCGCCAAGTATCTTTGAACAGCCATTGACGTCTATCGCCCCGCGATTTTGGTGCCTGCTGCCGTCCTCTAGAAAGGCGGGAGCACGCGAAGTCAATAGGTCTGCAACTTTTGAGATCGCGAGGAATCGTCGCGCGCCTATTCCGCGTAGGTCGAACGCCCCGTCCACCCTTGTGCATCGCACTCCAACCGCGCGAAATCAGTCCCGGTAGTTCCTCCGTTTCCAGGTGTTGCTGCATCTGCGCAGGCCGCAATTCCCTGCGGCACGATCGGATTCGCAGGCTCGGCATGAGTGAGCGTGCGCCCGTCTTTCGGTCAACCGAAGCCGAGTGCATTTTCATCTTATTCAATCACGCCATTCTGACAGGTGCGATCGTGCGCAAGCTTGCCCCCGAAAAGCGCAGGCCTAATGTTCGCCTCTTCAGAAGGGGGGCCTTCACCTGCGGGCGACGCATAAATGCAAAGGGAGATTAGACGTGAGCAACCAATTAACAGAAGAAGAACTTGCCGCGCTGATGCCGTCCGAACTGCTTCAGCACAAGACGCCGATTCCAACCCAGATTGTTTCCAGCGACGAATTTTATCCTGATCCGCAAAACGAGCGGCAGCGCGAAGTCGAGTCACGCCTGCTGGCGATGGCTGACGATCTCGGCGGCAAGCAGGGGCTGGATCGTCGCCGATTTTTCCAGACCGCAGCCGGCATGGCCGCATCTTTTGTTGCGATGAACGAAGTCTATGGACCGCTCTTCAGCGTAAGCAGGGCGGAAGCGGCGACGCCGGCCATGGCCCAGGAGCGCGCAGACTCGCTCAAGGACCAGTTCATCATGGACATGCACACGCATTTCCTGCGCGACGACACCCGCATCACGGGCTTTGTCGAAATGCGCAAGGCTGTCGGCAAGGCCGGCTGGAACAAGCAGCTCGCCGACCACGAGCAGACGATCGAGGATCTGAAGTTCAACAACTATAAAAAAGAGATGTTTCTCGACAGCGATACCAAGATCGCCCTGATCTCCTCGGCGCCGTCTGATATCGAGCGGGACTGGTTCCTGACCAACCAGCAGATGGCGGATGCACGCAAACGCGTCAACGACGAAGCCGGTTCGCGACGGCTGTTCGCCCACTGCATCTTCACGCCGGGGCAGCCCAACTGGCTCGAGAACCTTGATGCCGGCCTCGCACTGAATCCGGAATCCTGCAAGGGCTACACCATCGGCGACAATACCCACAAGGAGATCAGCCGCTATCCGTGGCGGATGGACGACGAGAAAGTCACCTATAAGGGCTACGAGAAAATGGTGAAGGCGGGCATCAAGAATGTCTGCGTTCATAAAGGTCTGTTCGCGCCGAGCGTCGAACACCAGTTTCCGAATCTGCGCGGCTTCGTTGACGTCTCTGACGTAGGCCAAGCCGCCAAGGACTGGCCTCAGCTCAACTTCATCATCTATCATTCCGCCTATCGCCACGTCGGCGGCGATCCCAAGGTAGCGCTGGCGGAATTCGAGCGCACCGGCCGGATCGCCTGGACCAGCGATCTCGCCGACATTCCGGCGCAGTACGGGGTCAACAACGTCTATGGCGATGTCGGACAGTTGTTCGCCACGACGCTGGTGGCCGAGCCGAATGTCTGCGCGGCGCTGATGGGCATCCTGATCAAGGGAATGGGCGTCGATCGCGTCTGCTGGGGTACCGATGCGCTCTGGACCGGTGGACCGCAATGGCAGATCGAAGGCCTGCGGCGCCTGGAAATCCCCGAGGTGATGCAGAAGAAATACGGCTTCGCTCCGCTTGGTGACGCCCGAGGCCCTGTCAAGACAGCGATCTTCTCCGGCAACAATGCGCGGCTCTATAATATCGATCCAAAGAAAGCGATGCTGGAGCTGAAAGGCGACCGGTTTGCCATGATGAGGGCGGAATACGACAAGGCGGGGCCGGAGCCGTCCAACACCCGTTACGGTTACGTCGTGCCGGACGGGTCGATCGATCACACCGTGTTCGCTTAAAGAGCATTCGCGAGAAGCAATCAGAACACCGCCGACATCCCCAGGGATGCCGGCGGAATCTTTATTTGATTAATCCACGAGCGCGAAGGCTTTGCACCAGCCGTCTTCGCCGACGTCACCAGCGACCACCTTGCAGGATTTCGGGCGTTCGAACAGCGAGCAGTTGCCGCAGCTGTAAATGCCGTTTGGCTTGTCCCGATACTGCGCTTGTTCCCGCGTCATTTTTTCATCGGCTTGCGCCGACGAAGTCTGCAACGACAACGCTGCAGAGACCCCGCCTATCGCCGCCCGAATCGCGGCTCGCCGCGACCAGCTAAATTTTCTTGTTTCCATGCCGTCCTCGTTGGCTTTTCTTGTCGATCGGCATGGTGATTCGGACGAAGCGTTTTGTCACCGGAGAAAGCGCCAGCGCCGAATAAGTTTCGAACAATTTTACTCGATCTAGTGGAGTAGATTTGACATTCGCTACCGTAGCCGGGAATGCGTAATGCGAATGTCAAATCCAAAACTCCGCTAGAAACCTATATTTGCTAGCGGTCCTTTGATTCTAACATTTGCAAAAGTGCCAGCCAATTCGGGATGCAAATGTTAGAATCGGACCACTAGGGCTCACCGGTAGAGATCGGCCCGGGTCGGCGGCAGGCCGGAAGGGCCACGAACACGGCGCGACGCCAGTGTCTGGAAAATCCCGACGGTGCCTTGCATGAAGGCGATCGAGACCACGGCGAGATAGGCGATCCACAGCCTGGTTTTCTCGCGGCCGATTTCGCGCTCGGCGCCTTCGCGGTTTGCCGACAGGCGGTCATGCCAGAGCCGGGTGGTGTGCATGTAATGCTCGCGCCAAGCTTCGACGTCGTGCACTTCAAAATTATGCAGTTCGAGATTGGTAATCGACATGCCGAGATGATCGAGTTCCCCGCCGGGAAAGATGTAGCGGCCGACCGCGGTCGCCAGAGCGGCATCCCGCCGGCGCCCGCGGCGAAAGCGCTCAAAGCTCTTCGAGCGGAGCGCGATCGAATGGTGGAGGTACAAGCCGCCCGGTTTCAGCAGGCGATTGATCGCCTGGAAATAGGTCGGATGGTTGGCGATGCCGACGTGCTCGAACATGCCGATCGAAGCAATCTTGTCAAAGCCGCCTTCGAGGCGTGCGTAGTCGCGCAGTTCGAGGGTTACCTTGTCTTCAAGTTTCAGCCGGGCGACTTTTTCCTTGGCGTAGGCGAACTGCTCTTCCGCCAGCGTCACGCCATGGGCACGTACGCCATAGTGTTGGGCGGCATGACAGACGAGAGCGCCCCAGCCGCAGCCGATGTCGAGCAGGGTTTCACCGGGCTGGAGCCGCAATTTGCGGCAGATCATATCGAGCTTGTCGGCCTGCGCTGTCGCGAGATCGTTGTTCCAGTCTTTGAAATAGGCACAGGAGTAGACCATCTCCGGATCGAGAAAGAGTTCGTAAAACCGATTGGAGAGGTCGTAGTGATAATGGACGTTCTCCTTGTTGCTCGCCTCGGAGCCGTCGACGCGCGGCTTTTCGCTGCGAACGCCTTCCAGCGGCCATGGTCCGCCGCGGGGCACGAATACAAACCTGGCGAGCGTTGCAAGCGCGAGAGATTTGTCGAAAGATCTCATCAGCGCCCGGGTGCGCGTTTTCGGCCTGCGCGCCGCGAGATCGAAAAACGATCCATTGCGCAGATCGAACCGCGACGTGACCCAGAGATTAAGGAAGGTATCGATGCTCGGACGCCGGATCATGGCCGCCACGGCGCCCTCATCGGCGATGACAAAGGCCAGCGCATCGGATCGAAGATCGGCAGGTACCGTCGAACCGTCCCACAAGACGAAGCCGAGATCAGGCAGGATCCGCTCATTGATATGCGTGAGCAGCCGCCTGAAACTATCGAGACGGCGCGCCGCTTTTGAGGCCCCCGGCAAAATGACTTATCCCCGTTATGGATTCCGACACTCCCTTCCTAAGGGAGCATCGCTTTTGAGGGAAATCAATAGTTTGGCCGAAGGTTTAGCCAACCGCGCGAAGAAGCTCGACCTCTTTGACAGGAGCCGCTTTTGCCGCAGAATCATCGGCAAAGTATTCCCAGGCTTTCTCATGGCCGAAATACACGAACGGCCCGAGCACGAAGCCGGTGGCTGACAGGATCATCGCCTCGGCTATGGTGCCGACAACCATGTAATTTGTGGTGAAGTCCACAATCGTTGCGATCGTCCGGTAAGTGATTGTCTTGGCCAGCGCCGGGCTGATCGTGAGCCCCGTTGTGTCGCTGTCGGGGCCTGATTTGGGCAAATGCAGCGTGACACCGGTTTCAGAAGGACGCAGATAATTCCACGCGGCCTCGTGGGCGAAATAGAAGAGGGGCCCTGCGAACAGATTGAAGGTCGATAGGCCGGCTGCGGTCGCGATCTCGCCGATCACGATATAGTTCGTCGTGAAATCGAGCGTCGTCACGATGACGCGAAACGTAATCGTTTTGGCAATCGTCCGTCGGAGCGGCAATTTTGCCAACAATTGAGCGGGCTGTTTTACAGCCAGTTCACGGGAGGACGTGTCGATCTCCGGCGCCTTGGCGACCCGCCGGGCGGTTGTGCCATCTCGCCGTCCCAGATACCGGGGTGCGAGGAAGGCCGCACCTCCCAGAATGATGCCGGGAATCAGTGCAACTTCCAGCAAGGCGGCGCCCGCGACCACGGCCAGTCCGATCGTGATTTCGCGCTTCATGAGCACCCGGGAACTCTTGGAATGGGTGCCTAAACCTTCCCTGAAAAACAAGACAGAAATACAACGGTCTGTCGCGGCAGCCACGCCTTCCGAACTATGGACAAGATGTCAGGGAACAGGACGCCGAGAATTTCGGTTATCCTTTGGGTTACTGACGGCCGCCCGTCAGGGCCTGCACGGTCGGCTTCTGAAACCTACCCCCAGCCAGGTCCGGCCGTGCTCGCGGGCAAGCGAAATAGATGGATTAAGGACTACCGATGCTGAAGGTTGGACAATTCATGGCGTTTGCTGCTTCAGCGATGCTGCTATCCGTCATCGCGCTTTTGCCACTCGCCTCGCGAGCGGAGGAGACGGCGCGGCAGAAAACGACGGGCTATCCGGCCGTGGAAGATGTGCCGCCGAGGCCCGAGAAACCTGCCATGACAGCCGACGAGCAATCGAAGCTCAAGAAAGAACTATCAACGGCGCGCGACCGTCAGGTGCCCAAAGGCAAAGCTGGTACAGGCACGACGCCCGCAAAACCCTGACAATTTGTGCGGCTTTGGCCCCGTCTTCCCCGTTGAACAGATAGCCTGGCGCACTTACTCCGCGGGGCTGGGGTGCTGCCGCTCCTGATCCTTCCCATCTGGTTGACGTTGGGGCGCGGTGGCTACCGGTTGAGGAAATCTGGCGGCCCAGCGCTGTTCGCACTTTCTTTGAAGCTCCAGGGGGATGATGATGCTCATGACTGACTCCCGTTTTTTCTTTCGCCGACAACTTCGCGGAGCCGTGGGGATGCCAATAGGCGCAACTGTGTTCCGAATAAGAACGGAGCTGATTTTCATTGAGTGTTGGAATTTGATCACACCAGGCTGCGAAGCAGGACGCCGCAGGAGCGGAATCGGAAGACGCAGATTTGGTCCGGGACGTTTGCCTGGACGTCGACAAGGCTCAGACAAAACGGAAGGTCGTCCGACGACGATTGAAGGGGGAGCAGGAGCAGGTAGCCGCCCGGGTGTACTTGCTCACCACCGCGTCCCCTAAGCTAGCCGCCGGCGATCGTGGCCGCTGTACCTGGCCCCAGGTAACAAGTGCCGTCGCCGATCGGTCGCAACCGGCAGCGTTTGGCCGCGCATGCCAGGAGGCGCTAACCGGGAATTAATCTGATTAGCCCATAATCTACTGCAGTTTCAGTGGGCAACGCGTAAGGAGCCGTCGCGCGGACGATCCAGCGGCGGCTCTTGTTTTTTTGAGGTCAATGCAGATGACCAACACATTGGAAGCACATATCCAAACCGAGACGACCGACAAGCAACCCGCCTCCGCAATACCGAGCAAGAAGTCCAGTCGAAAGTCGATCCTGGCACTGTCGGTGTTTGCTTTGGCCATAAATGGGACGGCGGCCCTCTATACGCTGCCGTCTTTCAACACCACCTTGCCAAACATCGGCGACCTGGTGGCTGAGCTGCTTCCGCACGAGAGAGCCTCGGCGCCGATACCGGAGGCCGTTGTCGCCGCCTTGACGGATATCCAGTCATCCCAACAGCAACACGCTACTGCGCTACAGGACAATGGATCCCTGGTGCAACAAAACACAGCGCTGCTGCAGCAAAACACAGCTCTGCTGCAGCAAGATGCAGCTGCGCTTGGTAGCCTAAGACGGAGCCTGACGGACGAACAGTCTGACGTGAAGAAGATATCTACTCAGCTTTCGACACTGATCGCGAAGGTTGACGCGCTCCAAAACGCGGTGGCGCCGGAGATAACGTCCTCCATTCCAAAAGGACGCGCTCGGGCCCGGCTATCCGGAATGGCACGCAAAAGGATAGCTCGGCCGCTGAAACCGATGGGACCTGTTTCGGTCGGCGGAGCTCCGCTGACCACAGCACCGGCGCAAGGCTGGAGCTCGCTACAAAGCCCAGAAGGCTGAGGCGATCGTAACTCGAGATTAACCGCCGACGCCCATCGTTTGTGTGTGGCCAGCTACCGGTCACAACTGTTGAAAAGAGCCGTCGCTGACCTCAACCCAGCGGCGACTTTTTCGTGCTGCAGCAGCGGACCCCAATTTGAGTAGGTCAGCGGCACACCAAAATAATAACCAGCGCCAACGGGAAGGCTATGCTCACGATGCCAAAAGCTGTGAGCGCAATTTCAAAAAGTAGTGTTCCATTGGGCTGCACGCTACGAACCGACATGATGCCACTCCCACGAGCCCCCGCGAGCCTTCTGCTCGTCGCCCTAGGATGAACAATCAAAAATCGTCCTCGGGCTTATGCCCGTGACGCCGTTTTAGTATGGGAGAGAGGCTCAGGCGATTCGGTTAACAAAAGGTTAACGCGCGTCGTCACTGGAAAGCAGATAGGCCTAAGTGCATCTTAGAACATGTCCGAATCGGGTCATCGATCCTGTGAATGCGGCGCGGTTTATGACCGCAGCGAGCACATTGCAGAGGCTCGCGAGATCAGCAGCTTTGAATGCGTCGTGTGCGGCAAGACCATCGAGAATTGGAACTCCGCCTGGGTGCCTCGATATCGGTTCATCGCCTGTCCAGCTACGGAATCCGAATGACAGCCTCCCAAACGCCCTGGGGACTCCAGCCAGCCCGCAACGATTTGCTGACGAGCCCACCTGCCCGAAATTTCCGGACTCACCGGCGGGCTTCCTAAAGTGATGGGGAGGCGGTTGGGGCCGTAACTTGAGATTAATCCCCGGAGCCCATCATCGCTTGTGACCGTTCTGGTGGTCATTAGCAACGCGTAGAGCCGTCGCTGGGGGACGAAGCCAGCGGCGCTTTTTCGCGCGCCGTCAAATAAAACGGCCCCGGCCGATCAGACCGGAGCCGTTACCCGCAGGGTATTGGGGGGTAAACGATGACGAGCGGGCAGAGTTAGAATAGCAACGGCCACGTGACGGTCTCAGTCAAATCTTGGACAGGTTAATTCACGAACGCGAGTGTCTGAGACGCTGACACAAGTCCGTCGA
>Ga0307474_10002995_pt1 | contig 12188 bp, 12 predicted proteins | sample atmos_gasesECM1C_2_FD_203312 | JGI IMG/M metagenome (GOLD analysis project Ga0307474, IMG submission 203312) | Hardwood forest soil microbial communities from Morgan-Monroe State Forest, Indiana, United States - atmos_gasesECM1C_05 | ecosystem: Environmental > Terrestrial > Soil > Temperate... | reverse complement strand
CCTACGTCGCCGATGATGGCTCATTGCACGAAAATACGTCCCCATTAGCCCTGCCGACCAGTGAAATGGCGTGCGGTCTCTTTGAATTTACGAAGATTGCCAACTGAATCGCAATTGACCCTGCGGGGCGACGGGATCCGCGCGCCTTGGGCAGATCTCAAGCCTTGTCCCAGCAAGACCGCCAAGGCGAACACGTTTCTCATGGGCGAAATTCCTCACAGCCCTATCGGCCCATTCTGTAAGTTAAGTCGATTCCGAAGGTCAGAGGCTGCTCTACGGCCGTCCTATTGAAGGTTGAGACATTGACGTTGATCGCCGGCGAGTTGGTCAAAAGCGCCAGCCTATTGGTCACGTTGTTCGCGAACAAGACCGCGGTCCAGTTGCTGCCTTCGACGCCGGCACGGATATTGGTCAAGTCATAGCTTGGCAGATAGTTGGCCTGGGCGGTCGTGTCGATTCGCGATCCCACGTAATTATTTTCGACTCGCCCAATGAAGGCCAGCCCATCGGTGAGGCCGTGCCGGTAGTTCAGCGAAGCGGCCGCCGTCAATTCCGGTACTTCCTGCAGTCGTTCATCGATGGTGGTGGTCGGCACCGCGTTCGCGATGTACTCCGCATGGTTCCAGCTGCCGTTTACCGACGCTACCAGTCCTTGAACGAGCACGGCGTTGATCTCCAGCTCCGCGCCATAGATGTGCGCATCACCCGCGTTTCCGGTAAACGGAAATCCGCACTCAAGCGGGATGTTCTGCTGGATATGCTGCCAATTCTCAAAGTACCCGGCTGAGTTAATCGTCATACGACCATCGCCGCTTCGAAATTTCTCCCCGAGTTCGTAGCTCCACACTTTGTCGGGTTTAAATCCCAGTGGCGCCGCGTTCAAACCGATGGCCTGCAGATTGGCCAAACACTGCGTACCGAGCGCTCCAGCGGTCGGGATCGGTTGATTTCCACCGCCGGGACGGAATCCCTGCGCGACGGTGCTGTAAAGGAGCAGATCCTCATCGAGCTGATAGGAAAGATTGAACTTGGGTGTTACACCCGAATCTCGCTCACCGGTCGAATAGTGGTTGATTGCGTCGGTGCCGGAGGAACTCAGCCAGCCCGAAACCGCCGTGTTCACAGACCCCGTGTAGTAGTAGCGTCGAAGTCCGGCTGTGGCCGTGAACTGCTGCAGGAACGTATAGGACGCCTCGCCAAAAAATGAATTCTGAAGAATTTGCGTCGGTTGAAACTGGGTAAAGGCATTCGGGATGGTGCCCGGGATTGCCGTGAATGGCGTATTGACGAACTCGTCGAAGTCCGACTCGAAGTCCTGATAGAAGTAGCCGACCAGCCACTTAAAGTCGGTGTGACCCGATGAGGTGAGCCGAACCTCCTCGCTATATTGGCGCGACTTGTCATCTTCCAGAGATGTCGGGAAATTCTGCCCCGCTCCGCCATCGGCCGGATAAATCGGTGCCCCAAGCACCGTCGCGATCTCCTCCGTACCATCCTGACGTAGGTTTTCATCGCGGCGCCAATATGAGGTCGTCGACGTCAAATCGGCCCAGTCAAAATGGTATTGCACGTTGACGCTTCCGATGTCGATTCGATCCTCAAACGGCTCGGGTGAATTGTAAGGTTGGTACTGCGTCTTCGTGCCCGGCTGACTGTCGATGAGATTCAGACCGCCCTGCGTGATCTCCTGGTACATAAATGTGGGTTCGATGGAGAGCCGATCCGTGGGTTTCCACAGAAGCGACGCCCGCACACTCCGAAGATTCTCATCATTGACATCCTTGAAGGATTCCGCGACCGGCGCCGCGGCGACATTGCCACGAGTGGTTGCGTTGACTGGAGCGGGAAAGTCGGGTTGCGCAATGACAATGCGATCGATCCACCCGCTCAAGACTTCCGACGAGGCGACCAGGCGAAGCGCCATCGTGTCGGCCAGCGGGAGGTTGAGCATCGCATTCTCAGTATGATTGAGAGTATCGCCGCCGTCCGTGCCCCCGAGGATGACCTGAGCGGACGCATCGAATGCACTCGGGTTGGGTGCGTTGGGCACCAATTTGATCGTTCCGCCCATTGAGCCGGAGCCGTACAAAGTGCCTTGCGGGCCGCGAAGCACCTCGACACGGTTCAGGTCGTACAAATTCGGATCGATCACCACCTTGCCGTTCTGGGCGGAGGCTGGTGCACTTAGCGGAATATCGTCGAGGTAGAACCCGACCGTCGCCGAATTACCGCCGGACGAAGTCAATCCGCGGATCTCGAGTTCCGTCTGTCCCGGTCCGCTCGTTCTCATGGATACACCGGGTACGGATTGCACGATTGCTGCAATGTCTGTAATGCCGCGATCTACAAGATCCTGGCCCGTCAGTGCGGTAATGCTCAAGGGAGTGGTCTGGACGGTCGACTCACGCTTCTGAGCCGTGACGACAATCTCCTGGAGTTGCTCGGTGGCGGCCTGTTGCGCCAATACCACGCCGGTGCTGGTACCCAAAACCATGAGTACTGCCACGGATCCCACCACTTTGTTCGGTGCATTTCCGTTCATCTCGCGTTCTCCCTCCATCAACATGACCGACTGGATTTCGTGTCGTGGGCAGAATGCTACACCACTCCGCGACGTCTCAGAAGTCTGGAGAGCCGCGAGATTATCGAATCATTTTCGCGCGCCCATCCGTGCCAGCATTTGCGAAAGATCTTCCGGACTGATGTAGAAGTGCTCGCACACCCGTCCCCATAACATGGCCGTCGGCACATTGCGTTCCCCACGCTCTTTTTGCGTCTCATGCAAAACGTACAGGACGATGCGCTCCTCGCGAGTCAATCCATCGCGAACGTCAGGAATATCCAATGGCTCCCTCATTGAAAAAACGTAACACTGGCCCTCAGACAAGTCGAGAACTGCTCTGCCTCATACGGCGTGTTCGTCTCGCTGTGCCGGCGCCTCGGACAAGTAGAAAAACAAAAGATTCCCCGCGGTTCATTCAATTGTTGGATTCTCATTAAGGCTCGAGGCCATCAAACTAAAAAGAATCAACATTCGTTGGTACCGTGGCCGCAAACGAATAAACTAAGCGCCGGCGCCGCGGGGAGCGCAACCGTATTGCCAGAGTGGTAGTCCCATGCCTCTCCACGACTGTTTCGCCTCCGCGGATGCCACCTCGCCGTCGATCCTGGGGTCAACCGCGTCGAGTTAGCGCTCCAAGGGTTTTTGCGCGCGCATGAATTTGACCATTACACGCTGCCCTATCAGGAATGGGGCGCCATCAGCCGAGACGACAACCTCGACTACCCGCTCATCGCTCGCTTCATTGGCTGCGTCCGATTTCAGTTTACGCGCGCCAAACGTGGCGGCAATTCGGATGACGTGCCCAGTCGACACTTTACTCGAATCGATCTCCGGAGTGATCTGCGCCTCCTGACCGACATACACGTCCGGTATCGCGCTCTCAACGATTTCCGCGCGAATGATGTGAGGTAGAGCGGGCTCCAGGTCAAACATGTTCGAAACGTTAAGGGTAGAAGCGCCGGCGCCGGGATTTGCGTAACGCCGGATGATCTTGCCATCCATGGGCGCACGAATATTGGTCAGTTCCTCGTTGTACACGGCCTGCGCCAGCTGCGCCCGAGCTGTCTGAATCGCCGACTGTTGAATACCCAACTGCGCTTGTGCCGCGGCCACAGAATCCCTGGCCTGATCTAGCTGCTGGACGGCGACGGCATTGGACGGTGCGAGTTTGGTCAGTCGCTCGTACTCGCGTTGGGCGGTCTTGAGGTTCACTTCTGTCAGTACAAGCTGGCTCTGCGATTGGTCCACGGTTGCGCGCGCGCTGTTGATCGCCAGAATTGAATCTTCATCTTCCTGGCGCGCGAGTATCTGCCCCCTGTGAACGACATCACCCTCGTGCACCAGAACATCCTTGATGACGCCGAAGCGCCGCGCCGCTACTTCAATCACACCGCCTTCGATATCGACCTTGCCGTTGGCGATGGTCGCGAACGGTGAAGGGGCAGCGGCGCCGGCCGGCTTATCTGCGTGCGCGCTGGCTGCGTTTTTTCCGCAACCGCTCGAACACAACACGACGAATGCGAGCGCGACTAGGACGACACCCCGGATCTCGGATCGACGCTTCATCCGCACTACTCCATCGCCTTGCGTGGGGCGTGGATGGCCATGGGTTCTTTGACCATGTGATCGCTCAAGATCTTACCGTCTTCCATGTGAATGACGCGATCCGCATGCGCCTCCAAGCGCGCATCGTGAGTCACCACGATGATTGCGGCCCCGCGTTCTTTGGCGGCCTGATGGAGTAATTGGATGACAATTTGGCCGTTGACCGAGTCCAGTGCCGAGGTTGGTTCATCGGCAAATACCAACGCCGGGGACTTGGCCAGAGCGCGGGCAATGGCAACCCGTTGTTTTTCTCCGCCGGACATTTCAGCAGGTTTTTGGTGCAGACGCTCACCGAGACCGACTGATTTCAGCACGGCGATGGCACGTATTTGCGATTCGCGCCTACTGGTGCCACCGTATCGAAGTATTTGCGCGACCTGGTCAATCGCATCCAACGACGGGAAGAGATTGAAGCCCTGGAAGATGAAGCCGCAATGATTCAACCTGAATTTGTCGATCCGGCCATCGCTCTTCGCCCACAGGCTCTCGCCCATGGCCATTACCTTGCCTTCATCAGGCCGCATCAGACCCGATAGTGCGGCAATGAGAGTTGACTTGCCCGATCCCGAAGGCCCCATCACCATGGTTACCTGTCCATGGTGGGCCGTAAAGTCCACGTTCTTGAGCACCTGCTGCCGAGTCTTGCCGATCTTGTAGGCTTTGCTCAATCCACTCGCCTCGAGTGCGAGCGAACTCATCGCAGCAGATCCGCGGGCTGGCTCTTTTTGAGTACCCCAAGGGACAAGGCCCCCGAAGCGAGCGCAATGGCGAGGAGTGCAATGGCCACGGGCAGATCGATGAATATCGGGAAGTCCATGGGCACACCGAAGCTTTGGCCCAACACCCATACCATTCCGGTGATCGCGGCGGCGAGGAACATGCCTCCGACGCCGACCCACAAACTCAACTCCAATACGATCAGCCTGAGCGCGCCCATCGAAACACCCAACGCGCGGAGGCTGGCGAATTCCTTGATGTTCGCGAGAATGGCACCTTGCAATGTCTGCCAGGTGATAACGATGCCGATGAAGGTGCCGACGACGACGGCGAACCCGATCATGACGCTGATACCTCCCTCCTTGAGCATCGATTTCTGACTTGCCTCGGATAGATCCCGACGAGACCAGGCTTTGTAATGACCCTCACTCGTCGCATTTAGTTCGGCCGCAACTTGCTGCGCGAGCGCGGGCTCTTTGATCTTCACGATGAGTGGCCCGACGCGTTGGCCCTCGTTCAACAGGCTGAGCAGTTTCCCCGTCTGGCGCGACATGAATACTATGGCATTGAACAGCGAGGGGTAGGTGTTCGTCGTCCCCCTGACGGAAACGGTTAGGCCATTGATTTTTGCCTTGTCGCCTGGTTGCACGCCCAGCTTGTTTAAACTCGATTGATCGACCACCACTGAATAGGGCTGCTGCAGCGCCTGCACGAGGTCATCACCAAAATCTTTCGGCAGCGTGACGGCACCAGGGAGAGGGTCAATCATGATGATTTGCACGCCCTCGGACTTCGCCACCTGCCCTTCTTTGGGAAAATTGGACCAGAAAGCGAAATTGAAATTTAGGGCTTGAACCTCGGTAACGCTTGCGTTCCCGTAGATCTCCGGGATGATGCGACGCGGTTGACCGGCGTTGTTGGAAAATAAGCTCTCAGCTTGTGGCGCCAATATCATCACTTCGCCGGGAGAACGATCTACCGTCGCGGAAAATGATTTACTCAGGCCCATGAACATGCCGGTCAGGGATAAGACGAGGACCGCGGCCACCGCCAATGCAATCACGGCGGCGAGGTAGCGCCGCCACTCGTATATCAAAATAGAGAGTGCTAGCGACAAGAGATAATGGTAATGGTCATCGAGGTCGCCGTTGATACGACCCCGGTTGCGGCTTCACCAGAATAATCGCTTCGCTTTTCATGCACTGCAGTCCGTTGCTCGCCTACCATGGATTGTACGCTTCTGCAGGGTTTGCCACCTCAATCTTTGCGTTAAAGATTGTAGGAAGTTCCTCTAGGATAGAAGCTTTGCTGCTTCGGACATAGACTACGCGTTGGCCGCTTACTCCGGTGACATGGAACCATGTCCTCGCGGTAAATGCCCAGCCCAAGGAGCCGGCATGATTGAACTCAAGTCAGTGAACAAGATATTCCGAACTGACATTGTGGAAACCTACGCGCTTCGCGGCTTTGACCTGAAAATCGATGCGGGCGAGTTTGTTGCGATCACGGGACATTCGGGCTCCGGCAAGACCACACTTCTGAACGTGGCCGGACTGCTGGAGGAATTCGACGCGGGCGATTACCGACTCGATGGCGAGGACGTCAAAACACTCTCAGATAATCAACGCTCGCACATCCGCAATCGAAAGATCGGCTTTGTTTTCCAAGGCTTCAATCTGATTCCCAATTTGAATATCTACGACAATGTCGACGCCCCCCTGCACTACCGCCGCATGCCCGCAGCTGAGCGGCACAAGCGGGTTACGAACTCTCTCGAAAAGGTAGGACTCACCTCGCGCATGAATCATTTTCCCGCCCAACTGTCGGGCGGCCAACAGCAACGCGCCGCGATCGCTCGCGCCATTGGCGGCGAGCCACACGTGATCCTTGCCGATGAACCGACAGGGAACCTCGACACAACCATGTCTTCTCAAATCATGGACCTCCTACAGTCGATCAACGCATCAGGCACGACGATCCTCATCGTCACGCACAATAACGAGCTTGCGCATCGCGCCGACAGAACCGTACACATGGTGGACGGCCGGGTCGCAACGGATCATCAGGTCGACCGATCCCTGGCCTAGAGCGAATAGCGGATGCGAGTGCCTGTCAACGATTCGCGTTCACGTTGCGGGATACTCCTCGAGCATCGAAATCCACACATGCTCTGGTTCGACGCTCATCAGCGATTCCCGCAGCCAAGTTCGCGACTCGCGGGCCAAATTTGGAACAACTTGATCGAAGTCCGCTTGATCTTTAGGGCGCGTGGCGCGCGCCTTGTAGAGCAGCTGAATCTCAGGCGCGAGATACGCAATACCCTCGGGATTTCGCCGGATCGCACGTGAAAGCGGACGCGTGATTCGAACGTCACGACGGAATACCCAGGATTCGATATCCGACGCGTCAAGCATCAATTCGAGTTCCCACTGTGCCGCGTTCGCCCGTTTGCCCCACAGCGAGTTCACTCCCGCTCGAGGCGCCGCGTCCAAGGCGAGCGCAGATAACATCCCGTCCTTGGCCTCAAAGAATTCCCAGCCTGACAATGAAGCGACAACACCTGCCGTATCACTTCTAAAGATACCGACATCGAGATCCCGGTGCGCTCGGGTGACCTTTCCCAAAAACAGATCCAGCGCCCATCCGCCGGCGACCCACCACGGCGCTCGCAGCGCCGACAACAAGACGACCGCCTCGTGTGGCGTCAGCGTTCGCCAAGATTTACCACTGCGCGGATCCACTGTTCTAAAGATGTCCCCTGCACCGAACAATAACCGTAATATTCTCTGGTAGCGACTGAACTCGCAAACCTTCCCACGCCATCCTTGGGTTGTTTGCGCGAGCCGGCACAGTTACCCTTCACTCCATGTGACAACCGAATTTGAGGTTCATTGCTTATGGGAACAGTCTCTTATCTTCGCCCTGACGGGAAAAAAGTAGACGGCTATCTGGCCGAGCCTAAAGGCGCTGCCGGCGCTCCTGGGATTGTAGTCATCCAGGAGTGGTGGGGAGTGAACGATCAGATCCGTGGCGTGGCGGAACGATTGGCCACTGCCGGCTACCGGGCTCTCGTGCCGGACCTCTACCGCGGCAAGTCGACGGTCGAGGCAGAGGAAGCCCACCATCTGATGACGGGCTTAAATTTTGCCGACGCAGCGTCTCAGGATATTCGCGGTGCGGTGCAATACTTGAAGAAGAGCAATGGCAAGGTCGGCGTGACCGGCTTTTGCATGGGAGGCGCTCTGACACTGTTGGCCGCATGCATGACGCCGGAGATCGATGCCACGGTGGTGTGGTATGGCTGTCCGCCACTGGAGTTCATCGACGCCGCCAAAATCAAGGCGCCTCTTCTGGGACATTGGGCCACGCAGGATGAGTTTTTCAAGATCGCCACCATTGATCAGCTTGAGGAGAAGCTCCGCGCCGCGAATGTCGGCTATGACTTCCATCGGTATCTTGCGCATCATGCGTTCGCCAACGAGACGGCTGCGGGACCGCACCGAATTCCCCAAACTCAATACGATGCCGTCTGGTCGCAACAGGCCTGGGATCGGACTTTCAGATTTCTAGGCCGTTGGCTTGGTTGACGCGCTCACCCAAAACGGCGGCACAACCGTAGCGCCGAAAGCACGCGCCGCGGCAATGATCATCCAATTCAGCGGAATCCCGCCACACTTGTAACTCCCATCCTTGGATGCGCAGTGACTAATCTAGCTCATCGCGAATCAACACAGAGGAAACGGACGATGACCAAGCACAGGACTGGGACACGCGAAGAATGGCTGGGCGAGCGGCTCAAACTGCTGGACGCGGAGAAGGATCTCACGCAGCGCAGTGACGAACTGGCGCAACGGCGGCAGGCGTTGCCATGGGTCCGCGTTGATAAGAAGTACCGGTTCGACACCGACCAAGGGAGCGCCTTGCTCGCAGATCTTTTCCGTGGACGTTCGCAACTCCTCGTCTATCACTTCATGTTCGGGCCGGACTACACCGCCGGCTGTCCGTCCTGCTCGATGATCGCTGACGGCTTTAACGGTTTCGCCGTGCACCTGGCCAACCATGATGTGATGCTATGGGCTGTTTCGCGGGCACCGCTCGCGAAGCTGCAGACCTACAAGCAGCGGATGGGATGGACATTTCCCTGGGCATCATCTTTCAAGAACGAATTCAATTCCGACTTCAGTGTCTCATTCTCCGAGGAAGAGCAGCGTGCGGGCGGCATCGAGTACAACTACCGGCGAGGCGGCCATGCGATGGATGCGAAAAGTGCTCCGGAACCCGTTCGCCAATTCGCCGCCATGTGCGGAACCGATGCGCCCACCTACACGCGCGATCGGCCGGGAATGAGTGCCTTCATTCTGGAAGACGGAGTGATCTATCACACCTACTCTACGTATGCGCGGGGCCTGGATGGCCTCTGGGGCGCCTACCAGTGGCTCGACCGTGGACCTAAGGGTCGCAACGAGGCGGGCATCTGGTGGCGGCGCCACGACGAATACGATAACGGCTGACTCCTTGCAAGCTGCAGACGAGCTTCATGAATGCAGGTGACCGGCGACAAGGTGGCTGGCGGCGTGGGAATAATCCGCCAGCAATTGTCGGAGTTCGCTGACGCTTCTCCGGGCGCCCCCCACTGACAATGCTGCGATGACGACGCGGCGCCAGAACCTTGCAACATAGATGATCGACCGCCGCTCCGTACTGACCGCCGCAGTCTCCTCTCTAGCGCTCACGGCCCTGGGATTACCGCTTCGCGTATTGGCCGCCGTCTCGGAACTGAAGCTGGGAAAGCCTCAGCCGTTCTCATTCGACGGTCTTGTCCAAGAGATGCAGCAGCGAGCCACGACTGCTTACGTGCGCGACAAGACCTTGCCACAGGGAGTGCTCGACCGAATCGGCTACGATGAGCACGGGAAGCTCAAGTTCAGTCTCGACCACGCCTTGTTCCGCGACGGTCCTGCACAATACCCAGTCACCTTCTTCGCACTGGGCAAGTACTTCCGCACGCCGGTGCACATGTTCGTCCTGTCAGCCGCCGGCGACGCCGCGAACGCCAGCGAGATCCTCTACGATCCCGCCTACTTCAGCATGCCGCCCAACAGTCCCGCGCGGGAGTTGCCGAAGGGCGCCGGGTTCTCGGGTTTCCGATTGCAGGAAAGCCGGCTCGGCGATGTCCGAAACCTCGACTGGCACAGCAATGACTGGGCGGCCTTTCTCGGTGCCTCGTATTTCCGCGGCATCGGTGAGCTGGGCCAGTATGGTCTGTCCGCACGCGGCATCGCCGTGGATGTATCCACGCCGGGCCGGCAGGAAGAATTTCCCGACTTCACCCGCTTCTACTTCGAGCCACCGGCGAACGGCGCCAACCAGATGTTGGTCTACGCGGCGCTCGACGGCCCCAGCCTCACAGGTGCTTATCGATTCGTGCTGCACAGAGACAACGGCGTCGTGATGGAAGTAGAGGCGCGCGTCTTTCCGCGGCGGGACATCGATCAGCTCGGCATCGCACCCATGAGCTCCATGTTCTGGTTCTCCGAGACCGTTAAGCCAACCGCCATCGACTGGCGGCCGGAGGTGCATGACTCGGATGGACTGGCGATTTGGACGGGCGCAGGCGAGTACATCTGGCGGCCGCTGAATGACCCCGAGGCCCCATCAGTTTCCACGTTTGCCGACGAGACCCCGCGCGGCTTTGGCCTGTTACAACGCGACCGGGTATTTGATCACTACCTCGATGGCGTGCGCTACGACCGCCGCCCGAGCCTCTGGGTCGAGCCGCTGGACAACTGGGGCGAAGGCGCGGTCCAGCTCATCGAGCTGCCAACCAATGACGAGACAGAAGATAACATCGTCGCCATGTGGGTGCCCAAACAGCCGGTGAAGGCCGGCTCCAGCCTGCGCTACCGCTATCGCCTGCAATGGTGCGCGACCGAGCCCCACCAGACAGCCCTCGCACGTTGCGTGGCAACGCGTCTGGGCCGTGGCGGCGAGCCGGGCAAGGTACGCCCGAAGGGTGTGCACAAATTCATGGTGGAGTTTCTGGGAGGGCCGCTCACACAACTGCCATTCGGTGAAAAGCCCAAACCCGTTTTGTGGTCGTCGTCGGGCACCTTTTCCTACGTTTTCACGGAGGCTGTACCTGACGGCGTACCGGGACATTGGCGGGCGCAATTCGATTTCACCGGCGCCGGTCCCAAAGTTGTCGACATGCGACTGTATCTGAAGGACGGCGAGCGGACTCTCTCCGAGACCTGGCTTTATCAGTTCCATATCGTGTGACCCTGGGTATGAAGCGCTCGCTTCCGCGGCTGGCCACCATGATGATCTTCTGCGTCGCGGCAACCAGCTCCGCGCGGGCGGCCATTGAGTACGCAAACATCACTGGTGGGCGGGTTCAAGGCGAAGTAAAGGACGGGCTCGCGACATTCAAGGGCCTTCCCTTCGCAGCCCCGCCAGTCAGTGCACTACGCTGGCGCGTTCCGCAACCTGTCGTCGCATGGCGCGGCGTGCGCAAGGCAGATAGCTTCGCGCGAGCGTGCATTCAACCCTGGGGCGACGATCCCGATCCGAATCTAACCAGCGAAGATTGTTTGTATCTGAACGTGTGGACCGCCGCCGCGACGGCACAAGAGCGGCGCCCGGTCATGGTCTGGATCCATGGCGGTGGGTTGACGAACGGCATGTCTTGGCAGAATTTATCGTATGGCACGAAACTGGCGCCCGAGGGCGCGGTTCTCGTCACAATTGCCTATCGGCTTGGTGCCTTAGGTTTCCTGGCGCATCCCGAACTCACCCGTGAATCAGGCACAGGCTCGGGGAACTACGGCCTCTTCGACACCCTTGCTGCGCTCAAGTGGGTCCACGCCAACATCGCCCAGTTCGGCGGAGACCCCTCACGCGTCCTGATTTTCGGCAGCTCGTCCGGTGGGCATATCGTCAGTCTTCTCGCCGGCGCTCCCGCGGCCAAAGGCTTGTACCAACGCGCCGTCGCAGTAGGTAGAGCCAGCTTTTATCCGAACCTTGATTTGATCCCGCCGAATCTCACCCCACTCCCGCCGTTGGGCGACGCCGAAAAGACAGGGCAGGATTTCTTTAAATCACTCGGTGTCTCGAATCTAGCATCAGCACGCAACCTTTCTGCGCCTGCCATATTGGACATGCTCACTTCCTCTCGGGCGGACTTGCGCCCAACCATCGATGGCAGCCTCGTCGTGGGCTCGAACGTGGAGCTCTTCCAACAAGGGAAGTTCAACGACACGCCGATTCTGGTTGGCTTCAGCACCGATGAGGCTGGTGCAACACC
>Ga0307474_10002994_pt1 | contig 12188 bp, 9 predicted proteins | sample atmos_gasesECM1C_2_FD_203312 | JGI IMG/M metagenome (GOLD analysis project Ga0307474, IMG submission 203312) | Hardwood forest soil microbial communities from Morgan-Monroe State Forest, Indiana, United States - atmos_gasesECM1C_05 | ecosystem: Environmental > Terrestrial > Soil > Temperate... | reverse complement strand
TCTTGCCAAGCGTAACCGAAAGAAGCGGACGTTAACCAATTGATCCAACGCGACGCGCTTGAGATCAGCGAGTTGACATTGCGGCCTTGATGGCTTTCGTTCATCATGGGATGAAAATGCCGGAGAGGAACGCAAGATGGCAAAGGCCGTGCGCGTGCACCAGGTAGGGGGCCCGGAGGCCCTTATCTACGAAGACATCGACGTGCCCGCGCCCGGCCCCGGCGAGATACGCATCCGCCAGCATGCCGTTGGCCTGAACTTCATCGACGTCTATTATCGCACCGGTCTCTACAAGGCGCCGGGGCTGCCATTCACCGCCGGCAATGAAGCCGCCGGCGAGGTTCTCGCCGTAGGCGCCGGCGTAACGAATTTCCATCCCGGCGATCGCGTGGCCTACTACACCAACCTCGGCGGCTATGCCAGCGAACGTAACATTCCCTTGGAAAAACTGGTCAAACTGCCCGATCACATCACTTACGAGCAGGGCGCGGTGTTGATGCTAAAGGGGTTGACGGTCTGGTACCTCCTGCACAAGACCTTCCGGGTCGAACCGCACCATCGGGTATTGATCCACGCCGCAGCCGGCGGGATCGGCCTGCTCGCTTGCCAATGGGCGAGCGCGATGGGGGCACACGTCATCGGCACCGTCGGCTCCAAGGCCAAGGCTGACCTTGCGCTCGCCAATGGCTGCGAACACGTCATTCTCTACAATGAGGAGGATTTCGTCGCGCGCGTCAAACAGATCAGCCGGAACGAGCTATGCGATGTGGTCTATGACGGCGTCGGCAAGTCGACCTTTCCGGGCTCGCTGTCCTGCCTCAAGCCGCGCGGCCTATTCGTGAGTTTTGGCAACGCGTCGGGGCCGGTCCCGCCGTTCTCGATCGCCGAACTCAACAATCACGGCTCATTGTTTGCGACCCGGCCCAAGCTCGGTGATTACATCGGCAAGCGCTCGGATCTGCTTGAAGGCGCCGACACGCTGTTTGCCGCCGTCATCAACGGCAAACTGCACGTGCCGATCAACCATGCCTATGCGCTCAAGGACGCCGCAAAGGCCCATCTCGATCTGGAGAGCCGGGCCACGACGGGTGCCTCGATCCTCAAGCCGTAACCCACCTCACGCTTTGCCAGAGATCCTGCCATTTGCCGCTGAGCGACTCCAAATCGCTCGGCATTAGCTCGAAGCATGCGGCATCGTTCGGGATCCGCTGCCAGGCCTGTGCATGACGAAGCTGAACATGCGCGATCGGCCGCATCCAAGACGTATCATCGAGCGTTCCCGCATGCACCGCGGTAATATCTGAACGGGCGCGTTTTTCGCAAGCGATCCCGCCGCCGCAAACCCCGCAAAACCAGTGCGTGCTTTCGGCGGCTCCAGCACCGATCTGACGCCAGAACTTTGGCGTGCCGCAGGTCACCGTGAAGCCTTCGGTTTTGACCAACATTGTCAAGCCGAAAGCACTACCTGACCGGCGCTGGCAGTCAGGGCAATGGCAGGCATAGACGAGAAGCGGCACGGCTTTGATCGAAAACCGAACCGCCTTGCATGGACAACCTCCGCATATCGGCAGTTCCGGCGGAAACAATCTGCTCATGGCTATGCTACTCTCCGCGCAATCCCGGCCTTCCTCAGCAGGGCGTCAAGACAATTGATCATCAGGTCGATCTCCTGATGTGTCACGTTGAGCGCCGGCATGAAGCGCAAGGCATCAGGTCTCGGGGCGTTGAGCAGCACGCCTTCCTCGAACGCTTGTTCGACGATCGAGGTGGCGATCGACATTTTCAAATCAAGCGCAAGCAAGAGACCTCGGCCGCGAACCTCGCCAAGACCATGGCGCGCGGAAAGCTTCTGCAGTTCGCCTTCGAGATAAAGACCGGTATCGGTCACCGATTTCAGGAACGCGGGCGCGGAGATATGCTGCAGAACGGCAAGCCCCGCCGCGCACATCAAGGGGTTGCCGCAGAACGTGCCGCCCTGGTCGCCGTGCTCGAAGCAGGAGGCCGCTTCCGTCGACAGCAAGGCGGCGAGCGGAACGCCGCCGCCAATGCCCTTGCCGAGCGTCATGATGTCGGGCGTGATGCCCGCGTGCTCGTAGTGGAAGAGCTTGCCGGTGCGGCCAAAGCCGGTCTGGATTTCGTCCAGGATCAAGAGAAGGCCATGCGCCGTCGTTAGCTCCCGCAGGTCGCGCAGGAAGCGATCCGTAGCCGACCACACGCCGGCTTCGCCCTGGATCGGCTCGAGCATCACGGCGACCGTCCGCTCGTTGATCAGCCGCTCGACCGAGGCGAGGTCATTCAGTCCGGCCTTGGGAAATCCCGACACCTTTGGCTCGAACAGGGGTTCAAACGCCTTTTTCCCCGATGCCGACATCGTCGCCAGTGTCCGGCCGTGAAATCCTCCCTCGAAGGTGATGATTTCGTGCGCGCCGTTCTTATGCAGCGCGCCGTATTTGCGCGCGAGCTTGATGGCGCCTTCATTCGCCTCCGCGCCGGAATTGGCAAAGAACACCCGGTCAAAGCAGCTCTGTTCGACCAGCGTCTGCGCCAGCTTCAGGCTTATGTCGTTGTAAAAGGCGGGGCTTGGCGTGATCAGCCGCTTGGCTTGGCCGGCGAGGGCGTCCGTCACGATTTGCGGTGAGTGCCCAAGACAATTCACCGCCCATCCTTGGACGAAGTCGAGATAGCGCTTGCCGCCATCATCCCAGAGAAAGGAGCCTTCGCCGCGCACAAACACCGCCGAGGGGCGCGCGGTGATTTCCATCAGCGCGTCGAACGGATGGGTGGCGTTGGTCATGTCGAACTCCCGGTGGTTTGAGGTGAGGGGCGGGCCGAAACGCAAGAAGGCCGCACTTTTCGGGTGCGGCCTTCTCGAAAAACCTTGCTGATCTACTTGTTCAGCGTTTTCTTCGGACATGGCGCAACCCGTCGTCGTCACGGAAGTGACGGCGGCAACGGGCGCGGGCTTTGGTCCGGTTGAAAATCATGGAGCGCGCTCATACAGTGACAGGGCCGATGCTGTCAAGGACGTTCTCAAGCATCAATTCCGCGCAACGTCCTCGCGTTGGTCGGATCAGGCTTTAGCCAACCCGAAAGCCGGGCCGCTCTTGGTCCGACGCCGGCGGCTCGTACCAGATGGTCACCACGATGCATGGTTTCTCGGCTACCGCGGTAACCACCGTTTCGGTTCTGATAATCGTTATCGGACTTTCCGACGCGATCCAGGTGTTGATCTGCTCCTCGACCCTGACCGGGCTCGCATCCATGAAGATCTTGATCTTCAGCGGTTGTGGCATTTGGCTTCCCTCTAAAATCCCGAGACACTGCCGTGCAAATCGTATTCGTCCGATCGCTCGATTTTCGCTGTGACGATTTCGCCGACACGCAGCGGCCGCCGGCTCGACAGATAGACCGCACCGTCGATCTCCGGCGCATCGGCTTGTGAGCGTCCCTTGGCAACGGTCGGCCCGACCTCGTCGACAATGACTTGCTGGCGTGTGCCGATTTTTCGCTTCAGCCGGCGCGCAGAAATCTTCTGTTGCCGCGCCATCAGCGCGTTCCAGCGTTCCTGCTTGACCTCCTCCGCCACCGCGCCGGAAAGCGCGTTGGAGGCGGCTCCCGCAACCGGCTCATATTTGAAGCAGCCGACGCGATCGATCTCGGCTTCCTCGAGCCAGTCGAGCAGATAGGCAAAGTCGGAATCGGTCTCGCCGGGGAAGCCCACGATGAAGGTCGAGCGCAGCGCCAACTCGGGGCATTCCTCGCGCCACTTCGAAATCCGCGTCAGCGTTTTCTCCTGGGCCGCCGGCCGCTTCATCGCCTTGAGGATATCGGGGCTCGCATGCTGGAAAGGGATATCGAGATAGGGCAGCACCTTGCCCTCACGCATCAGGTCGATGACTTCATCGACATGCGGGTAGGGGTAGACGTATTGCAGGCGGACCCAGACGCCGAACTCGCCCAGAGCCTGGGCAAGATCAAGGAATCTGGCGCGCACCTCGCGGTCCTTCCACGGGCTCGGCGCATATCTCAGGTCGACGCCGTAGGCCGAGGTGTCCTGGGAAATGACCAGCAATTCCTTTACGCCTGCACTGACCAGTTTTTCGGCCTCGCGCAGCACGTCATTGGCCGGCCGCGACACCAGATCGCCGCGCAGCTTCGGGATGATGCAGAAGCTGCAGCGGTTGTTGCAGCCTTCGGAAATCTTCAGGTAAGCGTAATGCCGCGGGGTCAGTTTGATGCCTTGCGGCGGAACAAGGTCGATGTGCGGATTGTGGAGGGGAGGGAGCGCGCGATGCACGGCATCTAGCACGCTTTCATATTGCTGCGGTCCGGTGATCGACAACACGCCGGGGTAGGCGACCTCGATCTGTTCGGGTTCTGCGCCCATGCAGCCCGTGACAATGACCTTGCCATTCTCCGCCATCGCCTGTCCGATCGCGCCGAGCGATTCCTTTTTCGCGCTGTCCAGAAAGCCGCAGGTGTTGACGATGACGAGATCGGCGCCGTCATGCTTGCGCGCCAGCTCATATCCTTCGGCGCGCAGGCGCGTGATGATGCGCTCGGAATCCACCAGTGCCTTGGGGCAGCCGAGCGATGCGAAAGATATAGTTGGCGCTCTTTTCATGTAATCGCCTGGAACCTGCGTCTGAATTGTTCGGGCAACGATCTAACTAATTGCTCCGATAGCGAAACTCAATGACTCGCGCTCACGTTGCGATACCAAAAATAATGCTCGCATATGGCGAACGAAATCAACCGGCGCCTAGGGAGGTATGGACGGACTGAAAGCTCGTGATGGGTGGAAGTCGTTTCGATCGAGCTCACCGAAGTGATGAAGGATACGTTCTACCGCCATGCCGGTTGAACGTCTGCTAAACACCCACGGGCGGCACAAGAGCGGACACCTGCCAGCCGACGCGACGGGCTACATCCGGACGTTGCGATGGGCGTCGAGAAGTTGTAGGTCTACCAGTCGCCAATCAAGTTAAATCAACGAATGCGCTCCGACGATCAGCCAAATTTCACGGATGAGTTCGATCTGCTCTACACCCGTGGCGTGGCCGGATGGAGTGACTTGTACGTTGTGGCCCGCAACACTCAGATCGCCGTAGGCATCACGCACATTGCTTCAGACCCGATAGCCGAGCTGTCCGAGCTATGTTGCAACCTCTTGCGAGGCGAACCTCAGTGCATGGCCCGCCTGCTTGACGAGCCTGGGGCAACCGTACTTGCGGCATCCGTTTATCCAACGCAAAAGCACTTAGCTCACATTGAATTTTGGTCCTGCCGAAGCTGGGAAGACTCCCCTCCATGTGGAACGCCGATTTTGAGCGCGGACGTTAAAGTTCGGCAATTCGTGGGCTTGGTATACCGCCAATTTGAAAAAGTGCGATGGCTCTACGAAGAACGAAGTTATCAAAAGAAACGTGACCAGTTTCCACATGTCGCATTTGAAATGCTACAGCGGTTGTGGATGAATTCATCGCGTTAGCGGCTCGGATTGAGCACATGAGTTCTGCTTCGCATTCGAAAGCCGCCATACAGGACAAAACGCGTTCGCCTTGATACGGAAAAGGCGGCTCGACCAAGGCGGTTGTGATGGGCTGGAGTAAGTCGTGGTGATATATATTCGTGCTGAGATTATTCGGTGGGTCAGTGACGATTTCCCAGGGTTTGTGGAATGCCGGTTCACCGATCGGTTTGGCAAAGTGTGGACTGTAGTCGAGAAGGTGCCTGTTCTTACGGATGCTAACCTGCGGTCGACTAGCCCATTCCCTCAACCTGTTCTCATTGCGTGCGAGGTTGTCGCAACACGCCGAGATAATGCTGGGCGCGAAATCACTGAGATCAGCACTTTGACCCCTTCGAGCATAGAAGCTACGGATGGAACGACTAGCTTCCAACTATATGCTGAACAGTTGCAATTTGAGCCGGGCGCTTAAACTGATTGACTGAACGTCCAGATGGCAGCCGCCTTCGGGCGGCTTTTTCTTTGGTAGCGCGCCGCTGAAAATCTTCATTCGATGTTGCTGGGTCACCCGAGTGAAACAAAGCTGACTTTGGCCGGGGCCGCCTTTTGCATCATTAAAATCTGTCCGATTATTGGGCAGGAGCTAATCCCGATTGCGCACAATTACAAGGCTTTGCGCCGGCCTCTCACGTGCTATCAAGGCTTTTGCCGGAATGCGAGTGAGCGATGGGCGCCGAGTCGTCTCCCAAAATTGCGATTGTCGACGAAAGCCCGATCCGTGCCGCGATTCTGGAAGAGGGATTGCGGGAGGCGGGCTATACCGAGGTCGTGCGCATCAGCGAAATGCAGAGCTTGCTGAGCCGCATCTACACGCTCGATCCCGACGTCATCGTCATCGATCTGGAAAATCCCAGCCGGGATATTCTCGAACAGATGTTCCAGGTCAGCCGTGCCGTGCGGCGGCCGATTGCGATGTTCGTCGACCAGAGCGACACCGCCTCGATCCAGGCTTCCGTCGATGCCGGCGTTTCGGCCTATATCGTCGACGGGCTGAAGAAAGAGCGGCTCAAGCCGATCCTTGATCTCTGCATCTCGCGCTTCAACGCTTTTTCCAGGCTGCAGGACGAACTCGATCGCACCAAATCCGCGCTGGAAGACCGCAAGATCATCGATCGCGCCAAGGGCATTCTGATGAAACTCAAGGGCCTCACCGAAGAAGAGGCTTACGTCCTGCTTCGATCGACCGCGATGCGCGAGAAGAAGAAAATCGGAGAGATCGCGCAATCGATCCTGACGGCATCGGAGCTCTTGAAATGAAGGAAACGCTCCAGATCGGATTCATTCCGCTGATCGACGCTGCCGCCCTCCTTGTCGCCGTCGACAAGGGTTTCACCTCAGCGGAAGGACTGAATGTTACGCTCGTGCGTGAAGTGTCGTGGTCGAATGTCCGCGACAAGCTCAACATCGGCCTGTTCGACGCCGCCCACTTGCTCGCGCCGGTCGCAATTGCCTCGAGTCTTGGGCTCGGACATATCAAGATGCCGATCGTGGCACCGTTCAACCTCGGCCTCAATGGCAACGCGATCACGGTATCCTCGGCGCTTCACGTCGCGATCATGGCGGAGATCGACGGCGACCCCTTCGATCCCTCGGCGACCGCGACTGCCCTGTCGCGCGTTGTCGCAAGGCGTCGCAAGAACGGAGCCGGGCCGTTGACCTTCGGCATGACGTTTCCGTTTTCGACCCATAATTACCAGTTGCGGTTCTGGATGGCGGCCGGCGGCGTGGACCCGGACGAGGACGTCCGTCTCGTCGTGCTGCCGCCACCGTTCATGGCGGACAGCATCGCCGGCGGTCAGGTCGACGGGTTCTGCGTGGGCGCTCCCTGGAATTCGATCGCCGTAGACCGCGGCGTCGGCCGAATACTGCATTTCGGCTCGGACATTTTGCAGCGGGCGGCAGAAAAGGTGCTCGCCATCAGGGAGGGCTGGTCCGCGAAAAATCCGCAAATCGTCGCCGCGCTGGTGCGGGCGGCTCATCGTGCGGCCGAATTCATCGAGGAGCCGCAAAACCGTCTCGAGGTGGCGCGCATTCTCGCGCGCGCGGAGTATGTCGGGGTCGATGCCGACTTGATTTTGCGGACGCTGGAAGGCCGCCTGAAGATTTCGGCGGATGGGACGGTGCGCGAAAGCCGCCGCTATCTGCTGTTGGGAGGCCAGGACGCACCACGGCCTGACCCCGTGCAGGCGGCCTGGCTTTATGCACAGATGGTGCGCTGGGGGCAGGCCGAGATGAGCCGTGAGGCGCTCGAAATCGCGAAAGCGGTGTTCAGGCCGGATCTCTTCGACCAGGCTTTGGGGGCGGCCGGAAAGCCGGCTGCCGCATCCCATCCCGTCGGTGCCTTCGCAGGACCAGCCTTCGATGCCGAAGACGTCCCTGGCCACTTCGCGTTCTTCCCGATTGGCCGCCAAAGGCCACGCTGACGCAAAATTGGGCAGTCCTGCTAGGAGTCTAATTTCTTGGCAACTTGCCCGAAATTCGATGCCGTTGGATGGCAGCCGGTTTCCTTCGGGCACCATAAGCCTTTGTAATTAAAATGATATTATGAATGATCCCGATGGCACGCAACTTGAATGTTGCGGTGCAGCCAGCCGTCGCAGATGCCCGCTGGCTTACGTCCAGGATGGATTTCCGCAGCAACGAGGCTGGTCGGACCGCATCCGGAAATGGAGGCCCGCGTTCGCGCGTCCGACCCCATTTCCCACGCGGTCAGATTTTTCGCATTTCCGCTAAGGCCAAGGGGCCGCGAGGAGCTTCGCCACGCGCATGAAGATCGATCCGCTCTCAGTCGAATTTACCGACGAGCAGAAACGCTATCTCGAAGGTTTTGCGACCGGCCTGCAGATCAGCAGGGTCGGGCGCGGCTTCGGCGGCGGCGCAACCGTCAAGGCGAACAGCGAACCAGTCGGACCGGATGCCGCACATCTCAAGGCGCAGGACAAGGTTCTCGCTTCGGGCAAAAAATTGGCGGATCAGGAGAAGTTCAAGCGGGAGGAACATCCGTTCGACGCCTATCCGCGCCTCAAGCAGCAGGCGTTGACCGATTCGCCGCCGTCACCTGCGGACAATTTCCGCTGGCGCTATTACGGTCTGTTTTATGTCGCGCCGGCGCAAGACTCCTACATGTGCCGTTTGCGAATTCCGAACGGCGTGCTCAAGCACTGGCAATTTTTGGGGGTGGCGGATCTCGCCGAGCGGTTCTGCGGCCCATATTGCCACGTCACCACCCGCGCCAATCTGCAGGTGCGGGAAATTCCGCCCAAGCATACGGTCGCCTTGATCGAAGGCATTCAGGAACTCGGCCTTTGCTCGCGCGGATCGGGGGCCGACAATATCCGCAACGTCACCGGCACCCCGACCGCCGGCATCGATCCGCAGGAATTGATCGACACCCGCCAATACGCCCGGGAATGGCACTACCACATTCTCAACGACCGCTCGCTCTACGGCTTGCCGCGCAAGTTCAACGTGGCGTTCGATGGCGCGGGTCAAATCGCGGTGCTCGAAGACACCAATGACATTGCTTTCGCCGCCGTCGAAGTGAAAAACGGATTTTCCGTCGAGCCCGGCGTGTGGTTTCGTCTCGGGATCGGCGGCATCACCGGCCACAAGGATTTTGCCAGGGAAACCGGCATCATCGTCAGGCCTGCCGACGCAACCAGGGTGGCCGATGCGATCGTGCGGGCCTTCATCGACACCGGCGATCGCACCAACCGCCTCAAAGCCCGCCTCAAATACGTGATCGACAGCATGGGAATGGAAAAATTCCTCGCGCTCGTCGAGGAGAAGCTTGGCCACGCCTTGACCCGCGTGCCTGCGGAAGCACTGGGGAGGCGGCCTGCCGTTGACCGGATGGCTCATATCGGCGTGCACCGGCAAAGGCAGGAGGGTTTGAACTGGATCGGCGTCTCATTGCCGCTCGGCAAGGCGACCTGCGAGCAGATGCGCGGGCTTGCCAAAATCGCTCGCGATCTCGGCGACGGCGATATTCGCCTGACCGTCTGGCAGAACCTGTTGATCTCGGGCGTACGCGACGAGAATGTGGGCCTTGCGGTTGCAGCGATCGAGAACACAGGTCTTGCGGTCAAGACCTCGCAGATCCGCGCCGGATTGATCGCGTGCACAGGCAATGCCGGTTGCAAGTTCGCCGCCTCCGATACCAAGCGTCACGCGGCCGCAATCGGCGACTGGTGCGATGGGCGCGTCGAGATCGACACGCCGCTGAACATTCACCTGACGGGCTGTCATCACTCCTGCGCCCAGCACTACATCAGCGATATCGGCCTGATCGCAGCCAAAGTGCCTGTCGGCGAGGGCGATGACACGGTGGAGGGCTATCACCTGTTCGCCGGCGGCGGATTCGGCCCCGATGCCGACATCGGGCGGGAAGTTTATCGCGACCTCAGGGCGGAGGACGCGCCGAAGACGGTCGAGAAATTGCTCAAGGCCTATCTCGCGCATCGCACTTCCAAAGCAGAAACCTTTCTCTCCTTCGCGCGCCGCCATGATGGCGAGGCGCTGCGCAAGCTCGCTGATGCGGATGCTTTGAAATGAACCAGATCACGCCTCCGCCGAAGATCGAAATCATTCCAGCAAACGCGCCGTTTTCCGAGGCGCAGCGATCGTGGCTGAACGGCTTTTTCGCTGGCCTCTTGAGCGAGGCCCCGACACCGCTGAGCCCCGAGCAGGGCGCCGCCCTGTTGCCTTCGCCCGCGGGCGACAGCGACGACGGTGAGGCGCCCTGGCACGATCAGACCCTACCGATCGCGGAGCGGATGAAGCTTGCCGATGGACGTCCCTTGCGCCAGCGGATGATGGCCGCGATGGCGCAACAGGATTGCGGCCAATGCGGCTATAATTGCCACGATTACTCCGAGGCGATCGCTAGCAAGACAGAAGCGCGTCTCAATTTGTGCGTTCCCGGCGGCAAGGAAACCGCCCGGATGCTGAAAACGCTCTACGAAGAGCTGGAAAAATCGCCTGGCGCGACGCCGAGCCCGGCGACAGTGTCGGCTGCGAGCGTTCCTGCCGCGCCGATCGCACAGCCCGGTCGCTCGCGCGATGATCCGGTAGCAGCGACCTTCGTGTCGCGGCGTCTTCTCAACAAGGCGGGGTCGGAAAAGGAAACCTGGCACATCGATTTTGATCTCGCCGGCAGCGCCCTCGATTATGTCGTCGGCGATTCCTTCGGCATCTTCGCGCGCAACGAACTCGGTCATGTCGACCAGATCATCGCGCTGCTGGGGGCATCCCACACCACCAAAGTGAGAGGCAGGACGCTTCGCGAAGTCCTGTCCGACGAGGTTTCGCTCTCGCCCGCACCTGATTCGCTGTTCGAGCTGATTTCCTTCATCACGGGCGGCGCGCAGCGCGAAAAGGCCCGCGCCCTTGCGCAAGGAGACAATCCCGACGGGGACGCAGCGACGCTCGATGTGATGGCGGCCCTGCAGAAATTCTCAGGCGTCCGCCCGCATCCGGAAGCCTTCGTCGAAGCGCTCGAACCGCTGCAGCCGCGGCTCTATTCGATCTCCTCCTCGCATAACGCGACGCCTGGAAAATTGTCACTGACCGTGGACTGCGTGCGCTACGTCATTGGCAAACGCAAGCGGCTGGGCCTGGCTTCGACATTTCTCGCCGAGCGCATTCAGCCGGGCGAACAAGTGAAAGTCTATGTACAGAAGGCGCACGGCTTCGCACTGCCGCAGGATCCGAAGGTACCGATCATCATGATCGGGCCCGGCACCGGGGTTGCACCGTTCCGCGCCTTTTTACTTGACCGGAAGGCGACGGGCGCCACCGGCAAGAACTGGCTGTTCTTCGGTCACCAGCGCTCGGGCTGCGATTTCTTTTATGGCGAGGAACTGAATGCGATGAAAACGGCCGGGCTTCTGACGCGCCTGTCGCTGGCCTGGTCGCGCGACGGGGAGAAGAAATTCTACGTTCAGGACCGCATGCGCGAAGTCGGCCGCGAGCTCTGGTCATGGCTTGCGGAAGGCGCCCATGTTTATATCTGCGGCGATGCCAAGCGGATGGCAAAAGACGTCGAGCGTGCGCTGGTCGATATCGTCGCGCAATATGGCGCGCGTTCGACCGATGAAGCGGTGATCTTCGTCGGGGAACTTAAAAAGAAGGGGCGGTTCCAGCAGGACGTTTATTGAGCGATGGAACCGGTTCCCGCTTCGTCAGATTCAAACGAATAAAATTCTTCCTCGAATCCTCAACAGAGAATTTTGACCTGCGTTCGGGCTCGCGCGGAGCCTGGCATCGCTATTTTCCGTTGCGCCTTGAATCCACGTCCAGCCGATATTCCATTAGTCGCCATGTCCCATTGGGGTGGATCTGATATTCGCAGGAGCGCTCGCTGAAACAGGAGGGCGAATATCAGAATCGGACCACCGGTTGGAGGTCGACCATGCGCGAACTCTCGGCGGAAGCCCGACTCCATCTTTATGCACGTTCCTTGTCGCGGAAAACCGGTCCAGGAATTCAGGCCGCAGCGCTTTACGGTGCGCTCGCCCTTATCGCGGCCGTTATCTTTGGCTCGCTTTCGGTGCACCCGTTCTAGTGTGGCGGTTCAGAAGTCCGCATCATTATTGCCGCCAGTTCGTCATGCGGACTTCTGAACCAGAAGCCACACTAGAATCAGGATTTGCTAGTG
>Ga0307474_10002993_pt1 | contig 12189 bp, 6 predicted proteins | sample atmos_gasesECM1C_2_FD_203312 | JGI IMG/M metagenome (GOLD analysis project Ga0307474, IMG submission 203312) | Hardwood forest soil microbial communities from Morgan-Monroe State Forest, Indiana, United States - atmos_gasesECM1C_05 | ecosystem: Environmental > Terrestrial > Soil > Temperate... | reverse complement strand
CTGAGTCAAATCAACCTGAATTCGCCAGTCATCCTAGAGCCAATGCACGCGTTTCCGGTCATACGAGATCTGGTCACGGATGTTTCGTGGAATTTTCGCGCCAAGAAGACGATCAAGCAGTTTAAGCCCCGCCCGCCGGACGCCGCCGATGGTACATGGCGAATCCAGCAGGCCGACGTCGAGCGCGTTCAGGAGTTTCGCAAGTGCATCGAGTGCTTTCTTTGCCAGGACGTGTGCCACGTTCTGCGGGAGCACCACAAGCATGAGGAGTTCATAGGCCCGCGTCTGCTCGTCTATGCTGCAGCACTCGAAATGCATCCGCTTGACACCGAAGACCGTGTCAGCGATTTGCGATACAACCACAATATCGGCTATTGCAACATCACCACTTGTTGCCGGCAGGTTTGTCCCGAGTCGATCACGATTACCGAGAACGCAATTATTCCGCTCAAGGAGCGCGTGGTGGACCGTTATTTCGATCCTTTGAAGCGGCTGTTCCGTATCCTCTGACTCGAAGCGGACCAAATTCGCGCCATTCCTTGCTTCTGATCGCCCTGAAGTTTGCTATCGCGGCGGTGCGTCCTGGGCATCGAACGGAACCAGTTCGGGTTCCAACTCACCCCAATCATAGGCTGGATCTTGAAGCAGCCGCACGCAGCGATTCCAACGAAGGATGGCGTCATCGTTTCCTGCGGGGCGGATCTCTTCGGCCTCCGCGAACGAGTGCAGAGCCTGTTCGAATAGCGCTAAGACTGAAAGCGGAGGATGCCCGGCATTGAGCTGCGACTTCGCGCGCCGCTCGCACAGAATCCCGGTATAGTAAAGCCGCTCATATGGGTTCTGGAGCTGTTGGAAGACCTGTTCCGTTTCCCGGTAACGATCGGACCCACGGCCGGTGAACTGATCTGTAAGGGCAAGACCGAGTAAACGCAAAGCGAGTTGATGCTCTGGTTCGATGGCCAAAATATCGCGGCAAATTGACTCTGCCTCTTCCGGTTCATTGAGCGAGCGGTAGAGTTCCGCCTTTGCGATGGCCTCATCGATCCCGGCTGTCGAAATGCGCTTAATCCCATATCCCATGGCCGTTTCCTCCACGCCCAGAGCTTCCGGGCATCATGCTGAGGTCGACCTGTGAATGAAAGTCGACCGCCGCATCGCTTTGCTGATCGCGCCACATCAGCGCCCCGCCAGCAAATGAATCCCTGCAAATGAATCTTTGGCAGCCAATATTATTTCTGATATCCCTGCGCGGAATTGCTTCAGGTCATCCCCTGGCTCAAGGACACAGTTTTCAACGTAGGGCATCGGCGCCCGCCTGTTTGAACAGGCTATTATGCTTCTTTCCCAGGACATAGTCCAGAGAGGTGTGGATCCAATTGGGTCGGCAGAGAGGAATCGATCCCGCCCTTTGATGGCACAAGACGATCGGGACTTGCTCCCAAACTGCTGCCGATCACGGCAACAAAGGGCAACGGGAGGCGCAAACGAGATGGCTGCGGGAGTTTCGTCTGGAGCGAATTCCTAGTAAATCCTGGAGGCGATCACCTGTGTGCCCGTCGAGTTGGACTCGAGGCTGGTGGAGCGCAACAGGATCTCGAAATACCGCAGCGAACCATCCGGGCGAGTGGCGCGCCGAAGCGCAGGCGCGATCGCATCCGGATGAAAGAGGGCCTCGGCGGCTGCCTGCGTTCCGGCTACATCCAGTCCCTGGAGCAGGAGCAAGTGTCCGGTGCCTCCCAGGTTCGGGAGATAAGCGATAAGAGCGAAGGTATCGTGCGCCGGCTCATTCCAATGACTCGCGTAGAATGGCGACTCGCCGGGTTGCGGGTTTTCATTGAGGATAGTTGCACCCTGCATGCCCTGGCCATAAACGATGCGGAAGTTGGCGGTGCTGTCAGCGAGGGAGGACCACGGATTGCTGCCGACGGAACCGATGAGCACGGCGTTGGCGTTCTTCAAATCATCGAGCCGCACGTCGCGGGGAAAGCGGAGGAAAGTTCGCTGAGGGTTATACTCCGGCCGGCGCGAGAGTGCGGACACGATCTGCAGATCGACGAAACTGGTGAACTGTTGCGAACGCAGATCTTCGGCGCTATGCGCGTCGACCCCGGAAAGCGGCAGTGCGAGATATCCGCCTCGCATATAGTCGGCAAGGGGCAAGGGCCGCCGTGACAAGTCCTCGAGGAGATTGAAACCGGCATCGGCCGGGACGATGTAGGTGCTTGTGGGTCCGTCGAAGAGCGCCTTCCAAAGCGAGTGAACTGGCTCCTGAAAATACTGAGGGGTTGGGATGCGAGTGGCAACCAGCCAGGTGAGGCCGATGAGCACGAAACTGTAGGCGGTGGCCACGGACGCGCGAAACAGCCAGCGCTTCCAGTCGGGCGGTGGCGATACGAGGCCATGAGTGGCCTGCATGGGAGGCTGGTGGAAATCTCCGCCGGTATCCTTTTCCACGGGATCTACAAACGCAGGGCCATAACCGCCGAGCGGGATATCGATTCTCAGCGGCTCATTCCGGCCCTCGCCGGCAAAGTGCTCAGCGAGGCGCTTGCGCAATTGCCGAGCGTAGTTGCGGACGATATTGTCCTCTGAGGTCCGGTAGCCGGGCTGCCGGTCAAATACCTGCACACCGATCTGGTGTTCGGTGATCTCGGCGCCGCGGCCCTCCAGAGTCTTTGCGACGACATACAGAAGAAACCTCGACAGCAGTGGAGACTTGGCGAAGAGCGACCCTGCGACAACGCGCTGTGCGAGGCGCCATCGGGGATCGTGCTGCAGTCCGGTCGGCAATGCCTCATGGGAGAGCGATACCTTTGGCTCGCATTGGAGGATTGTGGAAGGGTTCATCGTGGTCCACCTAACAGCGAACGTGCACAGGCCAGAGCCTCAGTGCAATGAGCCTACGGAGTGGCGTTGAACGAATGATGAACGTCAGGGGAAGCGGAACGGAACGAACTCGTTCCACAATATTTTACATCAGGGCAAATCGCCTGCCTTCAGCGCGTTATGACCGTCTTTGCACAAGTGTATACACCCGCTCCCACGCGGGTAAACACTTCCCCGAGCCGCGGAATTGCCCTAAGGTGGGTCAGCCGAAGCTTTGCTGATCGGATAGCGGAGTTGTGGCCAGTGAAGACTTCGATCGGAGGCTGAATTGAAGCGCGAATTGCATTCCAAACGGACAGTCGCACTGTTCCTGGCGTTGAGTTTGTTTCTATTTCTGCCCTTCAGACTGGCGGCGCAACTTGACCGTGGAGAGGTGACAGGAACGGCGATGGACCCCTCGGGAGCGGCCATATCGGGCGCGAAGATCGTGTTAACAAACGACGCGACCAACGTGAGAGCCAGGACCATTTCCACCACGACCGGGACCTACGTCTTTGACAATCTGCTTCCGGGAACCTACTCGATCGACGCGCAAGCCGCGGGATTCGAGAAATACGTAGAGCACGGTCTCTATGTGCATGTCCAACAGGTGCTTAACGCCGATATTCGGTTTACGACCGGCAATGTGCAGGAATCAGTAACCGTAACCGCCGCGGCCCCCCTTCTGCAGGCGGAAAACGGCGCTCTGGGTCAGACGATTTCGACCCAGACCGTGAACGATCTGCCGCTGGTCACGCGGGACTGGGGGTCGCTCGCCCAACTTTCCGCCGGCGTCTCCACCGCACCGCCAGGACAGCCCACTCCTGATTCAGGCAGCACGGAGTCTGCGTACTTTTCGGTTAACGGGGTGAACGTCTGGCAAAACGATTTTCGTCTCAATGGGATCAACGACAACATCGAGTTCTACGGTGGCAACTACACAGGGACCAACGCCGCAATTGTCCCGCCACCGGATGCGATCCAGGAGTTCACGGTGCAAAGCGGCGATTTCAATGCGGAGTTCGGCCATTCCACTGGCGGAGTCGTCAACGCCGCCATCAAATCGGGCAGCAACGGGCTGCACGGCGACCTGTGGGAGTATGTCCGCAACGACGCGTTCAACGCCAACTACTACTTCAACAGCGGAAAGCCGGTTCCGGAGTACCGGCAGAACCTGTTCGGCGGAACCGCCGGCGGCCCCGTTATCCTGCCGCATCTCTATAACGGCAAGGACAAGACCTTCTTTTTCTTCGATTACCAGGGCGGGCGCTACGTGCTGCCGATAACGGCGGGAGGGCAGACGGTGCCCACCATGGGCATGGTCAACAGCTCGTTCACCAATCTGCAGGACAACATCGCCTTCAACAGCGGCTCGGCGACCGATGCTCTCGGACGCAAGTTTCCGCACGGCGCCATTCTCGACCCAGCCACCACCCGTCAACTCCCCAGCAGCGGAATTGACCCGATTACCGGCCTCACCGGAACGCCGGGAAGCTATGTGCGCGATCCTTTTTACAATTGCACCATCTCAGGATGCCCGAACTTTGCCGGGAATAACACGAGGGACTTTACTCCCGCTGGCCAGGAGGCGCTGCTGAACATCATTCCGACCTCCAGGCTTGACCCCCAGGCGGTTAAGCTCCTGGGAGTCTATCCCCTCCCGACTGTTTCAGGAAAGTTGGTCAATAACTTCCCCAGCTACGTTCCCAAGGAAAGCAAGACTACGGATACATGGGACATTCGGATCGACCATAACTTCAACTCCAATAACATCATCTTTGGAGTCTTTGACAGAAGCCTCTTTTCCGTAGTGGTTCCCTCTAACCTGCCCGGCGTCGCTGTGGGTGAAACAGGCGGGCGCAACGATACTCTTCCGGCCTACGCGTGGGCTGCCGGGTACACCCGCGTAATCACTCCCACAACGACCAATGAATGCACGTCGGCATGGTTCACAGTGACAAGCTTCAACAATCCTTTTATGGAAACACCTTTGGAATCCCGGCGCAGTACGGCATCAGCGGGATTCAGCAGGTGGCCAACAACGGCGGCCTTCCGCCCATCACCATCAACGGATTGACCCACATCGGCGTCGGCAACTTCACGCCCACGCTGCAGTATGTGTGGAGCATCGAGGGCGTGGATGGCATGACCAAGGTGTACCGCAACCACACCTTCAAGGCCGGGATCCAGGTCGACGATCTGGAAGGCGATATCTCCCAGCCGCCGCAGGGGCGCGGGGATTTCAACTTCAACGGACAATATACCGACCTTCCCAACAAGAACAGCAACCTGAACGGGATTGGCGACTTACTGGTGACGCCCACGCTCTCCACTGCCGGCGCGGGGAACGGGGGCGTTGACAACGTCGGCGGTATGAGCAGCTTTTCCGGCTCGAACATCGCCGCTACAGACGATCATCGCTGGTACCTTGGCGCGTACCTCCAGGACGACTGGAAGGTAACACCGAAACTTACTCTGAACCTGGGCCTGCGCTGGGATTATTTCACGCCCTACGCCGAGACCCGCGGCTTCCAGGCTAACTTCGTTCCGTCGGGTGGCAATGGCGGCAGTGGAATCTACTATATGTCGAAACAGGGTTGCGCGGTCCCACGGTCCACCGCCTTCAATGCGCTGCTGGCCAGCAGTAACATCACCCTTGACTGTGTTTCGAGCCTTTCGCTCGGGAACGCGCAGATTACTAATTTTGCGCCGCGTGTTGGATTTGCGTACCGCTTCATGCTTAACCTGGTGGTGCGCGGAGGGTTTGGTACCGCGTACGGTGCATTGGGGAATCTCGGCTATGGAGGCACGCTCGGTACCAATTATCCATTTGTGTATGTCACCTCCATTCCCAGCCCCGATTCGCAGCACCCGATCCTCCTCTCCGGCGGGCAACCCGCGACCATGGAGGAGGCCTTTGCAACCCTTAACTTCCAGGACCCCAAGATCAACAGCGGAGTGGGTCTGAGTATGTACGGGCGCCAGTACAACTTCCAGACCCCCTACATCGAGACCCAGAATCTGAGCATTCAAGACCAGTTCACGAACCACGACTCTATCCAGATCGGCTATGTGGGAACGGAGGGCCGCCACCTGGACAACCTTGGCTACAACAACTCCAATACGGAGGTTCTGCCGCCCGGAACAAACCCGCAGAATTATGTCCCGTTCCCGAGCTTCGCGCGAAACGCAACCTATGAAACCACGAACGCAGTAAGTAGTTACAACAGCATGCAGACAACGTATGAACATCAGTTGAGCGCCGGCCTCTTCATGCTGGCCAACTATACCTGGAGTAAGTGCTTGAGCGACCAGCACACCCAGGCCGGCCAGAACCAGCAATACAGGGCCGAGTGGCTGCCGGGTTTCGGAATCCGGCGGGACTACTCATTGTGCGATGCCGATGCCACGCACAGCGTTCACCTGGCCGGCAGCTACGATCTTCCGTTCGGTCATGGGCGGGCGTGGATGTCGAACCCGAACAAGGCCACGGAAGCCGTCATCGGCGGATGGATCGTGAACCTCGTCTACGGCTATCAAAGCGGCCAGCCGTTCACGGTAACTTGCCCGGTGGCGACAACCTCCGACTTCGGCTGTTTCGCCAATGTGGTGCAGGGAAAGGGTCTGTATTCCGGACCGCACAATCATACTCAATGGCTGAACCCTGCGGCGTTTGCGCAACCTCCCGCCGCAACTACAATTGGCCAAGCCGACGTCTCCCCGCTTGGCGGCGGCCAGATGCAGGCGCGAGGCCCGGCCTGGAACAACCTCGATTCGTCAATTCTCAAGAACTTTGCTATCACCGAATCGGTGCGTTTCCAATTCCGGGCGGAGGCATTCAACACGACCAACACCCCGCCTTTCGCGCAGCCTGGGCAGTTGAACTTCACTACCTCGAATTTCAGCAACATCTCCAGCACAAAAAACAGCAACGGAAACAATGGTGCACGAACGCTTCAGTTCGCGCTGAAGTTGTTCTACTGAGAAATGCCGCCGGCGCCAATGTGCGATTACGCTTTTCAAAACGCCGCTCTTTCATTACCTTGCCGTTCGAATAGACGTGCCACGCGCTGTCACTTCCAACGGGAAGGTTCCGTCCATTGACACCAGTTTCGGCCTTGGTGAGATCTTGGTCTCCGGCCTTGTGAATGCCGATGTCTATCAAGTGCGTAACGGCAGCTAGCGGATCAGCGCCGACTCTGGCATTAGCGGGTTTGGGAATCGGGTGCTCGACGTGGCCCTCCCCATTGCGGCCAGGAGTTGATACTTCGCGCCGGCTGCGGCAGTGGCAATCAATGCTCTCGTTGAAATCTGTACGCGATCGCTTTCGTCCTGCGAAGAGCTGACGATGGAAAAGCTGAGAACAGCAGCGCTGCAAGCCCTGCTGACTTCAAATGCCTAGCTGGCAGGAGAAGGGAAGGGGACTTGCCCAAGCCCATATCAGACATTTTGGTGGGTTGTATGATGGTCCCAATTCAGCTGGCCAATCTCGCCTTCGGGAACCAATCAACGCTGCTTGATCTCTTCTACACGCTGTATGCGCCTATCGATGTGCAATCCCCCGGGTGGGGTAACCATCCGTTGCGGCTTAGAGACCATGACCGATGAGTGTCTTAAGTTCTCCCGGGCGGTGGACAATGATGGCGTTGTGACGCAGACTGACAATTCCGGTCTCTGCCCATTTCGAAAGAGTTCGGCTGATCGTGAATATCGTGACTCCGATCATCTGCGCAAGCTCCGTGCGGCTCAATACAACGCGAGCTCCATCACGATTCGCTCTTCCCACGGGCTCCCCGAACCTCAAGAGTGTACGTGCCAGGCGCTGGCCGCAATTCCCAGTTGCGATCTCACAAAAGCGTTCTTCCAGTTCGTCCAGACGGTTGGCCAATATTCTTGCAAGGTTTGTCCGAATCTGGGGAAAGAGAATTCCCAAGGCGCTGGCCTGCTTGGAATCCCAGATCAGGACCCTGCAATGTGTCATCGCGCGCGCTGAACAGGTGTGGTGGCTATAACCCCTCTCGGCGTACACGTCGACAATTTCCCCAGGACCGCAAATTCGAAGGATTACTTCGCTGCCATCGCGGCCGGTCCGACTGAGCTTGACTCTGCCCGTTTCAATGAGAATGAGGTAATTCGCCGGATGGCCTTCCAAAAGAATCGTTTCGTTCGAGGCAAAGGAAAACTGGGTGGCAGCTGAAAGAGCCACGCGACTCTCGATGGGTGACATACCTGCAAGCAGAGCGATTGGAGGCCCCTGGATGACCTGCACGGAAGGCACGGTTCCGTTGATGCAGCCCAGATCCTTACCGGATTCCCCCGTAAAGGCAATCGCACAAGGCATGCTGTCACTCCACCCAACAGGTTGCCCCTTGTCATCGTGGCGAACCAGTAAGCAGGTCGGCGATATCGCTCATTCCACGACGAGGTTGGTTGCCCGGAATGAGCCGATCACCACATCCACCCGGTGGCCGCGTTTCACAGCCAGCGTCGGGTTTGAAAAAGCCATCCAGTAAGTCATGCCCGCCTTAGGCGTGCTGCTCTGGCGCAGTTTTCCGACCTTCTCCATTTGAGGGACCACGAGCTTGACCCCTCCCTGCGGGTCAAACAGCTCAGGCTCGGCCTTCTTATCGTTGAGAACCGTGGCCTTCTGCGGGTCCAACACCCGATAGTTAAATCGAATGATTTGGCCTGACTCGGCCACTTTTACGTGGAGTTCATCCACGCCCCAAGCACCCTGGTAGTACATTTCCGCTCGCTGCGAAAGGCGGTTCAACTGAGAGCCTTGCCAAACCGGTGCCGGCTGTCCGGCGGGAGCACTGGAATGGGCGGGAGCAGCGGCTTGAGCCGGCGGGGCTGACTGGGCTGGCGCCGTTGAAACGAGAATGCCGACGGCGAAGACCCCCGCCAGCAGCATTGCAGTTCCCGTGAATTTCATGGTGCGTGTATCCAGCTTTATCCAGCGGGTCATTGGTTCCCTCCGTGCGGTTAAAGGGCCGGACATCCTGGTTTGAATGTCCGGCCCCGGGGTCGTCAGTTGGCCGGGAAGGTTACGCTTGTGTACGCCGCCCCCGCCGCGAAGCCGGTTGCAGTACCGGTTACCGTGACGTCGGCATTCCGAGTCGTGGTCACTCCGGTTGCTGGCACAAATTGCACGTTGATCGTGCAAGTTCCGTTCGCGCTAAGGGAGGTTACAGTTGTGTCGCACGTGCCACCGGTGATCGAGAATGTGCCGTTGGTGCCACCGACCCTGGCGATCGAGGGCGCCGCGGTGAAGGTGAACGTGCCCGCGCCGGCGTAGGTCACTGTGACCGTGCCAGTCTTGGTGGTTGTGGTAGCCGGGGTTGTGGTCAAGTTCGGGAGAGCAAACGCGATCACCGACACGCCCGTTCCGGTCATGTTGGCCCCTGTTCCGGTGTTGACCACGGTGCCCGCCGCAAACGTTAGTGGGACGTTGTAGGCCTGGGCCGCCGTTGGAGCGAACGTTACGTTGTAGGTGCAAGTCGTCCCTGCAGCGATGGTTCCGCCGCAGGTGCCGCCCGCTCCGCCTCCTGGGTGTGTGAACGGAGCCCCAACTGTGGGCGCGGCCACCGAAACTAGGGCGCTCGTGTTGTTGATCGTGAACGTCATGGCTGCGCTGGTGGTTCCCACGGCATGGCTACCGAAGGCAAGGGTGGCTGGCGTCACCGTTACGGTGGCGGTGGAGCTGTTGCCGGTCAGAGATACAGGCGAGCCTGTGACTCCTACGCTGGCTGCGATGGTCAGCGTGCCGGTGGTCGTTCCAGGAGTGGTCGGCGCCGTGAAGTGCACGTTGATCGTGCAGGTGGTGGCTGCTGCCAGCGTCGCGCCGCAGGTGCCGCCTCCACCGCCTCCTGGCCGGGAGAAGGCCGCAGGTGCAAACGTCAGGGCGATGCCGGTTGCACCTCCAGTGCCTGTGTTATGCAGCGTCAGCGTTTGCGATGCGCTGGTCGTGCCCAACGCTGTGTTGAAGGTCAACGGTCCGCCCGTCACGCTGAGAACGGCTCCGCCTGTCGAGGCTGCAGCCGTTCCAGTAAGCGTCACAGGCGAGCCCGTCACTGGGACGTTGCCGGTGATGGTAAGTGAACCAGTTACGGTTCCGGTTTGAGTGGTCGGCGAGAACACCACGCTGATGGTGCAGGTGAAGGGCGAGGCTATACTTCCAGCGCAGGATCCACCTGCAGCCGCCCTTGCGAATGGGGCGGTAATGGCAATGCTGCTAAAGGTGAATGTTCCAGCGCCCGTCGCCGTTACGGTCACGGATTGCGACGCGCTGGTGGTCCCATCGGTCGTGGAGGCGAATGTCAGCGACGTGGGTGCTACGCTGACCGCCAGTGGTGCTACGCCGGTTCCGGTGCCGGAGAGCGCAACAGGCGAACCGGTGACGGGAACGTTGGCCGTGATGGTTGCGGTGCCGCTCGCCGCCCCCGTTGTTGTCGGCGTAAAGACCACGTTGATGGTGCAGGTGGCGCCTGCCGCCAGGGTTGCGGTGCAGGTACCACCCGCCGCGCCCGCTGGCTGCGAGAACGGCGCGGTGACGACGACTGCGATCGCAGTTGCCGCCGCCGTACCGGTGTTACTCAGCGTCAGTGTGTGCGGGGCACTTGTGGTGCCTACATTAACGGAGCCGAATGCCACCGGCCCACCGGTGACACTGAGGACGGCAGCCGCGGTGGCAGTGCCGGTTGACTCCACCGCGCCCACGTTAAACGCGTTCGGATTGCCCGAATCCGGCCTCGGATTGCCGAAGAAATCCGTGGTCGGGTGCGGCTGCGCGACAGGTACGTAGTCGACGGCCGGCGATCCGGCTACCAGGACGTAGTTGCCGAACGCAGTCCCGCCGCCATAGTTTCCATTGGCCCCACCGGTTAGCGCATCGTTGCTCAGAGCGAGCGGACCCCAACTGACGTTAATCCAGTTGTTGCCCTCGTCCACCGTCGCCGCTGGAGCGAGGGTAAAGACCGGATTCGGGGTCAGAGCGTCGGCAATACCTGGAGGTACGCCATATCCACTGGGCCCACCGCACCCATCCGCCGCAGTGCACTCCGGCGGCACGCGCGAACCGTTGCAATACTGGGTGACAAAGCTGGGATTGGAAGCGAGGTTCGTGCTGGCGTACCCTGTGTCGTCCAGCACCGAATACGTCGGGTTGAGTGAGAACCCTGAGCTGTGATTGCCCGGCGCCGTGTCGCCGCGGACGCCGATATCCCAGTAACTGGCAGCGCCGCATTGACCGGAAGCGGTCTGCGTCGGGGCTGCCGCCCCAGTGCGGGTAAACAGCGCGACTTGGTTCTGTTGGTTCAGGTTCGCCGCACCGAGGCCGGCCACCCCGATGTCGAACGAGCGGTTCTGCCAGATCACGTTGTTTTGAAGTAACGGGTTCGAGAATCCCTGGCAGCCGGGTTGTCCGGTAGGGCAGGTAATCGTTAACCCGGTGAGCGACGTGGTGAATATCGAGGAGTTTTGCGTGCTGGTCACGCCGGCCGATTGCGGGCACGATGTCGTGCCCCCGGCTTGCACGCAGTTCCCGGCCGGCGCGCTGGCCGAAGGCGTCCCAAGGCTTTGCGTAAGCACGCCCGAGGAGGCAAGGGTATCGTTGCTGGCGATGGTGTTGTTGACGATGGACACGTTCAGGGAGTCCTGCAGCGATATTCCTCCGCCATCCCAACCCGCCACGTTGTTGACGATTATGTTGTTGGTGATGGAAACACTGTTCCAGTAGTTCGTGTTGTTTGCGATGGTAGTAGTGTTCGGGAAGGTTGAAATCTCGGTCCCGTTGACCTGTTGCAGACGGATGCCGCCGCCACTGCCGCTCTCGGCCATGTTGGCCTGGATCAAATTGGCATTGATCGTCAGTCCGTGGCCCGTGCCGTCGCTCAATCCTGGCGGGCAATCCGAGTCAAGTTGAGTACCGCAAATCGGATCAGTATCCGGCGTGCCCATCACTTGAATGCCGCCACCGTTGGTGGGAATGGTCGGGTTGTCGCTCTGGTTCAGAACGATCGAGTTGTGCTCGATGTCGCCGAATTGGATTTCCCCGAGATGAACGACTCCGCCGCCCTCACCCGAACTGCCGTTCCCGCACACCCAGTTGTAGTTGAACTTGTAGTAGTCGTTGCCGGTGCAGAAGGTAACGCCGCCGCCACCCGACAGGGTGCCGGAGAACAACTCATCGCCGAGAGGGGTGTTATTCGTGATGTAGTTGTTGTGTACGTTCACCTCCAACTGCAGGCAATACGGCAGATGCTGGTTGGCTACCCACCCGGTGCCGTCGCTGCAGGAACCAGGAGCAGCGTTGGTGGTGCTACC
>Ga0307474_10002992_pt1 | contig 12193 bp, 8 predicted proteins | sample atmos_gasesECM1C_2_FD_203312 | JGI IMG/M metagenome (GOLD analysis project Ga0307474, IMG submission 203312) | Hardwood forest soil microbial communities from Morgan-Monroe State Forest, Indiana, United States - atmos_gasesECM1C_05 | ecosystem: Environmental > Terrestrial > Soil > Temperate... | reverse complement strand
TTCGCTGCCGTGAAAAGGCTGGACGTGGGTTTCGAAGACCAGCTTTTGCCACTCGAGTTCGTAGGTAACGGACTCGCCGGCCAGAGCTTTGCGGTGGGCGGCGATCGGCGTAAATTCCGGGTCGTCGGTCTGAAAATATTCGAAAAGAGTTTTGCCGGCCATCGCCCCGGAATGCGCTCCGAGTTTCTCCAGGCCGGCGCCCATGCCGGAAGTGAAACGCAGTTCTTTATCGGTGGTCCAGAGAACCGCCGGCATTTTTTCCATCATGACGCTAAGGCGGGTACGGCCCTCGTGGCGATCGATCTGGGATTTTTCCAAGTCTTCGAGCATGCCGTTGATGGCGGTGCCCAGGAAGGCGAGTTCATCGTGGCCGGAAACGGCGAGCCGCGCGGAAAGATTTCCACTGGCGCCGATCTGAGTGATGCTCTCCGTCAAGTTGGCGATGCGGGAAATGACGAAGCGCTCGAGCAGGTACAAAGTGACCGCTCCGAATACCAAAGCCGCGGCGAGCAGCAGGAGCAGGAATTGCAGCTGGCTGGCGCGGCCTTGCTCGGAAATGGTACGCGGCAGAAGCACTTGAATGAGCAGCGCAGGCTTGCCGTAAATGTCGTCGATGCGCTTATAGGCGGCCAACGAGTTGTCATCGAGCGATCGAATCGAAACCTGATTGCCAGCGGAAATTTCCTGATTGGCTTTTTGAAAATCAGGACTCAGCGAAGTTTGGTCGAGGCGCTGCCCGATCAGGCCCAGGTGAGTCACGGAGCCCAGGCGCGCGAGTTCATTGGTATCGAGCAGGCGGCCCATGACCACGGTGCCGGCGATGGGGCCGCGACTATCGCTCATTAAGATGGGGCGGGAGTCCACGATGGCGGGACCGTCCGGCAACATCAGAATGCCCGAGACGCGACTATCGGGTGAGGAAAGGTCTACGAGTTTGGAACCCGGCTTGAGATGGTCCTTCAGGCCAACCGGCAAGAAAGTTTCGCCGCCGCGTTCGGGATCGAAACTCTTCGAGAAGAGCAGCGTTCCGTGTTGGTCGAAGATGGCGACGAAATTGATTTTCAACTGCAGGAAAGTGGTCGAAGGAAATTCCGAAGCCGTGTAAGTGGGATTACGGCCGTGGACGAAGGCGTAAGTTTGGTCCCAGGAACCGTATTCGCTGGTGGTGCGGTCCAGGGTATCGATTTCGTTGGTCAGAGCGCTGGAAGCACGCTGAATATTTTCACTGGCGAAATTGGCTTCGAGCTTGGTGAAGCTGCGCATCAGCAGAGCGCGAGAAAGAAAGTACAGGCCGCCGACCAGGCCGATCATGGCGACGGCAATAATGAGCAGAGTCTTCCGACGAAGCGAGGAAGGGACGTGGAGCTGCGCGATGGAGAGAGGTCCCAAGCATAAATTATAGCTTTCTAAAGTAGGGTGGCGAGGTTCGGGTGCCTTAGTCGTACACTGGTCATTCATATCTTCTCTTTATTATCGCCTCGGGTGGCATGCTAGCGACAGGCAGGAGAAGAGAGCGAAATCCCAAGTGGACTGGGAGTTTCTTGATACATCTTGTTTATTCGGGGTCGCATCCTTTAGATTGCAATCGAAGAGGTATTTTATGACACGAGGCGAGCGCATTCGCCGCGGCTGGTGGAAGTGGGTCAGCGCGGCGACGCTGGGAATGATCAGCTTGGTGGCGATTGGCCCGGTGGCGGCTCAAGAAGGTCCGATGCCGCCTGCGCCTCCGGTGCAGCCTCAGGCGCAAACGCCGGCTCCGAATGGGAATTCCGCGCCAGCTGCAACTCCCGATCCGAATGCGTCGGCGCCGGCGGGTGACGCGGCTGCTGCAAACAAGAACGACAACGGGGCGGCAAATGCTTCGCCCGGCGCATCGCCGGAAGTAAAACCAGTCGTTGCAACTTCGGCCAAAATTACGGTTCCGGGCGGCACGCATATACCGATGGTGCTGCACAACGCGGTTTCCACTCGCAGCGCGCGGCCGGGCGATCCGGTATATTTCGAAACCGTATTTCCGGTAATGATCGACGGCAAAGTGGTGATTCCGGCCGGCTCGTATGTCAGCGGCGAAATCACCGAGTCTAAAAGGCCGGGACGGGTGAAGGGCCGCGGCGAATTGATGATGAAGTTGACGACATTAATTCTGCCGAATGCGTACATGGTTAATTTGAATGCGATCCCGGGCAATGCCGGGACCGGCGGCGACGAAACGACGGACAACGAAGGCAAGATTATCGGCGCTTCCAACAAGGGCGGCGATCTCGGAACCATCGCAAAGACCACCGGAGCGGGCGCGGGCATCGGCGGCCTGGCGACGCAGAGCGGCAGGGGCGTCGGGATTGGCGCGGGCGTGGGAGCGGCGGTGGGTTTGGCCGCGGTGTTGCTAACCCGCGGGCCGGACGCGGAATTGCCGCGCGGGTCGACAGTCGAGGCGGTGATATCCCGTTCGATCGTGCTGGACGCGGATAAAGTGCAGTTCACCGGACCGGGAACGGCGTCGGCGCTGGCTGGACCGCCCAACCGGGAACCGGTGCGCAGTGCGAATCCATTCTAAATTTCGTCCTTTTTGAATTTCGCTTCGAATGAGATGAGAATTAAGAGGCAGCAGGCATGCTGCGTAGCGCAGATTCCGTTTGCGATTTTTCCGCCGAAAACCGCAGTGGGGAAAATCTCTCCGCGTTGAAATTGGCTTTTCTTTCTAGGATCCAACTACAAATTAATTTTGCGGTCGCCGGCGCGAGCAGGATTCCGTTGCGGTAGTGCCCGGTGGCGATCAGCAAACCAGGAATATCGGTCGGCCCGATGATCGGCAGCTGATCAGGAGTCCCGGGTCGCAGACCAGCCCAGGATTCGACAATTTCGGCGCCGGCCAGAGCCGGTGCGAGTGCGACGGCGGCCTCAAGGATCTTGCGCAGCCCTTCCGGGGTGGTTTCCTTATTGAATCCAACATTTTCAAGGGTGCTGCCGGCAATGATGCGGCCGTCCGGGCGGGGAACGACGTAACCATGGTCGGAGCGCAGAACATTCTTGAGATGGAATCCCGATTGACGCAAGGCGAGCATTTGGCCGCGCACCGGATGGGTTGGGGCGTAACGCGACACGTCGATCAGCGAACCTGACGAGCTGGCGTTGATTCGGGCGCAAAAACTTCCCGCAGCGATAACTACATGTTTGGCGAAGATTTCCTGGCCACCGGCTAGAACACCGGTACATTCGCGATCATTGCCGAGAAGAACGGTGGTGGCGCGACCCGAGAAAATTTCGACACCGCGTTTTTTCGCGGCTAAGAGTGTGGCGTCGATCAGCAATCGTGGATCGACCGTGGCTTCGTTCGGCAACCAGGCGATCGCAGCGCAATTCGGATTGAGGGCGGGTTCGCTGGACGTTGCGGCATCGGTCGAAAGCAGTTGCGCGGAAAGGCCCAGGTCCTGATATTGAGCGATTAACCGGTCGCGGCGGGCCGCGCCATCGGGACCGGTGAAAATTTCGAACGCGCCGTTTTGCGCGAAGGAAACCGACATTCCGGACTCATTTTCGATCTCGCGCACAAAATCGGGATATAAGCGGAGGCTTTCGCTGGCAAGAGGCACGAGAGGCAAGGCTTGAGGCCCGTCTGGGCCAGGCGAGAGCATGCCGGCTGCGGCCCAAGATGCTTCGCGGCCTGGTTGCTGTATATCGAGCAGGGTGATCCGAAGACCGTGCGAGGCCAGCTCAAACGCGATGGAGCTGCCGATCAAGCCGCCGCCGACCACTACTACATCAAAACTGTGCACAAAATCATGATAGCAGGAATTGAACAGGTCATTGAATAGGGCAGAGTGGACCGTGCGAGGCCGAGCCGAGATTTGCAGCGATGGATTACAGAGATTCGACCAGCTCGTTGGAAAGCAACCGCGCTTTCTGAGACAGATTTTGGGCGCGCGCCCAGTCGCCGGTCTTGCTGGCTTCATTCGACTGGCCGACGAAACTTTTGATCTTTTCGACCAGATCGAGTTGGGCCGCGCTGAGCTGTTTGCCCTGAGTCTGTTTCAGATTTCGCTGGGTGGTAGCGATGTCATCTTCGGTTTTGCGTTGAAAAGTGGCCTGATCGCCGGGGGAAATCTGCGGCGAGATTTGTGGCGCGGCGGGCCGGGACGACGCGGTTTCGGAGGCATTTTCGGAAGCGTTCTCGGTGGTTGGTTTATGAGCCGGTGGGGCGGGCTTGGTGCGAACGGGCGCAACGGGAAGCGGAGGAGTGGTGGTCGCAACCGGGTTGGGCGGCACCGGGACATTCTCGAGCGGCGGGGTAGCGGTGGTATCGGGAGCAATTGTGGTTAAAGGTTTGGAATCTGCCAGAGAAGGTGCGGGGGCCGCGGCTACAGGGGCCGTCGCCTTGGGATTATTTTTCGTGAGGCACCCGCTGGTGGCGAGTGCGACGCCGCATAGACAGGCCAAAATTGGGAATCGGTTGGTCATGGCAGGGCTGGGTTACCCTTTTTGTTCCGCAAACGGCTGACCGAAATCACGTATTTTCCCCGCTGGCGCTTCCAGGGAGCGCGCGAGCGGCAACTCCAAACGAAAAGTGGTGCCCCGGCCGACTTCTGAATCGAATTCTATACGACCATTGTGCAACTGCACAAACCGAAAGGTGTTGGCCAAGCCAATACCAGTACCGCCTGGACGAGTGGTGAAAAAAAGCTGAAAAATTTTCTTCTGATCTTCCGGGGGAATTCCGGCTCCGGAATCGGAAACGGCGATCACCGCGAATTCTCCATTGCGGCGCAAGCCGAGCGTGATGCGGCCGCCGGGAGGCGTGAATTCGCTGGCGTTCACCAGCAAATTGAGCACCGCCTGGTGGATGAGCTGCTGATCGACCAAAACATGCGGAAAGCCGGTGGGCACTTCGAGGCGTAAATCGACGCCGGCACGAGTGATGGAGGGCCGCGCGGCGTCGGCGATTTCCTCCAGCAGCGCGCGCAGGTCGGTTTCTTCCAGACGCATTTCGAGCGGCTTGGTGAAATTCAAGAAAGTTTTGACGGCGCGATCGAGGCGGTCGATTTCGCTGTCGAGCATTTTCACGGCTTGCTGGGGTTCGGGGTCGACCGGCATGTTGGCTTTCAGGACTTCCAGCCAGAGGCGCATGGAATTCAAGGGATTTTTCACTTCATGGGCGACGCCAGCGGTGACGCGACCGAGCGCCGCAAGGCGTTCGGAAACTTGCAACTGATTGCCAATGCGTTCGAGGGATTCAACGTCACGCAGAGTAATGAGCGCGCCCATCGGCGTGCCATGTTCGCGAATCACCTGCGCGCTGACGCCGATGCGCTGGGTACCCTGCAAGCCTTCTAGAGTGATTTCCGCGTTCTCGATGGAGTCGACTTGATCGCCTTCGATGCCGAGCGCTTCGCGAATGGGATGGCCCTTGGGAAAAATTTCGCTCATGCGGCGTCCGCGAAGATCCTGCGGGCGGTCGCCCAGGAATTTTTCGACCGAAGGGCTGACCAGCACGGCGCGGCCAGCGGGATTGAAGAGCAGCAGTCCGTCTTCGAGGCCGCTCATGACTTGATCGAGATTTTCGCGCAGGGTGCTGAAAATTTCGCGGACGTCGCGTAGCTGTTTACCAATGCCGATGATTTTGGAGCTGACCGCGCCGAATTCATCGCCGCGCTGGACCGGCTCGAGGTCGAATTCGCCGGCGGAAATGCGGTCGAGTTGGGCGGAGATGCGGTCGATGGGGGCCAGTGAGAAACGGCTGACCACGAATGCCAGCAGCGTGGAAATCAGAACCGAACCCAGGGCGTAATAGCCAGCGGAACGCAGACCGGGAGAAATTTCGTTGCGAATCAGCGAGGACGAAAGGCCGATACGGATATCGCCGAAGGGTTCGGAGCCCAGCACGAAGGGCAGGGAATCTTCGTAGACCTGCGGGGGGCCGGTGAGGGTGCGGATCTGTTCGAAGAATCCGCCGCGCACGATGGCGTCGACCGGCGGACGTTGAGCAATTTTTTCGCCGCGCAACGCGGCGTCGCTGGAAGCCAGCACGATTCCATCGCGATCGCTGATGGTGATTTCATAAATGGTCGGCGAGTAGCCGATGGCCGATTCCATTACCGAGTTCAAGGTGTTGCTGTTGTCCAGCGCGCGCTGCACGTAGGCCCGCAAATCTTTGGGGCTGTTAGAGGCGGGAGCGTCGCCGCGCGCAGCGGCGTCGGTGAGTGAATTTTTGGCGGCGAGAAAAATCTGGTCGGCGACGAAATGGGCGCGGTCGTCGGCCTGGCGCAGCGTTTGGCGGGTCAGGCGAGCGATGTACAGACCGGAAACCACGGTGACCACCGCCAAGACCAGCAGGGAGGTCGCCAGGGTAAATTTAGTTTTCAGGCTGAGACGCATCGCTCCGCCCCGCCTCATACTCCTTCAATTTATTGTGAAGTGTCTTGAGGCTGATGCCCAACAGGTCTGACGCCCGCGTCTTGTTCTGGCCGGTGGCGGCGAGCGTCTGCAGAATGAGTTCGCGTTCGGCGGCGTCGACGGTGGTGCCCACCGGAAAGCGCAAGCCGGAAAGCCCGGCAGTGGTCATGGCAGTGGTCTTGCCGAATTCCGCGGGAAGATGCTGGCGGGCGATGATGCCGCGGTCGGTGGCAATGGAGGCGCGTTCCAAGACGTTGCGCAGTTCGCGCACGTTTCCAGGCCAAGGATAGGACTTGAATAAATCCATCACGTCCGAACCGACGCCGGTGACTTTCTTTCCGTACTTCTCGGAAATCTGGGCGAGCAGATGATCGACCAGGAGCGGCAAGTCGGCTTTGTGCTCGCGCAACGGTGGGAGGTGAATGTTGAAAACGTTCAGCCGGAAATATAAATCCTGGCGGAGGTGGCCGTCGGCGACGGCCTGCTCGGGATTTTTGTTGGTAGCGGCGACGACGCGGACGTCGACGGGCGTTTCGACTTTGCTGCCCAGCCGGCGAACCTTGTGATCTTCGAGAACGCGGAGGAGTTTCGCCTGAGTCGGGGCGGGCATCTCGCCGATTTCGTCGAGGAGCAAGGTGCCGCCGTCGGCAAGTTCGAAACAACCGATACGGCGTTCGGCGGCCCCGGTGAAGGCGCCTTTCTCATGGCCGAAGATTTCGCTTTCCATCAACGATTCGGGGATCGCCGAACAATTGATGGCGATGAACGGATTGTCGGCGCGCGGAGAGAGCATGTGAATGGAGCGCGCGACCATTTCCTTGCCGGACCCGGTTTCTCCGGTGATCAAAATCGACGCGGTGGAAGGCGCGGCGATTTCCACCTGGCGCATCACTTCCTGCATCGGGCCGGAAGTGCCGACCAGCGCTCCGATTTTACCGGCAGCGCGCAGGTCGCGGCGCAGCGCGAGGACCGTTTGCTGATCGCGCGCGTGACCCAGGGCCCGTTCGATGAGCGCGCGCAGCACCGGCGGCTTCAGTGGCTTTTCGATGTACCAATAGGCGCCGGCTTCGATGGCCTGGATGACGCGTTCGTCGCTGCCACGGCCGGTGATGATGATCACCGGGATGCGGGCGATGTCTTCGCCGAGCTGAGCGAGCAGGTCGAGGCCGTTCATGCCGGGGAGCTCGACGTCCGCGAGGATGAGGTCGGGTTGATATTCCTGAAATTTGGCGAGGGCCTCTTCGCCACTGCCCACGCCCAGAATTTCCCAATTCCACTTGCGCAGCAGCGCCTCATAACCTTTGCGGGCGTTGTCTTCGTCTTCGACGATCAGGATGCGCTGGAGTTTGGAAGGTTCAGTGGGCATCTAGGATTGAATCTATCAGCAAGGGAAAGGAAATCCAAGCCAGTGAAGCCGGGGCGCACCGCGATTTGGTGGTCCGCTTTCGCTGCGGTGCAGGTTTACTTGGGCGCGTAAAACAGATAGTCGGCGGAATACGGAATGCGAACTTCCTGACCAGCGTGCGAAGCATCGCAACCCGTCGCCGGGGCTTTGCCGCCTTTGGTGTTTATCCGCTGAATGGTCGTGGAGGTGGAGAGGACGCCGTTTCCAGCGTGGTCCACGATATGGACCAGAAGCCAGGGAATGGAATCTGCGTCGGGAGACGGGACATTGGCGACGGCTTTGCCGGTGACGCGGCTCCCGTCGTTCGCTTCCCATGATGGGCCGGCGAAATGCTTGCCGAAGGGCTTGCCGTCTTTATCGAAGAGCTGCGCGTCGGGAGCCTTCAGCGTCCACGCGGGCGCGGCGGCGTCAGTCTTGCAGGTGTAAACCTGATCGCCTTTGGCGTGGACGCGGAGGAGCAGTTGTTCATTTGTGGGCGGCTGCAGAGGAGCCGGCACATCCTGGGCCGCCGCGGAAAACGAAAAAATGGCGCTGACTGCAACTGCCAGAACAATGGGCATGAGGGACACGAGGCCGCGAGTGCGGTTGGACACGGGAGCAATTCCTCCTGCCACGAATTTTCGCTTAGGCCTTGCCGAAATACAACGGACGCTGCAGAACAATTTCGAGCTTCAGATTTTGTTCCAGGGTCAGATCCTGGCCGATTCCGGAGGTGGCCATGAAGGCTTCCGCCGCGCCGGTTGCGGCACCCTTGGCGGCGTCTTGTTTATTGTTGTTGGCGATGCCGGGCTCCGCGCCAGCGAGGGCCGCCATGGCCATAGCCAGAGCTTCCTGCTGATGGTTGCTGGTAGGAGCTTCGATTTCGCCTTCGCGGTCGAAGAGGACGCGGATGGAGTGAACGCCCGGCGCGTCGATGACTCCAGCCACGAGAGGAGTCCAGCCGGCGCGGGTGTGAATGTCGTCAAAAGTGATCCATAGATGGGCGCGACCAGTTTTTCCGGCGGACTGGACTTTATCGAGATGCCCGCGAATCTCAGCTCCGGCGGGAAGCGCGGTGCCGTCTTCGGAGACGATGGGTTGCAGAGTGCGGACGCGAATGCGTTTTCCGGATTTGTCCACTTTGGTCGAGATGGGCGTGACCAGCGCGACCATGATTCGGGTTCCGGCGGCGACAGCATAGGCCGGCGCAACCGAAGGTTGCGGAGTGGAGTCCTGATCCTGGGCTAAAACGGGTGAGACGTAGAAAATGACAACTGCGGCGGCACACAGAAAAGCTCTCCAGCGGTTCATAACATCCTCCAAAGAAATTGGCGCTTTCGGCTGGAGCGCGAAAGCGGGTACTGTTGCACTCAATATAGCAGAACTGACCCGGCGACGCGACGCCTAACCCGGCGAACCGGGGTCTGAATCGGAGCATCTGGCTCCGGAGCCGCCCGAGCGAAGATAGGGGAAAAAACCGTTCGGGAAAGGGCGGGGCTGAATTATAATCCGCCCGACTTCGTCGATTCAGCAGTTGCCCCGATTGCATTGGACCCTGGGTGGGAATTAGCGCTCAGGGTTATACCCGATTCTTCGAGAACTCCCGGCAGGCTAAGCTTCGACGCACTCAACCAAACGAGTGGGGCAGTAGGGGTGGAGGAATGATGAGATTTCTACGATGTGCCGCCATTTTATTTTTTGTCGGGGCATGGACAGCGGGCGCGGCGAATGGCATGGCGACGGCCAACGCGGACGACAAGAAGGCCGCTGCAGCGAACGCGGATGCTACCAAGGCAGCGGCGGTTGCAGACCCGGCGGTTGCGAATACCGCACCCGCGACACCCACGACGCCGGCAGCGGCCCCTGATGCCGTCAAAGACGCGGCCAACAATTCGACCAACGACGCGACGCCGACTCCGGCTCTGTCGCGAGCTCCAGTGAATGCCGCGCTGGCAGCCGCTTCCGGGGGAGACTCCTCGGGAAGTGAATCTCCGGCTTTCACCCCGATGCCGGCGCTGGACGGAAATCCTGGATTGTTCACTCTGGAAACGGGCGAGACGCTGCCGAAGCACGGATTCAATCTGGGCATCGGGCTGAACAAATTTTCGAACATGCCCGGGCAAATTACTTCGCTGCAATTGATTCCGGCATTTGGCTACGGCGTGACCCGATGGTTTTCCGTGTTTTTTAACATTGATGCGCAAGATCATATCCACGTGGGCGCGCCCAGCCAGTTGAGCCTCTCGGCCGCCAACGAATTGAACAACCCCCAATTCGGCAATACGATTTACCCTTCGGTGATTCCGTCCACCGGTTTCCGGCCCGGGTATGTTGAGAACGTGCCGTTTGCTTCGCACAATGGAACCGGCGTGGGCGAGATCGACCTGGGATTCAAGATTGGTTTGCTGTCGGAGCGCCGTGGAAAACCGCTGAGCCTCTCAATTCGGAACGACTTCTATCTGCCAACGGTAACCGGTTTCAACAGCCTGATTTCGAATCAGGTGCAATACGGAAAATTCAATTACGGAATCGGAGTGGAAGCGAGCAAAACAATTTTTCATCACAGCATCACGGCGACCGCGAATTGGGCCTACCGTTTCACGCGGGATTCCACGTTCAACAACGTGACGGTCGGATTTGGGGGGACGCCTGGAACGGCGGTATTAAACCTGGCGGATCAGATGCAGATCGGCGCGGGCATGCTGATTTTTCCGGACAAGCGGTTCCAAATCATCACGGAATACAACAGCACAATTTTCGTCGGTGGCGGCATCAAGAACACCACGGCCGGGCCGCGCGATCCGGTGGATAGCATTACCGGTATTCGGTTGTACGCGTGGAAATGGGCGGCGATCGATTTGGGCTACCGTTATTCGCTCGATCTGACGGGCCACCGGGACCGCAATGGCTTTGTAATTAAGGTAGGCACCGCTTTCTGGCCGGAAAAGCCTTTGCCACCGGACAGTATCACGTCGTCCTGCGCGGTGGATAAATCCTCGGTGCTGGAAGGATCCAATGAAGGCGTGGTGGCTACGGCGACGGCCACGGATTTGAACGGGCGGCCGCTGACCTATGTGTGGACCGCCACGGGCGGAAAAATCAGCGGCGTGGGGCAATTTGTGCGGTGGGATTCCTCGGGCGTGGGACCCGGCGGTTACGTGCTGACCGCGCGTGTCGAAAATGGCGCAGGGAATAATTCCAGCTGTTCGACGAACGTGACGGTGCGGCCGAAGCCGGCGGCGCCGACGATGAGTTGCACCGCCAATCCGGCGACGGTTTTGGCTGGCGAGCGCGCCACGATTAGCGCCAGCGTGAACGATCCTTCGGGTTCGGCGTTGACCTATGCCTGGCAGACCAACGGCGGACAGATCGTGGGCGATGGTTCCACCGTGCAGCTGGATACTTCCGGACTGCAGCCCGGCAATTACGTGGTGACGGGCAGGGCGGAAACGGTGACGCACGCGGCGTGTGACTGCTCGGCGAATGTGACGGTGCAGGCTCCGCCTCCCGCGCCGCAAGCGAGTACAGTCAGCGCGTGCAATTTCACCTTGAGCAGCGCGCGGGCCGACAATGTGTGCAAGCGCAACCTGGATGACGTTGCCGTGCGTTTGCAAAGCGACCCGAAGTCGAAAGTAGTGCTGATTGGCTATGCGGACCCGAAGGAACCACGAGCCGGCGATTTGGCGACTCGTCGCGGAGATGCCGGAAAGAAATACCTGGGCGACGAAAAGGGCGTAGATCCTTCACGCGTTGAAGTACGGACCGCGGCCGGGACCGAGGGCGCGGGAGACGAGAATCGGCGCATGGATATCATCTTTGTGCCAGATGGCGCATCCTATTAATTGTGGTATTTGGTTGAACCTAGGCAGCCGGTGAGCTGGACCGCCTTGAGTTTAGTGGCATTTCGGCTGACTCAAAGCAGCTCGCCGGGACGACTGAAGAAACTTCGTTCTTGATGGTGAATCGCCCCGGTTCATCGCAACGAAGTTCGGCAACGAAGTTCGAGACGCAAACGTATGAACACCCGTTGCTCACTGACTATAAACATTTCTATTGGTGTGCTCGCGGTGCTCGCGTTTTTCGCGGCTTCGGCCGCGTCGGCGCAGGTCTGGCGGTCGGCGGGGTTGACGGGCGGCGATGTTCGCGCGCTGGCGCGCGATCCGCATCACTCCAACATCCTCTATATGGGTACCACGGACGGGCACATCTTCGGTTCGGTTGACGCTGGGGCCACCTGGAAACTCCTGGGGCTGGCCGGGCCGAATTCGAACGGGGTGGTCACCAGCCTGATCGTTGATCCGCGAATCGTTGATCCGCAAAAAACCGCACGTATCAATGCACCTAGCAAGACACGTATCTATGCTTCGACCTGGACGCGCGAGGCGGCGGGCGAGGGTGGGGGAGTGTTTGTCAGCGACGATG
>Ga0307474_10002991_pt1 | contig 12197 bp, 9 predicted proteins | sample atmos_gasesECM1C_2_FD_203312 | JGI IMG/M metagenome (GOLD analysis project Ga0307474, IMG submission 203312) | Hardwood forest soil microbial communities from Morgan-Monroe State Forest, Indiana, United States - atmos_gasesECM1C_05 | ecosystem: Environmental > Terrestrial > Soil > Temperate... | reverse complement strand
TTGCTTTTGTAGCGAAAGACGGCGCTCCGGGCTGCGACGCGCAGGGAGGGCAGCTGTGACAAGTTGTCGATCAGGTTCTCGGTGATTCCGTCGCTGAGATATTCCAGATTTGGATCGCCCGCGGTGTCGACGAACGGCAGAACGGCGACGGAATCGATCGTTTTTACTTCGGGGCGCGATCTTCCCATCCAGATCGCGATGGCGGTGCTCACGACGAGCGCAATCACGATGACGCTGAGAGCAACCCTCCAGCGCGCCGCGGCACTCGTCGTTGCGCCTTCGGTCGGCGTTGCCTGGCCGTTGCCCCTGTCACCGGTTGCCTTCGTGCCGTGCGCGGCTCCGCTTGAATCACGCTTGAGCCGATGAAGGTCGGCGCTGAGATCCGATGCGCTCTGGTAGCGCAGCTTGCGATCTTTTTCGAGAGCTTTGGCGACGATGCGATTTAATTCGCCGGGCGGCGCGGTGTTTACGTTTGCGATCGGCGTGGGGTTCAGCTCGAGAATTGCGTGCGAGATGACTCCCGGCGTCGCGCCGCGAAATGCCTGCTGGCCTGTCGCCATTTCGCACAAAACCGCGCCGAAGGAAAACAAATCCGAGCGCGCATCGAGGTCTTCGCCGCGGACTTGTTCGGGCGACATGTACGCGATGGTGCCCATGACCGAGCCGGGTATCGTTTGCGCGGCGGCGTCGTTCGCAGCGAGGGTCTCCGCTGAGCCATGGCTTACACCGGTTGTCGCGATTTCCGCGCCAGCGTCGGTCAGCTTCGCCAGGCCGAAGTCTAGAATTTTCGCGTGGCCGCGGTCGGTCACAAAAATATTGGCCGGCTTTACGTCACGGTGGACAATCCCTTTGCGGTGGGCGGCGTCCAGCCCGTCGGCGATTTCGAGCGCCAGATCGATGACACGCTCACTCGCCATCGCCTTCCCGCCGATCAACTCTTTCAGAGTTTGTCCCTCGAGCAGCTCCATCACGATGAACACCGCGTCGCCGTCGCGACCGATCTCGTGAATCGTGCAGATATTCGGATGATTAAGCGAAGACGCCGCGCGCGCCTCGCGCTGAAAACGCTCGAGCGCCTGTGCGTTGCCCGCCAATTCCTCAGGCAGAAATTTGAGCGCGACGAATCGACCGAGCGTCGTGTCCTCGGCCTTGTACACCACGCCCATCCCACCGCGCCCCAGCGCTTCAACGATGCGATAGTGCGAGATAGTTCGACCGATCATTTTTTGCGAATTCTTCTCGTACAGTTTACAGCGTGAAGTCCACTTCGATCGGCTCGATTAGCGGCACCAGCCAGCCCAGCAATCTCTGATGAACGGAGTGCGAGTTGTATCGCTCGAAGGCGGCCGCGTCGGCGAACTTCATCGAGCCGCCGAGTTCGTACCCCTGCCCGCGCGGCGAAATATTCAGGCCGACCCACGCTTCCTGCACTTCTTTAATGTCGTCCTTCAATTTCCGAATCTCGGTCACGCAATGATTTTTCTGCTCGCTGGTCACGCCGTTCTTGAATCGAAACGCAAACATATGGATGTACATGATCGGCCCCGCCACTTTTGTAAAATTCGAGTCAACGCTCTTGCTGGATTTAGAAAATCGTCGGCGCAATTTTTGGAGAGCGCGTCACGAATGTCAACCGTAATTCCCCGACCGCACCAAGTCGCAACTTTCCCGCTTGACAGCTGAACCCGCAAAGAGCAGCATTCAACCGTTTTAATAGGTCCTTTCGACTCGGCCCTCTCTCTTGGGGAGACCAAACCATGCCAATGCGCGCAAAGTTCGTCGCACTCGCGTCACTGCTTTTCGCACTGCTCACATTCCCCTCGGCGTCCCCCGCCGCCGACAACGCGTTCGTCCGCATCAACCAGCTCGGATATCTCGCCGGCTCACCCGCCCGCGCGTATCTCATGTCCAAGGGCACGGAAACGGGAGCCACGTTCCAGGTGCTGAACGCCAAGGGTGTTGCGTTATCGACCGCTCCCGTCGGAGCGAGTCTCGGCGTCTGGGGTAATTTTAACGTGTTCGCGCTCGACTTCACTCCTACCGCCTCGGGCACCTTTACGATCGAGGTGAATGGACCGATGCCGGCAACGTCTCCCGCGTTTCCGGTCGGCACCGCGAGACAGCTCTACGCGCAGGCGCTTGCGAACTCGCTCTACTTTTATCAAAACGAACGTGACGGCCAGAATTACATTCCCACGCCGCTTCGAACCGCGCCCGGCCATCTCAATGACACATCGGCCACGCCATATGCATCGCCGCAATTTGACGACGACGACAACATTCTCGGGAATTTGCAAGCCGTTGGCGCGCCGATCGATGCTTCCGGTGGCTGGTGGGACGCCGGCGACTATCTCAAATTTGTCCAGACCCATTCGTATGCGATCGCGCTGATGCTGATCGGGGTTCGCGATTTTCCGAGGCAAATGGGCGCGGCGGGGAACAGCGACTTCACCGCTGAAGCGAAATTCGGCGTGCAGTGGCTCTCAAAAATGTGGGACGACAGCGGCCAGACGCTCTACTACCAGGTCGGCATCGGAACAGACTTTGCGGATAATCCGAATCTGCTGAGCGATCACGACATCTGGCGCTTGCCGCAGGTCGATGACACGCTCGGCGGTACCGATCCGACGCTGCAATACATCCGCAATCGCCCGGTATTTCAGGCTGGAGCGGCGGGCGCCGCAATCAGCCCGAACCTTGCGGGCCGCCTGACCGCCGATTTCGCGGCGTGCTATCAGGTGTTTCACAAAACGAATCCGGCGTTCGCGAATCGGTGTCTCATTTCCGCGGAACACGTCTTCGCGCTCGCAAACACCAATCCGACCGGCGAGCTGCTGACCACTGCGCCGTTCGATTTCTACCCCGAAAGCGAATGGCGCGATGATATGGAACTCGGCGCGACCGAACTCTATTTCGCGCTCGCCGGCGCTGACGGCCCGCTGCCCGCTGCCGTCAAACAAACGAATCCCAATTTTTATCTGAAGGCTGCGGCGCATTGGGCCAACGCGTACATCACTGGCCCCGGCGATGCCGCCGACACGCTCAATCTCTACGACGTAAGCGGCCTCGCGCACTTCGAACTTTTCCGCGCGATTTCCGATGCCGGGCATCCGAGCGGACTTGAAGTCTCGCAGAAAGATCTCGTCAAGGATCTGAAAAAGCAACTGCAAAATGCGCAGACGACCGGCGCGTCCGACCCGTTCGGCTTCGGCTTTCCGTGGGCCGCGTATGACACGGCAACACACGGTGCGGGACTTTCCGTGATGGCCAAGGAATACGCGCTGTTGACGGAATCGTCGAAGTTCGAGGATCTTTCGCACAAGTGGGCTGGGAACATTCTCGGCACCAACGCGTGGGGCAGCAGCTTCATCGTCGGCGACGGCGAAGTTTTCCCCGATTGCATGCAGCATCAGGTTGCCAACATCGTCGGCTCGCTGGATGGCAGCGCGCCGATTCTTGCCGGAGCGTTGGTGGAAGGGCCGAATACGTTCGCAGCGCGGGGATTTCTCGACGGCATGCGAGTTTGCCCGGCTGGCGGCGGCAACGTGTACAAGAGATTTAATGGGAACGGCTCGATCTACAAAGACGATGAGCAGTCCTACAGCACCGTTGAGCCTGCGATCGACCTAACGGCAGCGTCGTTTCTGATGTTTGCGTGGCAAATCGCGGGGCAGCCCGCGACGTTGTGCCCGACGGCTGATTTCAGTCCGTCGCTCGATCAAGCCGTGCCCGCGACGCCAAGTGCCAACTGGCCGCCGGTGCGCGCCAACACTCGCCGCTACAAAGGCACGGTCGATCCCGACTGAAGCGGGCCCAGCGTCGGTCTGCGTTGAAAGGACTAGGTCGGGTATCAGTTGCAGGTAGTTTTCAACTGGAGACTGCGAATTTCCGGGTGAACGCTCTCGGTTCTGGCGCGTTCGTCCTGGCGGGCGCATAATCCTTCGCGGAACCCTTCGGAATGCCTTCCGCCGCCACAAACCGCGACGATTCGACCGTTGGGTCGCCTGCGCCTGCAGGTCCGACCGTGATTGCAGGCGCCGACCTGCTACCTCCAGTGCAGCCGACGCCGCTTCCGACCGCGACGGTTTGGTCGGTGCTCTTTCTGATTTACACCGGCATCGCCATCTTGCTTACCGGTTACCGCTTTCTCGACGATCTATCGCGCAATCGCAGCGGTACGTTTGGGATTCGCTCGTTGGAAGAAGTCACCGGCGTTTATACCGCGTTCGTTCTGCTACCGCTGGTGTTCCGCGCTGCGGATTTGTATCTGTTCCGGCCGAGGCGTCTGAATTGGGTGGCGATTGCGTTCTGTCATCTTGCGGCGGGAATTGCTTTTTCGCTCGCGCATACCTATCTCATGGCCATCACGCGCCAGATTCTTTCGCCGCTGCTCGGACTCGGCCGCTACGACTACGGCATCATGTTCTATCGCTATCCGATGGAGCTTTCGAACGATCTCGTCGGCTTCACGAGCATCGTCTGTCTGTACTACTACTTCCGGAAATTCCGGCTGGCGCAGGCGCAGCAACTCGCCGCCGCGCAGCTCAAGACCAAGCTGGCCGAGGCGCAACTCGAGAATTTGCGACTGCAGTTACAGCCACATTTTCTTTTCAACACGTTGAATACGATTTCGTCGGTGATGTACGAAGACATAAAAGCCGCCGACCTGATGCTGACGCAACTCAGCGATCTGTTGCGGCTCACCCTGCGCGCTTCGCGGACGCACGAGATTCCACTTGCCGACGAATTGCAGATCACGCGCTTGTACCTGGATCTGATGCAGAAGCGCTATGAAGAAAAGCTACGCGTGAATTATTCGATCGATACGGCCTTGAACGATTCGCTTGTGCCGCAGCTCGTTTTGCAGCCGCTGCTGGAAAATTCTCTTCGACACGGAATGAAAGCGAGCGGAGAAGCGATCGACATTTCCATCGCTGCGCATCGCGACAATGGGAGCCTGATTTTGAGTATTTCAGATACGGGCGTCGGGCTGGGAGCTTCCGATCCGAGCGCCGTGCTTGGCCGGGGTGTGGGGCTCTCTAACATTCGCGATCGGCTGGCGCAACTTTACGGCGACGCGCAGAATTTTTCGATCGCGAATCGCCCGAGCGGCGGAGCTCAGGTCACGCTGCGCTTGCCGTACCGCACGGCGCAGCGATCGCAGTTCGCTGCCGATTCATCGACGTGGGCGCTTCTCGAATCTGCAAGTTCCGCCGAGTCGCAATTGGCGGGAGGGGATTCCGCACCGCTTCCGAATGCGTCACCACTGCGGCCTCTTTCGCAAGACCGATGATGACGCCATCGGATTCCCTACGCGTTCTCGTCGTGGACGACGAAGCTCCGGCGCGCCGTAAACTGCTGCGACTCATACGCAGCGAATCCAGCATCGAAATCGTTGGTGAAGCCGACAACGCGGAATCCGCGATCGCCGCGATCGAACTGCACAATCCCGATCTCGTGTTTCTCGACGTGCAAATGCCCGGCGCGGACGGCTTCGACGTGGTGCGCGCGATTTCGGCAAACGGCGACTCTCGAGCTTCGGATGCGCCGCGATTTGTGTTTGTCACGGCGCACGATCAGTACGCCGTGCGCGCCTTCGAAGTGCACGCCTTCGACTATTTGCTCAAGCCGGTTGGCGAAGACCGTTTTCGCGAAGCGCTACAGCGCGCGCAGGAGCAGCAAAAAAGCAAGGGTAACGCGAGCGTCAAACGTTTGCGCGGGTTGATCGATCAGGTTCTGCGCGATCGCGGATTTTCGGAGCGTTTGCTGATTCGCGAAGAAAATCGGGCGTACTTCGTCAACGTTTGCGAAATTTCGTGGATCGAATCCGACCGAAATTATTTGATCCTGCACCGCGGCGCGAAATCGCACACGATGCGCGGCACGCTCGACTCAGTGGAAGAAATGATCGACCCGAAATTATTTGCGCGGATCAATCGCAGCAGCATCGTGCGGCTCGATGCGATTCGCGAGATGCTGCCGTGGTTTCACGGCGAGTACAAAGTCATCCTGCACGATAAAACGGAGTTGCGGTGGAGCAGGCGTTACGTTGGCCGCCGGCCGGAGCTGCTTCGGACTTTCTAGCCGTTGCCGTCGAGGATAAATCTCTGCGGTGAATTGTGGCGACAGGCTACCATCGCGAGAGCCGCGCCTAGGGCGCCGCTCTCCAAGGTCAATCCTTGTGCATGTGCATCGCGAAGATTTTGTCGAGGGAATCCTCGTAGGGATAGACGTGGACCATCCAGCCGAAGATCACCGGCGAGAAGCGGCCGCCCGCCGCACCGCAGGCATCTTTCGAAACGATCGTGCCGTGTAGACCGAACTTGGTCCAATCGGCATTCTGGAATTGACCGCGCGCAGGCAGGCAGAGATTCGTGTGCAGGTGCCACATCGCGACGCTGAGCGGAACGCGTTCGTTGAGCTGATCCTCCGTGGCGCGCTTGGGCATCGTGTACATCGCGCCGACGAGTTCGTAGCCGGTTGAAGTTTTTTTGTACAGCAGCGAAGTCGGGCGAGCCGGATCGAAGGTGAAGGCTTCGAGGAATCCGTTTTTGTAGCTCGTGAAGTGATATTCCGGCTGTGGAACGTTGGGCATGAAGATGCGGAAGCCCTCGTTCAGCGCGACGTGGTAGTCCTTGTATTTTTCGATTCCGGCGCGCAGCTTGGTGACGATTTCACCGGCGCGCGCGACGTCTTCGGGCGTGCGATCGCGCATCGTGGTCATGTACATGTGTTGGCTGTGCGCGTCGTGAGGGCCGGGCGTCATGTCGCTGACGGCGGCGCGTTCGCTGACTTTTTCGTCCATGCTCATGCCGGACATCGAGCTGTGGTCTGCGGACGGAGATGAAGGTGGCGCTTGCGCTGCGGAATCCTGCGCAGGCTGCTGTGCGGGAGCGATGACAACTTCGAGCGCTTTTTGCTGGTGCGCGGGAATCGCCGCGATCAAAACGGTGACCAAAAACAGCGCGCCAAAGAGTATTCCTGCTTTGGTCGCAATCTTGATATACAAACTACGCCGAGACATGGAACATCCCCCTGATTGAGTGAGCACCAAATGAGTAAGGGTTACGCACTTTCCGAGAGCCGCGAGTCAGGCCGTGCTCGGATGGCCGCACAAACTTCGTGCGAGCGACGCCGCGTCGCGGACTTGTCGATCGACCGCTGCGCTATTGCGCGTTCAACCCTACATTCATTATTACGAAGAGGACCCGCGGCATGTTTCAGCGATTCGGGGTGTTGTTCGCTGGGCAAACTGTCCCGGGGGACAGTTACACAATTGAAACAATTTGGCCGATGGGTCGAGCCGGGAAAAACGCCAGCCGGATACCCGCGCTACCGGGTGGCGATGGGACGCCGCGGGTGGCGTGATAAAATCTCGGCGTGAAAAAGCAAACGGTTCATCCAGCCAAGCATTTGACGGGGGGCGTTGCACCTCCGGGAGACAAATCGATTTCGCATCGATACGCGATGCTTTCAGCGCTCGCCCAGGGCACGAGTGAACTGCGCCATTTTGCGCTGGCGGCGGACTGTCATAGCACGCTCGATTGCATGAGTGCACTCGGTGCGAGCGTGAAGGTCGACAAAGACGTGGTGAAGGTGACTGGCCGCGGCGGCGAAGGATTGAAAGGGAGCTGGCGCGCACTCGACGCGGGGAATTCCGGGACGACGATTCGTCTGCTCACAGGGATTTTGGCCGGGCAGAGCTTTACTTCGAAGCTGAGCGGAGACGCTTCGATTCAAAAACGGCCGATGGGGCGCGTGGTATCGCCGCTGCGCCAGATGGGCGCCGACATTCGCGCGCGAGAAGACAATTTTGCGCCGCTGGAGATTCACGGGACGAAGCTTCGCGGCATTCACTACAAAATGCCGATGGCGAGCGCGCAGGTGAAGTCGGCGGTCCTTTTGGCGGGATTGTTTGCCGACGGCATCACGTCGGTGACCGAACCGGTGTTGACGCGCGACCACACCGAGCTTGCGCTGGAGGAGTTTGGCGTGGGCGTCGAGAAAGACGGAACGACGATCACCGTGCGCGGCGTGGGAGCAGACGGCCAAGGGCCGAAGTTGCAGGCGCGGTCAATCGATGTGCCGGGCGATATTTCGTCGGCGGTGTTTTTTATTGCGGCGGCTTCGATGTTCGCGGACTCGAACATCATGATTCACGGGGTCGGATTGAATCCGACGCGCACGGGGATTCTGGATGTATTCGCCCAGATGGGCGCGTCGCTGCAGGTGATGTCGCTGAAAAGTGCGCACGGAGAAGTGGTTGGCGATCTGGCCGTGAAGGGAACTTTGCTGAAGGGTGGGGTGATCGAGAAGGAGCAGATACCGCTGGTGATCGACGAGCTGCCGATGCTTGCGGCGCTCGGCCCGTATACGGAGGAGGGAATTGAGATTCGCGACGCTGCGGAATTGCGCGTGAAAGAGAGCGATCGGATCGCGGCGCTGGCGGAGAACTTGCGGCGCATGGGCGCGACGGTCGAAGAGCGGAAAGACGGATTGAAGGTCGCCGGACGATCTGCCGGAAAATTGCGCGGAGCGGAGATCGAGCCGCACGGAGATCATCGTATCGCGATGGCGTTTTCCGTGGCGGCGCTCGGAGCCGAAGGCGACACAACGATTCGCGATGCGGATTGCGCGGGCGTTTCGTACCCGACGTTTTACGAAGATTTGGAACGCCTCGCGGAACGCTAGAGGGGCGGAGCAAGCGCCCCTACAAACCCTCTCAAACTCGGTTGAGCGTCACAAATTTTGTTTCAGCGCGGCGGTGACTTTGTTTGCGATGTCGTCCTGAACCACGAGGATGTCATTGAACGGGCGGTCGTAGGTTTCGGTCCAGATGACGTAGCCGTTGTCGGCGCGGATGAGACGAGCGGCGACGCGCACTCTCGAACCCGATTTGCGCACGCTTCCATCCAGCAGGTAGATCACTCCTAAATTCTTTGCCAGGTCCGCAACCGGGATTTTTCTGCCCTTGTAATAGAACGACGCTGTCGGCGACGGAACCATCAATCCGGTGACTTTGCTGAGCTTGTCGATCAGTTCTTCGGTCATGCCGTCGGCGAAGGTTTCTTCGACCATGCCTTCGGTCAGATCGAGAAACGGGACGACGGCGATGGATTTTTCGGGTTGCTGTGCGGCGGTGTTTTGCGGAGAGGCGGCGACCGAGCCGTTGCCGGCGTGCAGCAAGGAAATGATTACCAGGGCGATGCAAACTCCTGCGGCGAGAGCGACGGCGAGACCGGCGCGGACTCGGCTGCCGCTCGGAGCGAGTGGGCTTGCGCGGCCGGCTTCTCGTTCTGGATGCGCTGGATCGGGCGAATCGGTCCATGGGCGAACTTTGGCCACCATCCGGTAGCCGAGTCGCGGAACCGTTTCGATGTAGGTCGGCTGTTTGGCGTCGTCGCCGAGCTGCCGGCGGAGCGACGTCATTGCCTGATAGACGGAGTCGGAGCTCACGATCACCCCTGCCCAGCCTTGATCCAACAACTGCTCGATACTGACGACTTCGCCGGGGTGGTCGGCTAGACACAGGAGCAGGCGCATGGCGCGGACTTCGAGGCGCGTCGTCTGGCCTTTGCGCGAGACTTCGCCCGATGCGGGGTCGACGTGCCAGTCGCCGATGAGGAGCCTTGTTGTGGGTGGGCGTTCCATGCGGCTTTCGTTTTAACGGGCCCTTCGACGGCTCCGGTTTCTTAGACGGGACTACGGCGGGGGCGATTATACCTGCGGTTCCACGAGAAAACCGCCGAGCGACTGTCGTTTGAGCAGATTTCAGAACATTTCAGAGCGATTCAGACGTGGGTCAGGACTTCGCGTCCACTGCACCTGTAATGTTTCGCTCGACCGCTCGCAGATCGGCGAAGACAGAACCCAAAACAAAGAGGGCACGGCGGTGCCGTGCCCCTATCGGTTGAGGGGCGAAGGCGGCGTGGGGCGATTGCGAGCGGAAAGCCCACGGTCCGGGATACGACCGCGGCTACAGGGTGGCGACCGAAAGAGAGGCGAACGAGTATGAGTTCTGCGAATAGGGCGGTCGGCGGGAGCGCACTGCTGGCGATCGGTATTGCTGGCCTTGTGGCTGGAAGTTTGGATCTGCTGCAGGCTTGCATTTTGTTTGGGTGGCACGTTCCCAAGGTGATTGCGGCCGGGCTGCTTGGCCCGTCAGTGATTCGGGAAGGAGGCGCAGGGATCTTTTTGCTCGGCGTCATTCTGCACTACTTCATTGCGTGTTCGGCCGCCACGATTTTCTATGCCACTAGCCGGCGGTTGCGGTTCATGACCGAGCATTGGGTGGTGTGCGGACTGTTTTTCGGGATGGCGGTGGAGTTGGTGATGGGCTACATCGTGTTGCCGTTGTCTGCGTTGCACGCGCGGGGGCCGTTTGATTTGAAGGATGTGTTGTTGGGGTTTGGGGTGCACATGGTTGTGGTGGGATTGCCGATTGCGGGGTGCGTGCGGAGGTTTGGGGAGTGAGGCGTGACGGGCGTGTGGAAGGCGGTTACGGCGTGCCGTGCCCCCACGGATCGACTAGTTCTTGTGGATGGAGATGGAGCCGTACGTCGTGTGCAGGGTGATCTTGGGGCCGCGGTTGTTGCCGTAGCGGCCTTCCAGGTGGGAATCGCCGCCTTCGGTGGTGGGTTTCTTTAGGGAGTCGGACTCGAACTCCGAGTCGATATCGCCAGAGTGGCAGTCGGCCACGATCTGGAAGGCGGAATTCTCGGGCATCGAAATCGAAATGCCGGCTGAGGCGTTGGTGATGTCGATGTCGTCTTTCGGCGGCGACGAGAAGCGCAGCTCGATGTTGCCGTTGCGGTTGTCGATTTTGACTTTGCCGCCGGGATTCTCCACGTTGATCTCTTCTTCGTGGGTGCGCAGGATTAGATTGCCGGGCGCGTCAACGATCTCCATGTTGCCCGAGCCGGCTTCCATGTGGCCGGTGAGCTGCGAGAGCGTGAGGTCGGTGCGGCGCGAAACGAAGCGCACACCCCTGCCGATTTTCTCGGCGCGGACCGGACCAACGAATTCACCGTTGATAGTGAAATTTCCGGTGGTGTCGGTGACGTCGATGCTATCGCCCGTGCCCGCGATTTTTACGTCGCCCTTGGTGCCGGTAATCTTGGCGTCGCCGCGGCGCATGTCGAGATTGACGTCGCCATTGGTACCACGGACGTCGATGTCGCCGCTGCCGGAGTTGATCGCGAGCGAGGTGCCCATGTCGGCGATGGAGATGTCGCCCTTTTCGTTGCGGACGGTGACGGCCGATCGATTGGGTACGACGACGTCCATGTCGAGGCTTACGCGCGAATCGCCGCCGGTGGGCTGCACATCGTAGCCGTCGCCGTTTTGCACGATTTCGACGCCGGAACCGCCGGCGAGACGATCGGCATCACGCTGATTCCAGCTGCGGACATTTTTCTTGCCGTTGACACGGATTTCAGCTTCGTTACCGGAGCGCACGCTGATGTCACCGCGCGTGCCGTGAATGGTGACGCGTGCATTTGCGGGGACGGCTTTCGGCGCAACATCGAGATCGACGGCGGTCGTGTCGCCCATCATCATGTCGGGGAAGTGCTCTTTGACGCCTTCGACACCGGCGACGACGCCCACCAGCGCGAGCAACCCGAGAACGAGGAAGACTTCGCCGGGCGTGATGCGCGAGTTGCCGGGATCACCACCCGCGGAACGCGAAGCGGTGCGTTCGTAGAGTTTCAGCGCACCCCAAACGATGAGAAGAAGCGGCCACCAATGAACGAAAAGCTGGCCGAGCTCGAATCCGCGATAGTTGTGGAGCAGCAGCAGGACGCCGATGATGATAAGAATCAGGCCGCTGAAAACGCTGCTGCCGCGGGCGCGACCGTAGGCCATGGAAGTTACTGTCCTTGGCCCGGATACGGGCTCGGATAGGTGTTTTGCGGCGTCGTAGGGCCAGGAGCGGCGGGTGGCGGAGGCGGATTCACGGGTTGAACGCTGGGCGCGTTGGTATTGATGTGGCCGTCCATCGGAGCGAGCGAAGAGGCGAGCAGCAGGGCGCCGATAACGACAAGAATCACGGGATAGGTGTTGCCGAAGTCAAAGTAGCCTCCGCGCATTTGCTGGAGGAGGAAGAGGACGCCGACGGTGACGATGACGGCCGGGCCGACCAGAGCGCGGATGGTGCATCGGGGGCAACGGCATCGGGGTTGATCGCTCATCGCTAT
>Ga0307474_10002990_pt1 | contig 12197 bp, 10 predicted proteins | sample atmos_gasesECM1C_2_FD_203312 | JGI IMG/M metagenome (GOLD analysis project Ga0307474, IMG submission 203312) | Hardwood forest soil microbial communities from Morgan-Monroe State Forest, Indiana, United States - atmos_gasesECM1C_05 | ecosystem: Environmental > Terrestrial > Soil > Temperate... | reverse complement strand
ATCGAGCCCGAGAACCTGCACACCTACCTTACGCCACGCATCGCGCAGTGGCTCCCGGACGGGCAGGGCAAGATCATCGACGCCTACAAGGAGCCGGTCATTCCGCTGCCCTATGTCGCCTACGGCGAGACCCCGACCAACCTGTTCTGTACGTCGAAGGGGCTGGAAGCCGCAAAACTCAAGACCTGATTGCTCGCAAATCTCACCCATCGCGCGTCGCGCGCGGTGGGTGACAAGGGGGTGCCATGCTCGAGGTCCTCTTCATCGGTCTTTCTCTCGGATCGATCCTGCTCCTGGTCGCGCTGGGGCTTGCGATCACCTATGGCGCAATGGGCGTGATCAACATGGCCCATGGCGAGATGGTGATGATCGGTGCCTATGTCACCGTGCTGTCCGGCATCTGGCTCGGCACCAACATATTCGTGGCGATCCCGCTCGCCTTCATTGTCACGGCATTGCTGGGACTTCTGATCGAGCGGGTGGTGGTGCGCAGGCTCTACGGACGGCTGCTCGACACACTGCTCGCGACCTGGGGCATCGCGATTTTGATCCAGCAGGCCGTGCGGCTGGAATTCGGGCTTTCCTTCTTCGGTATTCACATCCAGGGGCTCGGACCAGGCCTGCAGAACGTCAGCGTGCCGGAATTCTTGCAGGGGACGTTGTCGATCGGTGGCGCCGATATCAACCGCTATCGTACCTTCATCATCCTCGTCACGGCGATCCTCGCGTTCGTCACATGGTTCATCATCTACCGCACCACGATAGGCATGCAGGTGCGCGCCATCATCCGCAATCCGATGATGGCGGCGGCCTGCGGCATCGACGTTACGCGGGTCAACGCGCTGACCTTTGCGCTGGGCTCGGGTCTTGCCGGTGTCGCCGGTGTGATGATGAGCGGTTTCAAGACGGTGTTTCCCGACATGGGTACGCCGATGGTGGTCGACGGCTTCCTTGTCGTGGTGATGGGTGGCGTCGGCAGCCTGCTGGGCTCGGTGTTTTCCGCAGGCATTCTCGGGGAGATCGACGGGCTGGTTGCTTCCGCCACCAACGACATCCTGGCGCGGGCGGTAGTATTCGGTGTTGTGATCGCGATCATCGTTCTCAAGCCGCGGGGCTTGTTCGCCCTGAAGGGGCGATAGCGCGATGCTGACGAAGCGGCGAATTGAATGGGCAATGTATGCGGCCTTCGTGGTCCTCATCATGTTTGCGCCGCTGTTCATGGACCCGTTCTGGCTCAACCGCGTCGCCAAATATCTGGTGTTCGGGATATTGGGCGTCGCGGTGGCGCTGTCCTGGGGCTATGCCGGCATCCTCAATCTCGGCCAAGGCCTGTTCTTCGGCGCAGGCGCCTACATGCTCGCGATGTCGCTGAAGCTTGCGAGCCCGACCAGCCTGCAGCAGGGCTCGGACAAGCCGGTACCGGACTTCATGCTGTGGAACGCCGAACCCGGTGCGCCGACCGAACTGTGCTGCATCAACAAGGCTTCGTTCCTGTGGCTGCCGTTCCAGAGCCAGTGGTTCGGCGTCGCGATGGGCCTGATCCTGCCGGTGGTGATCGCGATCGTGCTCGGCCTCGTCGTATTCCGCAAGCGGATCTCCGGCGTGTTCGTCTCCATCATCACGCTGGCGCTGGTTTTGCTGGTGCGCCTGGTCGTCATCGACGCTCAGCCGATAACAAACGGCTTCAACGGTCTCACCGATCTCGGCTGGTTCAAGGTCGGCGACCTCGAATTCGATCCCTACATTGTCCCGACCTACTACCTGGTCGCGATCTCGCTGAGCCTTGTGTTGCTTGCCGCGCGCCTTCTGGTCGAGACCAGGGCAGGCGTTATCCTTCAGGCAGTGCGCGACGACCAGAACCGCGCGCGCTATCTCGGCTTCGACGTAACGTCCTACCAGACCTTTTTCTTCTCGGTCTCCGCAGCGATCGCCGGTTTTGCCGGGATGCTCTATGTGGTCGTCTCGGAATTTGCATCTCCGACATTCATGGACCTGACCTTCTCCATCACCATGGTGGTGTGGGCGGCCGTCGGCGGCCGCTCCTCGATCCTCGGTGCCTGCATCGGCGCCATCCTCATCAATGTGATATCGGCCAAGGTCAGCGAGACCGAAGGCTTTGCCGAAGCCTGGAAAGCCGTGATCGGCCTGATCTTCGTGCTCGTCGTGCTCTATCTGCCTCGCGGGCTCGCAGGGCTCGCGCATGACTTCGTCGATCGCCTGGCGGCGCGCAAGCCCGGTAACGGGACGCAGGCGTTGCGCGTGACCGATCCATCGTCACAGGCGGCGGAGTAAAACAATGGCGCAGGCAGCACTCACCATCGATGGGCTCAGCGTCGACTTTGAAGGCTTCAAAGCCGTCAACCAGGTCACGATGACGGTCGACGAAGGCGAGCTGCGCGTATTGCTCGGCGCCAATGGCGCGGGCAAGACCACCTTGATGGATCTGATCTCCGGCAAGACCAAATCGGTGAGCGGCCGCGTCTACCTGCACGATACCGACATCACCAATTGGGAAGAGCACAAGATCGCGCGCGCCGGCATCGGGCGGAAATTCCAGATCCCGAGCGTGTTCAAGGATCTCACGGTTCGCCGCAATCTCGAAGTAGCAAGCTGCAAGAAGCCCGGCGTGTTCGCGAACCTGCGCTTCGGCTTCGGCGCAGAGGCCAGGGAGAATGTTGATGAGGTCCTGGAGCTGATCGGCTTGACCGAGCATGCCAACCAGGTCGCGGCCTATCTCAGCCATGGTCAGACGCAATGGCTGGAGTTGGGACTTTTAATCACGCAGAACCCGAAGATCATCCTGCTTGACGAACCGACCGCAGGCATGACTCAAGCTGAGACGCACAAGACGTCGCTGATCGTCAACAACCTCAAGGGTCGCCACACCATCATTGTCGTCGAGCACGACATGGCCTTCGTGCGGGAGATCGCCGAGCGCATCACGGTGCTGCATCTCGGTCAGGTGCTGGCCGAGGGAAATGTCGAGGCCATCGAGAACAATCCCAAGGTGCGCGAAGCCTATCTCGGCTCGAAGGGAATTTCGTGATGCTTGCGTTCACCCACGTCGACAGCTTTTACGATCGCAGCCACATCCTGCACGACATTTGCCTCGAAGTACCGGGGAGACAAGTGACCGCAGTGCTCGGCCGCAATGGCACCGGCAAGACGACATTGCTCAAGACGCTCATGGGCCTCACCGACCGCATGGATGGCGAGATCCGGCTCGACGACACCGATCTCGGACGGCAGCCGACCTTTCGCCGCGCCCGCGCAGGCATCGCTTATGTGCCGCAGGGGCGAGAGATCATCCCGGATTTCACCATCCGCGAAAACATCTTGATGGGATCGTTCGGCCGCGCCGACGGCAAGCGTGAGATTCCCGCGCTGGTCGCCGAGCTGTTTCCCTATCTGATGAGCAATCTCGACCGCAATGGCGGCGTTCTCTCGGGCGGGCAGCAGCAACAGCTTGCGATCGCCCGCGCGCTCGCAGCGGAGCCGAAAATCATCCTGCTCGACGAGCCGAACGAAGGCATTCAGCCTTCGATCGTCGAAGAGATCGAGAATGTCATCATCCGGCTCAATCGCGATGTCGGGCTTACCGTCATCCTGGTCGAGCAGAACGTTTCGTTTGCTCGCCGCGCCGCGCAGCACTTCGCCATGATGGAGAAGGGCAGGGTGGTCGCGTCGGGCGATATTGGAGACCTGAGCGATGCAATGGTTCACCGTCACATGGCGGTGTGACCGGTGGATCGCCGGGCTGGAGAAATGGTGCTGAGGGGCACCAGGAATTCGATGACGAGCGAGCGACAAGGAGAGCGATATGCTGCACGGTGATATTTCTTCAAGCAACGACACGGTCGGCGTTGCCGTCGTGAACTACAAGATGCCCCGCCTTCATACCAAGGCTGAGGTTCTCGATAACGCGCGCAAGATCGCCGACATGATCGTCGGCATGAAGACCGGTCTTCCCGGCATGGATCTTGTGATCTTCCCGGAATATTCGACCCACGGCATCATGTACGACTCCAAGGAGATGTATGAGACCGCCTCGGTCGTGCCGGGTGACGAGACCGAGATCTTTGCGGAAGCCTGCCGCAAGGCCAAGGTGTGGGGTGTATTTTCGCTGACCGGCGAAAGGCACGAGGAGCATCCAAAGAAGGCCCCCTACAACACGCTGATCCTGATGAACGACAAGGGCGAGATCGTGCAAAAGTATCGCAAGATCATGCCTTGGGTGCCGATCGAGGGCTGGTACCCCGGCAACTGCACCTACGTTTCGGAGGGACCGAAGGGGCTGAAGGTCTCGCTGATTATCTGCGATGACGGCAACTATCCCGAGATCTGGCGTGACTGCGCCATGAAGGGCGCCGAGTTGATCGTACGCTGCCAGGGCTACATGTATCCCGCCAAGGATCAGCAGGTGATCATGGCGAAGGCCATGGCCTGGGCCAACAACGTCTACGTCGCGGTCGCCAATGCCGCAGGCTTCGACGGCGTCTACTCCTATTTTGGCCATTCGGCGATCATCGGCTTCGACGGCCGCACGCTCGGCGAATGCGGCGAGGAGGATTACGGCATACAGTACGCCCAGCTGTCCAAGTCGCTGATCCGTGACGCGCGCAAGACCGGACAATCCCAGAACCATCTCTTCAAGCTCGTTCACCGCGGCTATACCGGCATGATCAATTCAGGCGATGGCGATCGCGGCGTTGCGGCCTGCCCGTATGAGTTCTACGCCAAGTGGATCGCTGATCCGGAAGGCACGCGCGAGATGGTGGAATCCTTTACGCGGACCACAGTGGGCACCGAGGAATGTCCGATCGAAGGCATTCCGAGCAAGAAGGTCGCTCATCGCTAACTGCGGCGGCCGCGCCAGTCTCCCTGTCTGGCGCGGCCGCTCAATTGCACGTGAATCGGGTAGCTATCAGGCCGCGCAGTGCGCAGCCGAAAATATCCACTTGCTGACATCGCGGCCCGCGGCCGGCGCTCGGCCTTTAGGGCCGGTCATGTTGCATCCGTAAACGAACAAAGAGTGGAATCGTCATGAGTGTAGACTATCAAATCTACGATCTTGGTGCCGTCGAGCTGCAGCGCGGCTTGACCCTCCGCGACTGCAAGCTGGCTTATAAAACCTTTGGGACGCTTAACGCCGCCAAGGACAATGTCATTGTCTATCCAACATGGTATTCCGGCCAGCACTACGATAATGAGTGGTTGATTGGCGAGGGCAGGGCGCTCGATCCAAACAACTACTTTATCATCATCCCGAATATGCTCGGTAACGGCCTGTCGTCTTCGCCGAGCAATACGCCCGAACCCTCCAACGGACCGCGATTTCCGCAGGTGACGGCCTACGACAATGTCCGCGCGCAGCATCGTCTGGTGACGGAGAAGTTCGACATCAAGCACATCCGCCTGGTTACGGGCTGGTCGATGGGGGCGCTGCAAACTTTCCATTGGGGTGCGCTTTACCCCGATATGATGGATCTGATTGCGCCGTTCTGCGGCTCGGCCAAATGTTCGCGCCACAATTTCGTCTTTCTCGAGGGCGTGAAGGCCGCGCTGACGGCAGACGCTGCCTGGAAGGAAGGCTGGTACATCGAGAAGCCGGCGCGCGGCCTGCGTGCCGCCGCCCGTGTCTATGCCGGATGGGGGTTTTCGCAGGCCTTTTATCGCGAGAAGCTTGATCTGGAGGTCATGGGCTATTCCTCGCTGGAGGATTTCCTCGTTGCCTTCTGGGAAGGCTTCTTCCTTCCAAAGGATCCCAACAACTTGCTGACGATGCTCTGGACCTGGCAGAACGGCGATATCAGCGACAACGAGATCTACAAGGGCGACTTCAAGGCGGCCTTGGGAGCGATCAAAGCAAAGGCTTACGTCATGCCGGGCCAGACGGACCTCTACTTCCCGCCGGAAGACAGCCGGTTCGAGGTCGACCACATGCCGAACGCGGAATTTGTGCCGGTCCCGTCGATCTGGGGTCACTTCGCGGGCGGTCCCGGCACCAATCCCAAGGATGTCGACTTCATCGACGCAAAGCTCAAGAAGCTCCTCGCCGTATGATGCGTTCCTGGACATACCGCGAGGGCTCATCTTAGCGGAGCTGCGAGCTGTGACGCTTAGCATTCATCATGTTCTGGGCAGCCGTCTTGAGCCTCCGTTCTCGGAGACGATTCATCGGCTGGAGCTGCACAATGCGGTGGACGAAGTGAAACTTTCAGCGGCCGAGCTTGAACAGCGCGAGCTCCGCGTAACGACGCGGGGCGGCACCGAGCTCGTGATCGCGTTGCCACGCCACGAGAAGCTGTTCGATGGCGCGGTGCTGCGGCTCGACGATCAAGGCGCGATCGTCGTGCGCGAGGCGGGACTGCGATGCCTCCGGCTGCAGCCGCGCTCGATCAGCGATGCGATCGAGCTCGGCTACCACATCGGAAACCTTGGCTGGCCGGTACGTTTCGAAGGCGATGTGCTGTTCGTTGCCATGCAAGGGCGGGCGGAAAATTATGTCGTGCGTCTGGGCGAATTGATCTGGTCGCGCCGGGTCGGCATCAGCGTGCAGGACGAAACTTTCGGAGGCTAAAGCCGCGCGAGCCGGAAGTAGAGTTCCGACAGCCGGTTCGGCAGATCCTCGACGCGGTGGACCATCATGGTCTTGCCGCGCCGGAAAATCCGCGACGCCGACGAACCGCCAGCCTGGCCCAGCACCACACCGTAGGCATCGATGCCGGCTGTGTGCAGTCCGATTGCGGCGCGGCGGGCGTCTTCGACAAGTGCGAGCGGATCCGACACGTCGATGTCGGACGGTTCGCCATCGGTGAGCACGATCACGAGTTTGCGGGCGGAGACGGTGCCGCCGATGACGCGGCCGGCATGGCGGAGCGCGGCGCCGAGCCGGGTCGACAGGCCAGAGCTCAATCCGGCCAGCCGCGCCTTGCAAGCGCGATCGTAGAGTTCGTCGAACGACTTGATGCTTGTCATCTTGACGTCCTCGCGTCCGTCGGAGGCAAACGCAAGCAGGCTGAAGGTATCGCCGAGCTTGCCCATGGCCTCGGCGAGGATCGAGACCGCAAGACGTTCCACGTCCAGGATGGTCGAGCCGGAGGCCAGCCGGTCGCTGGTCGACTCGGAGACGTCGATCAGCAGGAGCACCGAAAGATCGCGATAGACCGAGGTCGATGAGCGGAATATGCGCGGATCCGGCTCGCGGCCGGTGCGCAGCGCGATACCCGCGTCCAGCACGGCGTCGATATCGAGGTCATGGCCCTCGTGCTGCCGGCCAAGGCGGATCTTGCGCCCGATCCGCACGCCCCGGATCAGACGGCCAATGCGGCTGCGCAGGACATGCGCTCGGTCGAGTGCTTCCTCGATCATCCGCGGCTCGTCGAGCCTGGCTGCGACCTCGCGCACCACGGTCCATTCCGGCCGCTCGATGCCGCGTGCGCTGTCCCATTCCGGATATTTGGCGATCACCACCCCGCGCTGATCGGGCGCGACGGGGCGGGCGCCGCCGAACTCGGCGCGCTCCCCCTCTCGCTCGCCAGTGGCTTCCTCGGTCTCACCGGCCTCTCGTTGCTCGACCTTGACCGCTTCGATCGGCAGCTCCACGACTTCGCCCAACGGCCCGTTCTCGCCGAAATCCCACAGCCCGAGACCGTCGTCCCGATAGACGGGTTCGACCACATAGGTCTTGACGTTGAACTGGACGCGCATCTGACCGAGATCGTTGCCCAACAGCATTCCGATCTCGCGGCTCGTGGCGGGGTCGCCGATACGTGAAGCCAGAAACATCGCGCGTCCTTTGGCGACAAATGCGTCGTCGTCAACATAGGCAGGATCGAACAGCGCCCGCGCCAGCCTCGCGAGCTGGGTCGGAGCCGAGACAACGCCCGAAGGGCTCGCGATATGATACGGCGCCCACAGCCGCCGCAAGCCTGGAAGCTGCCGCATCGCCAGCGTCTCGATGCGCGCATCCTCGATCAGATTGACCAGCGCGATCTGAAGTGGCTTGAGCGTGCCGACCGGAAACAGGTCCTGGCCCAGCACCAGATGCGCCTGCGCATGCGCCGCGGCGGCGCGAAACAGTTCGCGCGCGGCATCGCCTTGCACGCCGCGATAGACTTCCGGCAACCGAATAACGGGACCCGCGATTGACGCGCGTCGTTGCGCCAGCTGATTGTTGTCGGTCGGGAAAGAGCGCAACAGCGGCGGCCGCCCCCATAGCGCGGTGAGAAAGGCTTTCAGCTCCACCTCGGCTTCCGGAAAGGTCACGCTGCCGAGATCGCGGGCGATCATGCGGCGGGCGAGTTCATCCTCCAGCGAAAAGAACGCGATGCGCCGGGCCTTGTTGCCGGACGCCGCGCGCAAGCCGGCCGAGACGAAGTTCTCGAATGCGTCGATCGTGCCTGGTGCCAGTACCTCGTTCATGCGAGTGGCGACCGGCTCGACCGACTCTTCGGCCTGCCGCGCCAGGAGATCCATCGCCCGCCACCAACGGGCCAGCGCCGGGCCGTTGCCGAACGCCCGCGCTGCGACCGGCAGGGCTTTCAACGCGGATGTCGCCGCCCGCGCGCCGGCATTGCGGCAGATGTCGGTCGCCACCTGCGCGGCTGCCAGCAGCGGTGCGATCTCTTCGCGCGCAGCGCCGTCCTTGCTCGCCTCCCAATAGGCGATCAGGCAAGTCGGTCCCGCATTGACGTTCGCGAGTTGCAACACGGCGCCGGCCCATGCCTCGAGCTCGGTCGCATCGAAGTGGTGGGAGAGATCGTCCCAGGCTGCGCGGAAGATCGGCCGCAGCACCTCGCGCTGGCGCATCAGCATATGCAGCCTTCGTGTCGCGCTGTCGTCTTCCGAGGACAGAACGTGAAGTGCAATCGGCTGCTTGGACGCGTTCACGGCAGGCACGCCTGGATGGCGTCGCTGAGCGCGGAGCGGATGTCGGGATTGTCGGTGATAGGCAGCACGATGCTGGACTGCACGGCCGCCTCCAGCGGCAGCCCGGCGCGAACCATGCGTCCGGCATGGATCAGCATGCGGGTGGAGGCTCCTTCATCGAGTCCGTGTCCCTGCAGATTGCGCGAACGCTGGGCGATGGCGACCAAAACGGCGGCGAGATCATTGTCGGTGCCGCTTTCGCGGACGACGATGGCGGCTTCCGTCGCCGGCGGCGGATAGCCGAAGTCGATCGCGACGAAACGCTGCTTGGTGGATTCCTTCAGGTCCTTGACCGCGCTCTGGTAGCCCGGATTGTAGGAGATGGTGAGTTGGAAGTCCGCATGCGCCGGCACGATCTCGCCGCGCTTCTCCAGCGGCAGGATACGCCGCGTGTCGGTCAAGGGATGAATGACGACGGTGGTGTCCTGGCGCGCCTCGACGATTTCGTCGAGATAGCAGATCGCACCGAAGCGAACCGCCAGCGCCAGCGGCCCGTCGTGCCAGACCGTGCCGGAGGGTTCGAGCAGGTAGCGGCCGGCAAGGTCGGCCGCGGTCATGTCCTCATGCGCCGCAACCGTGATCAGCGGTTTGCCAAGCAGCCAGGCCATGTGCTCGACAAAGCGGGTCTTGCCACAGCCCGTCGGCCCCTTGAGCATGACCGGCAGGCGTTCCGCATACGCTGCCTTGAAAGCCTCGATCTCGTGGCCGAGCGGCTCGTAATAGGGTTCCGAGGCGATCCGATAAGGGTCGAGGTTCATGAAAATCCTCCGCGCTGGACGCGAGGGACCGATGATCTCGAAAGCGAGCGCCACCGTCCCTTCGCGAGTGGGTGTGGCAGCCTTTGCCTTGAGACACGCTGCGGCATCGAAGCGTGAGAAGAGGCACGCGAAAACAAAATGCCTCGGTACCGATTAGACTGCGAAAGTGGCCTCCGCACAAGGGATCGATAGACGGGATCCGCGCGATTTTTGGTTCCGGCGACCGAAGGGGTTCGCGCAAGGGGCGGCTCGATCTGCACCGCGTCGCCGGCCAGCGCTTGATCAACCATGGTCGATCCAGGCGCCTAAGTGCGTTTGCCGAGCGATCTTGGACCAGGCATACTTAAAACGTTATTTTTTGTTGATTCATCAACCTCTAGCCGAGCCATCTCCAGAAGCAAGACGACGAAGCGCAGGCCGGCCTCTTCTGCGCATGCATTCGCCTCGTCGAGAGCTCTGTAAAGTTGCTCGATTTTTTCTGGTCGGTTCATCGTCGTATGCATGCGAGGGGCCCTCAATGGTCAAATCCCGTCTTGCCGAATTCCTTCAGTCCCCGGAGGGGCGAGCAACGTCGCGCGAGATTATCGAGTGCTTGCGATTGCTGAAGATGTTCACCAAACTTTCCGGCGCACCGCGTCGGGACATAATCGATCTGGCGAGCAATGCACGCAGCGCTGATTGCGAACTCGCGCAACATCTATGCGACATGGTATTGCTTCACTGTCTGCACACGCGGGCGCAAACGGAGTTCGATGTGAGGCGGCAACAGCGTAACTTGCGGCGTCGGTTTTCCCGCGGGAACGCTGGTCAGAATGTCGAGCTCGCAGGCGGTCGATAGCTCCAACGCAAGCAACTGGAGTTCGAGCAGCCCCAGGCCGATACCGACGCAGGCTCGCGGACCCAGCCCGAAGGGCATGAAGGCCGGCGTGTTATATGCGCGGTCGAGCCGAAAGCTGGCTGGATCGACCCAGTAACGCTCGTCGCGCTGCAATTGCCACGGGCTGATCACGAGAGACGTTCCGCGCTTCAGCCGCAGTCCACCGATGTGCTGGGTCACACGCGTCTCGCGGGAAAACCAATAGAACGGCGGATAGAGCCGAAGGACTTCGCGCGCAACGCAAAGGCTGATCTCCGCTTTTGGCAGCCTGAGCGGATCGATCTCTCCGGAATCGTCCATAACCGCGTGCGCTTCCCTGGCGAGCCGTGCGGCAAGTCCCGGCTCTGTTGCCAGGTAGTAAAGCAGCCAGGCGGCGGCGTTTCCCGTGGTGTGATGGCCGGCGAGCAGCAACAACAGGATTTCATCCCGCATCTCGTCGGAGGACAGATTGAGCTCGCGCAAGGCCCGCACCAGCGTTCCTGAACTCGCGCGGCCACATACACGGTCCACGACTGCACCCATGATCGCGCGGCTTTGGCGCAATTGCCGCCGCTTTGCGATGCTACGCCACGGCATTCGCGGAAAAATTCGAAAAAGGCTGTCGGCCATTTCCTCTTCGGCAACATGCACGGCTTCCATCAAGGCGGATTCATCGGCTCTCGTCAGGGCATCGTGGCCGAACAGCAAGGCGACAATCACGCGAAGAGCGAGCGGTGCGGTCACCTGATGCGCGTCGAATGAGGGTTCGCGTACCAGAAGCGATGTTTGTCGACGGATCAAACCTGCAATCTGCGGCACGAAGTCATTCATGATGCCGCGTGCCAAATGCTGATGGATGATGGCCCGCCGGCGCTGATGTTCCGTACCGCTCAACGTGATGGAGCTCGTGCCGATGACAGTCCGAAGCTTGTGGACGAGACGGCCTTTGTCGATCGCCGCTTCATCTGCCTTGAGAATGGATTTGGCGAGCGCCGCGTCGGTCACGAGATAGACCGGAGAGGGCCCAAGCCTGAGCTGAACAAGCGGTGCGGCCCCTGGTGAGCTGCGTTCCGCAAACAGCAGGAGCGGGTCATGCCGAAAGGCGTTCACATCCGAAAATAGATGCTTCATCGCTAATCTCCATATGATGAGTGAGCCCAAGGAGTGCTTTCAAGGCGAGCGAGGGCTCTCGCGGAATCGGAATCTCTCCCGCCACCGCAAGGATCCACGCTCCGTCGTCGCGGAATCCAACGATCTGGGCGCCGCCATAGCGCGACGTAGGCAGCCCCATCCGGTTGAGCAGTCTTTCGTGGGTCAGTTCCGCCAACGCAACCAGGGCAACGGCGTCGCGCGCCATGGCAAAGCGGATCAGCAGGCTGTAAAGCATGGAGCTGGCCTGCCGGTGTGCGGCCAGGACACCGAGACGGCTGATCTCGATGTACCTTGAAGAGACCGGAAACGGTCTCCGCGTGGCCATGTGCGAAAATATCGTGCGCGCCAGATAGGGGCGGTCGCAGTTGATCGCGCGAAAGCCGCCAATCAGTTGCCCATCGAACGATAATCCGCAGTAGACCGCATCGGCCGTATCGAATTGGTCCCGCTCGTGGCCGCTTTCGGTGGCCAAAGACCAGCCCAGCTCATGCACGAACAGC
>Ga0307474_10002989_pt1 | contig 12198 bp, 12 predicted proteins | sample atmos_gasesECM1C_2_FD_203312 | JGI IMG/M metagenome (GOLD analysis project Ga0307474, IMG submission 203312) | Hardwood forest soil microbial communities from Morgan-Monroe State Forest, Indiana, United States - atmos_gasesECM1C_05 | ecosystem: Environmental > Terrestrial > Soil > Temperate... | reverse complement strand
TTGTTTTCAGCCATTTCGAGACGCTTCAAATCGCACAAGCAAATGACGATTAGACGGCAAGCGGATGCCGGTTCTGGTGAGTTCGACAGCCAGGTCGGGCTCAATTTGGATGCGCTGTACCGGGTTGCGCTCCGTGGCTAAAGGATCGTTAGAAATGATCACGACTCGAGGCGACGGGGGATTCCGTTTGCCGGAAGCGTCCATAAGGCTGCCGGCGCAAACCGCGCGCAGCAGGGCATCGTAGCCGTGATGAGAACCACCGTCTTCGATCACCATGTCGACCGCACAACGAAACTTGAGGCGGCGGATTTGGTAGAGGCCGGTCGCGTGGGCGTGGCGATAGACCGCATGGCGGCCGGAAAGCCCGAATTCAGAGACGATGGTTGCCAGGCTTTGCCACCGAAGAAAGGCTGTTTCAATACCTTCGCGGTTGGGATGCTTGCAAATGAGGCATTTTCGTTTGTGGCGCTCGGGAACCTGGAGCTTGGGTTTCGGGTAACGCGAGTTGAAGCCGGAGCGTTTGCCTTTGGCGACGTCGTGATATTCGCGATGTGAAATGGTCACAGCATCATCTCAATTGACGCTAGCACAAACACAAAAATGGGTGCAATGGGTCCACGACAAGCGGCGTGGTTACGTAGTACGGGCGGTCATTGGATGTGCAGATCGACGCGAACGCGAACGCCTTGGCCCGGTGCGGCGTCGATTTGAAAAGATCCACGCAGCTGCTTGACGCGTTCGCGCATTTCCAGAATACCGATGCCTGCCGGAGTGTTTGAATTATTCGAAGGGTTGAGGTCCATGCCTTTCCCACGATCGGCAATCTCCATACGGACGTCGTGGCCTTCGCGAGTCAAACGAACTCCAGCCCAGGAACTGCGGGAGTGGCGATGAACGTTGGTCAAACACTCCTGCATCACGCGAAAGAGGACGAGCTTGTATTCGGTGGGAAGAGGCCCGAACGTTTCGGGGACGTCGAGATCGATGAGAATTTCGCTGCGTTCGGAAAAGCCAGCGATATACCACTTCAGAGTGGTGCTAAGGTCGCCAGTTTCCAGTGAGGGCGGGTGCAGAAGATAGGAGAGGGTGCGAATTTGAGCCATGACCTGGCGGTTGATGGTCGAACATTCGTGGAGCGACTGGCGAATAGCAGGGGACAGGCGTGGATCTTTGCGAACGATCTGACCGAGAAGCATTTGCAGGCCAGCGAGATCCTGGGCGAGAGTTTCGTGGAGGGCGCGGGAAATGCGATGGCGCTCCTGATCCTGAATATGAATCAACTGGGAGGAAAGCTGGCGCAAGGCAGCTTCGGCTTTCTTGAGCGGAGTGATGTCCTGGACCACGACATTGCAGCCGAGAATCGACCCGGCTTGATCTTTGAGGGGGATGATGCTGACGTTCCAGACGTGGCCGGCCCAGGGCTCAGACGAAGCGAGACTATCCAGTTCGACATTTTGGATGGGCTGACCGGAAGCGAAAACGCCGGCGTACATGGGTACGACCTGTGGCGCGAGGTCCGGAATTACTTCGCGGATGGAACGGCCGATATGGGCGGAGGCGGGAAGGCCATTGGTGGCGGCGAGAACGTCGTTGACCCGGACATAGCGCAGGTCACGATCGACAAAGCAGAGGCCGACGGGAGCGGTATCGTAGATGGCGTTGAGTTCAGCCAAGTGTTGAGTGGCGAGGGCCTCACTTTCCTGAATGGCGCGTTCGGCGCGGAGCTTGTCGGTGACGTCGCGGGCGAAGCCTCGGACGATGGGTATGTCGACACCCACGGTTCGTAGTGTATTGCGATACTCCCAAACGCGGCGCTCGCCGTCGCGGGTGCGAACCGAGACGAGGCCTTCAACGTGAGCTTCGCGACGGAGGGTGGCGATGTAGGCAGCGAACTGATCGCGATACTGAGGCAATAAGATATCGGGAATACGGCGGCCGATGAGGTCTTCCGGGCGATAGCCGAGGAGACGAGCGGGGCGATCGTTCATGGAAAGCAGGGTGCCGTCGAGGTCGTGCGTGCAGATCAGGTCGGCGCTGTTTTCGACCAGGTCACGATAGCGCTCCTCGGTGGTGGTGAGTTTTCGCTCGGTTTCCACTTTTTCGGTAATGTCCTGGGTGACGCCAAACCGGCGGACCAGCCGATTTTCGGAATCGAGGATTACTCGGGCGCGGGTGTGCAGCAGACGTTCACGGCCATCCGGAAGAATGAAGCGGGCACGGTATTCGTAGGGAAGTTTCTCGCTCATGGCGCGGTCGATGACGCCGCGGACCATTTCGCGATCGCCGGGATGCAAGGATGCCCAGAACTCAGACTGCGAAAGTTGGCCTTCGGGCTCGGTTCGGCCGAGAATCCGGCAGAGATTCGGGGACCAAAGTTCATTTCCGGTGGCGCAATCGTGTTCCCAGCTGCCCAGCCTGGCCATTTCTTCGGCCTGGGTGAGCAGCGAGTGATCCTTGGACATGCGCTCGAAGCGAGCCTGGCTGGTGACCTCGATGGCGACGCCACCAATTCTGGGCTTTTGATTTTTGCGGCGCGGCACCAGAAAAACGGAGGCGAGCCAATGGCGAATCACGCCTGGGGATTTGGGAGTTTCGCCGCTGACGCGGAAGTTCAGCTTGGGCTTGCCGGTGGAGAAAACTTTCAAGAGGATGGGTTCGACCGTGGGAGCGAGGAGTGGAGCGACGTGTTGCGGCGTCTTGCCCAGTATTTCCGGGACGGTGCTGCCCAACATGTCGGCCATTTCTGCGTTGGCGCGGAGGATGCGGAGTTGGGAATCCATCAGGACGAAGCCGGCTGGCGCAGCGGTAAAGAAGGGGCTCAAGTCGTCAAATTGAAGCCCCCGTCTGGGAACTGCAGCCGCGCGGACGAGGGGTGGTGAGCGGCGCGATTTCATGCGCGAACTCCGTCGAGCTCGAGAGGTATGACGGGACCGCCGGGAGAAAGAAGATTCCTAAAGAAGATACGTGACAAGTGGTGTATGTGGCAACGACTTTTGCGGCGTGGCCGATGCTAAGGGCGTCTTTGGCGAACACGTGAGAGAGGTGGTGCGGGCTGCATCCGAAGATTGCCCAGACACAGCCTAAAATTACCCGGACGGACCGCGCCGTTGGGCGAATCTGGGCGGGGAGATTTGAGTGTATAATCCCCGCCAGTTAGGATCCGGCGAGGGGGCTAATGGCTGCCGACGAACGTGCGACGATGTGGGTTCCGGTGTGTTGCGGGCGGGTCATGCGCTGCAACATGTTTCGCCAGGCGGACGGCGGAGCGTACGCGGCGCTGCTGTGCGGTGTATGCAACAAGAACATCACGCTGGAGCAAGAGAGTGCAGCGGCGAGCAGTTTCGGAGAAGGCGCGAAAGTTTTGAGCCTGATTGGGTCACCCAAGCCACCCAAGACGGAAAGAAGAAAGTCGTCCACCGAAGCCGGCCCGGACGATCCAACGCTGTAGCTGAAAAAGCATTCTACTTTACGATTTTGCCTGCCCATGATCGGCCAGACCATTTCACACTATCGAATCGTGGAGCAACTGGGCGCCGGCGGAATGGGCGTGGTCTACAAGGCGCAAGATAGCCGGCTAGACCGCGCCGTCGCGCTGAAATTCCTTCCTGACAAAATGGCGCAAGAACCGCAAGCACTGGAACGATTTCGGCGCGAGGCGCGAGCCGCGTCCGCGCTGAATCATCCTGGGATTTGCACGATTTATGACGTCGGCGAGCAGGACGGACGCGGGTACATCGTCATGGAGTTTATCGATGGTGAAACCCTGCGCCACCACATTCACCGGCAGGCGCTGCCGGTGGAAGAGATCCTGAGACTGGGGATGCAAATCGCGGAAGCGCTGGATGCGGCGCATGCCGAAGGAATCATTCACCGCGACATCAAGCCTGCGAATATTTTCGTGACGAAACGGGGACAGGCCAAGGTGCTCGATTTTGGGCTGGCGAAGCTTTTGCCCAAGGCGGTGGCGGCGGGCGGGCCGGGTGCGGACGGCGAAGACACGGATTCGACATCGATTGTGGGAATCATCAGTGGAACGCCTTCGTACATGTCGCCGGAGCAGATTCGCGGAGACGCGCTGGACGCGCGAACGGACATTTTTTCGCTGGGGCTGGTGCTGTATGAAATGGCGACCGGGCGGCAGGCGTTCAGCGGGCCTACGGGCGGCGCGATTATCGAGGCGGTGCTGACGCGGTCGCCGGCACCGGCGCGCAGCATCAACCCCAATATTCCGGAGAAGCTGGAAGAGATTATTCATAAGGCGCTGCATAAGGATAAGGAGCAGCGCTACCAGCACGCGGCCGAAGTGCGAATCGATCTGCAGCAACTCGATCGCGGATCCGATTCGGGGTGGAGAACTGCGGCGGGGAACACGGAGTTCGTGGCGACGACAAAGCCAGCCACGGGCGATTCGGACTCGAGCGGGCACCACACGGCCGGTGCGGCTACACGAGATTCAGTGACACAACATCCGGCGACACAACGTTCGGTAACACAGACCGGCACGATCCGGCGGGAGCGGGTGGCCAAAATAATCGACTCACTGGCGGTTTTGCCTTTCGAGAACGCGAGCCACGACCCGGAAAACGAATACCTGAGCGATGGAATCGCCGGGAGCCTGATCAATATTCTGGCGACGGTGCCGAAGCTGCGGGTAATGGCTCAGAGTACGGTATTTCGCTTCAAGGGACGAAACATGGATCCGCAAGCGGTGGGCCGCGAATTGAATGTACGCGCGGTGCTGACCGGAAGAATGATGCAGAGCGGCGGGTCGCTGCGGATTGGGACGGAGCTGGTGGACGTGGCGACTGGAACGCAATTGTGGGGCGCGCAATACAATCGGGCGCCAGGGGATATTTTTGCGATCCAGGATGAAATTTCGAACGAGATCGCGGAGAAGCTGCGGTTAAAACTGACGCGCGCGGAAAAAAAGCGGCTGACCAAAAGACAAACACACGACGCCGAAGCGTATGGGCTGTATTTGAAAGGACGGCATCACTGGAACCGGTGGACCGAGGAAGGATTTTATAAGGCGATCGAATATTTCGAGCTCGCCGCGAAGAAAGATCCGAGTTACGGACTGGCGCATGCGGGCGTCGCCGATACGTACGTGCTGCTGGGGTGGAACAGCTACCTGCCGCCGAAGGACGCTTTTCCGAAAGGAAAAGCGGCGGCGATGGAAGCGCTGCGGCTTGAACCGGAACTGAGCGAAGCGCATACGCCGATGGCCGCGGTGTTGTGGCTGCACGACTGGCAGTGGCCGGAGGCGCAAAAGGAATTCGTACGCAGCGTGACGCTGAATCCGTGCTATCCGACGGCCAATCACTGGTACGCCGAATACCTGATGACTATGGGACGGCACGACGATGCCCTGGCGAGGATGAAAAAGAGCCAGGAACTCGATCCGTTGTCGCTAATCATCAGCGTGGCCATCGGCTGGACGTATTACATGGCCCGGCGATATGACGAGGCGATCGCGCAAATCCGGAGAACCTTTGAGCTGGATCCGAATTATCCGGTGGCGAACTGGGTGCTGGGGCTGGTGCTGCGGAGAATGGGCCGCTATGAAGAGGCCATTGCGGAGGGAGAGAAGGGCGTGAAGTCGTCGGGAGGAAGCCCTTTGATCCGGGCGTCACTGGCGCAGAGCCTGGGTGCGGCGGGAAAGACGAAGGAAGCGCGCGAGATTCTGGATGAGCTGGCGACTTTGGCGAAACAAAAATATGTCGCACCGTATTTCTTTGCCGGAATTTATGCGGGACTGGGCGACGAGGAGCGTGCGATGGAATACCTGGAAAAATCGTACCAGGAACATTCTCACTGGCTGATCTACTTACACATGGATCCCGGGATTGACGGTTTGAGGTCGAACCCGCGATTTCAGGAGTTATTGCGGCAGGTTGGCCTTCCCTTGCAAAGCTCAGGCGCCGGCCCAAGGTAAAAAAGGTCGAGCCGCATCTCGTTCCACTTTTCTTGAACTTGCCGCTGTTGACAGACATTTCGCACAAATGTAGATTCGCCCGACCATGAGCCCCGAACCTATTGTTCCGCAGCCGATGGCCGCGCCGCTGACGCGGTCGGCAATTTTTGTAGTGGCCAAATTGAAGCCGGGCGCGGAGACGCGATCGACGGTGCGATCGTTCTGCGCCGACCTGAGCGGAATTTTTCGCGCGGTGGAACACCGCAACCTGGAAGCAGGGCTTTCCTGCGTGATGGGGATTGGGTCGGAGGCGTGGGACCAACTTTTTGGCGCGCCGCGGCCGGCCAAGCTGCATCCGTTCCGGGAGATTCGAGCGGGCGCGAGGCACGCGGTATCCACGCCGGGCGATTTGCTATTTCACATCCGCGCGAAGCATATGGACCTGTGCTTCGAACTGACAGCCCAGATCATGGCACGAATCGGGGACGTGGTTTCGGCGGTGGACGAGGTACACGGCTTTCGTTACTTCGATGAACGCGATCTGATCGGCTTCGTCGACGGGACAGAAAATCCCCGGGGTAAAGAGGCGAGCGACGCGGTGCTGATCGGTGAGGAGGATGCGGCGTTTGCGGGCGGTAGCTATGTGATGATGCAGAAGTATTTGCATGACATGCAAGGTTGGAATGCGCTGCCGGTGGAAGCGCAGGAAAAAATCATCGGAAGAAAAAAGCTGTCGGATATTGAGCTGGACGAAGCGGTGAAGCCGAGTTCGTCGCACAGCTCGCTGACGACGATTGAAGAGGATGGGAAAGAGATAAAAATCCTGCGCGACAACATGCCGTTTGGCTCGGCGGCGCAAGGCGAGTTTGGGACGTATTTTATCGGCTATAGCCGGTCGCCTAGCACGCTGGAACAAATGCTGGAGAACATGTTCGTGGGCCGGCCGCCCGGCAACTACGACCGCCTGCTCGACTACAGCCGGGCGGTGACTGGAAATTTGTTCTTCGTACCTTCGGCGACGTTTCTAGACAACGTGAGCGATTAATGATTCGCCAGATTGCGCCACTATTTTTTACTTTGGATATTCCCGCGACGCTCGCCTACTACGAGTCGAAGCTTGGTTTTAAATGTTTGGGCACCTGGCAGGATCCGCCGGTCTACGCCATCGTCGCGCGCGATCAGCAGGTGATCCATTTCCGCTGTGCCGCACCACCTACGCCGAACCCCGAAAAGTATTCCGAGGAACTGCTCGACGCGTACGTTTTCGTTGAAGATGCTGACGCGCTTTATGCCGAGTACTCGGCCCGCGGCGTGGAATTCGCGCGCGGAATCGGCAATATGCCGTGGAATTCGCGTGAATTTGTGGTGAAGGATTGCGATGGGCGGTTGATTGTGTTCGCCGCGAATTTGTAGCGGTTAGTTCGTGAGGGCACGGGTTCTTCCTCGTGGTGATTCGGGCGCGGGAGCATGGATGAGATCCTTCGTCGCTGCGCTCCTCAAGATGACGGCAACGGCGCACGGCAGCGACATTCGACACGGCACGCGGCGACGGTGCTTGCGTCGTGACTGTTGCGCTCGATCTACAAAGGTTTCGGCGGACGCGAGCTGGTGCGGTTAGCGGGCGAGTTGGCCTAGGTAGTAGCCTAGGCGATTTTCTGCGTCGCCGGGTTGGTGAAAGCCGCGGGTCATCAGCGCTTTGATTCGTTCTTGCGCGGCGGGGCGGCCGACGGAAGCCATGCACGCGTCCCAGCCGGCGGCGATTTCGACGTCTGGCGGCAGGGTGGTGTTGACGAGGCGCTTGGTGTCGGCGATGGCGCGCTTGTCGAAGGTGGCGATTCGAGTGGCGAGCGCTTCGACAAAAGCGTCGAGCTCGGCGTCGGGCAGCGCGCGATTGACGTAACCGTAGGCTTCGGCTTGCTCGCCGCGGATGTCTTCCGAACTAAGCAGAACCTCGAGCGCGCGGTTGCGGCCGATGAGCCGGGGCAGCCGAGCCATAGGACCTCCGCCGGCGACCAGGCCCACGCCTACTTCCCATTGAGAGAAGATGGCTTTCTCGCGGCTGGCGAAGCTCATGTCGCAGGCAAGCGTGAGTTCGCTGCCGTTGCCGGTGGCGCGGCCGCGAATGAGCGCGATGGAGGCGACGGGCGCGCGGGCCAAACGCACTAGCGTGTCCGGCCAGGGAGGCAAACCAGTGGGGCCGGGCGGCATGGCGGTCAGCTCCTCGAAGCTGGCATGGAAGTCGGAGTGATTCAGGAAGTAGTCATCGACGGCGCTGTCGAAGACTACGACACGGAGTTGCTCGTCGCTTTCGATGGCGTCGATGACCTGGTGGAACTCGCGGACCATTTCCGGGCCCATGACGTTGATGGGCGGGTTGTCGATGGTGACGCGCCAGTAGGCGGGCGATCGGCGGGTCACGCGAATTTGCGCGGGTTTCGCTGCTGCATTTGCACTGGCCATGGAATTCTCCTTGGAATTTTTTCTGTTGCCACGCTTCTCGAAATCGAAATTCGGATTATTTGTTTATTACGTCCGCGCCGGCCTTGCTGACGATTCCGTCCTGTGAATCGGTGCCGCCGGAAACACCGATGGCGCCGATGATGGCGCCGTTCTCGACGAGGGGAATGCCGCCGCGCGAGGCAATCACTCCGTCGAAGGCGAGAACGTAGTTGAGATGCATCAGGTTGACCGCGTCCTCGAAGACTTTGGTCTCGCGGCGGAAGGTTGCGGCGGCGCGGGCCTTGTGTTCGGCGATCTGAATGGCGGCAAGCATCGCGCCATCCATCCGCTGGAAGGCCACGAGATGACCGCCGGGGTCGACCACGGCGATATTCATTTTCCAGTCGCGTTTTTTGGATTCGGCGACGGCGGCATTGATAACGGCTGCGGCGCGTTCGAGCGATATGGGCGGGCCGTAGGGAATGTCGAAGGGAATCTTTTCAGGTACGGCATCGAGTGGATTTGTTTCGGCGCGCTGCGGCGCTTGCTTGGCAGCTGCGGCACTTCCTGTTTTCTCCGGTGACATACGTCCTCCGTTAATTTCCGCTGAATGGCACGTTTTGGATTTCGCGGCCAAAGCCGGCAATCGCCCTAGCCGCGACATTAACGAGCGTTACGAACAACGGTAGTGGTTAGGGGTTGAAACAAATTACGAACCGAAGCGGTGGTCCACTCGTTAAGCCGAAGCCGCTTTTTGCCCGAGTGCCTGCAAGAGATTTTTTGCCGTGGTGGTCGATGACGCCGGATTCTGACCGGTGATCAGGCGGCCATCCACGACAGAGAAGGGTTGCCAGTCCGCCTTCTTTTCAAAGATGGCGCCGAGCCGCATCAACTCATCCTCAACTAGAAACGGCACGACCTTGGTCAACTGCACTTCCGCTTCTTCTCCATTCGTGAAGCCGGTGACGTGCTTTCCCCGGACCAGAGGCGCGCCTTGGTAGGTGACATGACGGAGCACGCCGGGAGAGTGGCAGACGAGGGCAATGATCTTGCCGGAGTTGTAGAAGGATTCGAGCAAAGCGACGGAATCCTTGCTCTCGGCGAGGTCCCACATTGGGCCGTGACCACCAACGTAAAAGACGGTGTCGAAATTTTCCGATTTCATGTCCGCTAGCTTGGCGGTCTGGGAGAGGGCTTTTTGTGCGGCCGCATCTTTCTTGAAACGAATTTGGGCGTCGGTCTGATTTTCGGGCATATCGCTTTTGGGGTCGACAGGCGGCTGGCCACCTTTGGGCGAGGCCAGGGTTAGTTCGACGCCGGCGTCACGGAATACGAAGTAGGGCGCGGCGAATTCCTCGAGCCAAAAGCCGGTCTTGCGGCCGGTATTGCCGAGCTGATCGTGCGAAGTCAGCACCATGAGAATTTTCATCGTCATGCTCCTTGCTTGATTGTTGGGTCATTCGCGCTTCGAACCGCTGGGGCCCCTCTCGAAAAGAGGCTCCTCGCAGCGTTGGACTCCGAGGAGCAATACTTGGGTGCAGGGAATTATTTGCGGCGGCCGACGATCGTCACCGGAAGGGGGCGGCTCGGGTTCGTCGTAGTGATTCTGGCGCGGGAGGATGGATGAGATCCTTCGTCGCTGCGCTCCTCCCTTCCTGCGTCAGGGCAAGCAGGATGGCGGCAACCGAAGTACTTACACTTGCAGCTAAATTTCTGGCTGGGGCATGTCCCAAGAGGCGATAAGAATTGCTAGGACTTACTCGTGCAGCAGGCTTTCCCATTCTGAGGGTACCCGACCCGCGGGACCTGGCACAGGTTGGTTCGCGGGGTGCGACCGAGGGCTGCTCAACTTAGGACCCTCAAAGGTTTCTCGCGTTCGGTAATCGTAGAACCAGTCCTCGCCGGGCTCGAAGCTATTGATGATCGGGTGGCCCGTGGTCGCGTTGTGCTTCGACGCATGTTGGCTTGGCGAAGTATCGCAGCAGCCGATGTGACCACATTCGGCGCATCGGCGCAGATGCAACCACCATCCCTCCGTTGCCAAGCATTCGACGCAACCTGTGCCGCTTGGTTTCGCGTTCAAATTGATTCCTTCGCGTTCACTCTTCATGCTTCCTCCTTCGCTGCGCGTGTCTCTAAGTTTATGACAATACCTCGGGGAATATGATCCATATGAAGTGCCGTTGGAGTTTTACGAGGCGGCGCCTGGGAACTTCAGCGTGCGCGAGGTTTTCTTGAGTCCTGATCAAACTCGGGAACGAACCGGTGAAAATCCGATCACGACCACCAGGTCCGGTGACGCGATTTTTTGCGCTGGTTCACGCAACTCTTGGCGCGACTGCCTCTCGTTTTGGTGGCAGCAGCGCTAACAGGACGAGACCGATCACGACGAAAAGGACCACATCGGTAAATTTCCGGTGGACGCCGTGCATCCGGGCTTCCACGGTTTGAATCGCCATCACCGCGCCATGGGAGATGTTCCACCAAGCTGCGAGAGCCATCATCGAGCGATGCTCAGCTGGTCTCCTCGCGGCCAGGAGTAGAAAGACTCCGACGGGAATAAAGAAGCTGAGAAACATCGGGTCGCACTCGTTCTTCTGCGTCAAAAGCCAACTGGAATGCCGCAGATCCAGATATAGAAAATAAATCATGGACACATCGACAAGCCCCACGAGCACGAGGACGATCTGGGTCAGGCGTTCTCTTTTCATGTGGACCTCCTTTGAGCGAATTTTGTGGCGAGCGCACGCAGAGGATTCACAAACGATCCGTGAACAGGCAATCTCGCGAGTAACCCGGTTACAGGTGATGACGCGATTCGTCGTCAATTACGCGACAGGCAACCCAGCTTCCGGATGGCCGACGAGTCGATCTGAACGAACTGCGGCTTCAACCCCTGACCAAGTCCACGCCTGCCAGATGATCACCACGGTGCACACGGATTCGATCGTGGCGAAGAACAAGTACTCGGGAAAAGCAGGCGGCTTGCCCCATCCGACCAGAGGCGGAATGTAGGTCAGGAAACCGTTTACCAGAGTCAGAATGACACCTGCGACGATATTCGTCAGCCGGTTCGCTCTAAACGGAAGCAGCCGACACGCCACAATCATGGCGATTGGTATTTCCATCAAGACCGCTGAGCCCATAAGAGCCCATGGTGCGAGAGCCCCGAATGAATGCGGCGAACCAGCAATAGCGAACAGGGCAACCACGTCCGCATACAGGTAGTTCAATAGCGCGAAGATCCAGAATAGAGACAACCGCTCCTTGGTGTCATGCATGTCAACCTCCTACGTGCAGGCATGCCTATCGTATCCGTACTACGAATGAGGTCTGAAAAAAGACTCATCCCTTGAACGGCGCAGAGATTGCAACTTAGGTGAGTGGAGAGGAGCCTATCCGGAGGGCACTTGTCCGAGCGTCGGGACAAGTAACGTGAGGAATCAGCGTGTAACCCTTCCTATAGGGTCAGTGGGTTGCTGTGATCGCTGCGGCATGGTTTGCCCTCTAGGCGACCTAATGTTCGTGTACTGAGTATTTTAAACCTTTACCTAATCCTCACCATTATTTCACCAAGCCGCCATTGACCCGCAGTTCGCAATTTGAGATAAGACCCCCTCTGGCGATGACACTGCTCGATTTTCGTGCGCTCAAATTTCCTGACAATATGAGGACCCAAGCCATGGCCCATGCCTCGCGTGTATTTTTACTTCTCACGTGTCTGCTCATTGCGACTTTCGCAGGGTGGACGACAGCGTTCGCTGATTCTGGTCCGATTATTATTCCGAGCACTTCCGGCGGAGCTGCAACCGCCACGACCTACCCATCCAACATCGTGGTCAGCG
>Ga0307474_10002988_pt1 | contig 12198 bp, 15 predicted proteins | sample atmos_gasesECM1C_2_FD_203312 | JGI IMG/M metagenome (GOLD analysis project Ga0307474, IMG submission 203312) | Hardwood forest soil microbial communities from Morgan-Monroe State Forest, Indiana, United States - atmos_gasesECM1C_05 | ecosystem: Environmental > Terrestrial > Soil > Temperate... | reverse complement strand
CGCGAGGCTTTTTTACGAACCTTGGGTCAGCCACCGCAAATCGTCCGGCGCAACGCCCGTACCTAAAGCTCTCGGCTGGGCCCATCCGCGTGGGCCGAGCGCAGCTGCGCTCGACGTCATGCTTCAACGGCGGTGTTGAGCAAGTGCGGCGCCAGTGCCATCGCGAGCGGCAGTATGAGCAATGCCGTCACAGCGGTTGCAATCGTGGCACCCATTGTCCCGATCGCATCGCCCAAGATGCCATAGACAATGGGTGCGACGGCTCCGGCACCGATGGTGCCGGTGTAGAACAAGGCAAAGGCGCGCTCCCTGCGATGCGGGGGCGTCAGGTCGGGAACCGTTCCATAAAGAACAGATGAGGTGCCATTCAGCATCATGCCGAGCAGCGGCAACAAAAATAAACACATCGTTAAGGGCGTGACCAACACGGCGAAAATCCCGACTGCCGTCGCAGTCTCCGTAGCCAGTACCGTGCCGATCACGCCGAAGCGGGCTCCCAACCATCCGCAAACGAATTTTCCCGCCGCGCCGCCGATAAAAACCAACGATAGCGCCGCGCCAATTGTCGGCAGCGAAGCGCCCTTTGCCTTTAAGAGAAACGGCAGGAACAACAACAGTCCCATCCGGACGCCGGTATCGAGAACGCCGATTATGAAGAGAAGGGTAAACCCGCCACGCCCGCTCTCCTTCGTTTGCATCTCAATGGGGTTCTCGCCTGAACCTTTGGGTATCGTCGGCACAAAAATCGCGAGTCCCACTGCGCCGATGATTCCCACTGCCGAAATGACCCAGAGTGCCTGGCGCCAGGACATGAAAGTGATGAGCAAGGATGCTGAGGCGGGTATCGCCGCTTTACCCAGATCTCCTGAAAAATTGTAGACGCTCAGCGGCCGTCGGGCTTCCTTGCCGTAGACGCGCGATACGGCGGCGGACGCGATCGGGTGCTGGGTACTGGAGCCACATCCTGACAGGGTCAGCGCGGCACACAGCCCTAGCACTCCGGTCGAAAATCCCGCAAGCGCGTAACCGACGGCGGCCAGCAGCGTTCCGACCGTCAAAATGGTTCGGCCGCTGACCCAGTTGCTCAAATGACCAACGGGGACCTGCAAACCCGCCATCGATCCTGTGTACAGGCCGCGCAGTAGCGCCAGGGCAGCAAAGCCAATGCCAAACTCGGCTTGCCAGACCGGAAGCAGGATATAGATCAGGTCGGCATAGCCATCGTGCAGGATGTGCGCAGCACAGGCAGACCACAAGGTTCGCCGCTTCGTATCGGCGAATGTTGTCGCGGCAATGTCGGCGGGCGATCTCATGAAGAATGGCTACTAACATACGGCAGAATGGTAGGGTTTCCCATCTTTGGCGGCCGAACTGCCGCAGAGGAGTCAAACTTGGTGTCACCCCGTATCCCACCCGCGCCGCGTCCGTACAGTGAGGCGATCCAGCGCCGCCTCGAGAAAATCATGGGACCGGATAAAGAGCCCCTGGTGCTGTTTACGACCTTGGCGCGCGATGAGAGATTGTTCGAACGCTTCACGGGCGGCGGTTTACTTGACCGCGGTCATCTCACGCTACGGCAGCGGGAAATAGTCATCGACCGGGTGACCGCGCGCTGCGGCTCGGAATATGAGTGGGGTGTCCATGTCGCGATGTTTGCCGAAAAGGCGAGGCTGACCGCCGAGCAGACGGCCTCCATTCAACGCGGCGGACCCGAGGATGATTGCTGGGAACCCGCCGATGCCTTGCTCATTCGACTTTGCGATGCGCTGCATGCGAACAGCGATGTTGACGATGCCCTTTGGGAGGCCCTGTCCGCGCACTTTGATGCTGAAGCAATGCTCGAGTTGCTGCTCCTCGCCGGCTTCTATCGAACTGTCTCCTATTTGACCAATTCGCTGCGGCTCCCGCTCGAACCTTGGGCGGCGCGCTTTCCCGTCCAAGACGAAGGCTAGACACAGGAGCTGCAACGCAGGAAGCAAGCCGCGCAGCGGAGGCATCACCTCCGATGCAATCGCAAAACGTGCCCTGAGCCCTGGAGGCAAGTATACTCATCGTGGCGCGCGTCGCCGTGCAAGCGCGGAGTCGAGCTGATGCAGCGATCCTTTCTTGTCCCGTCGCAATCACGGCGACAGTTTCTCGCGGGCGTCGGCGGCCTTGGCTTAACCGGATTACTGAGTACGCCGGCATCGGGCGCTACGGAAGAAACCGTCGTTCTTCCCTTCGTCAACGGAGAACGCACTCTGGTTGAGACCCTGCCTCAGAAGGGCGCGATGGTATCGCAACGCGCACGACCACCGATGTTTGAAACGCCCTTTGAGGTATTTGATCAAGGCATCTTTACGCCCAACGATCGCTTTTACGTGCGTTGGCATCTTGCCAACATTCCCACCGTCGTTGACCCTCGGACGTTTCGGCTCAATGTCCGCGGCCATGTAAAGAAGCCGATAAGCTTCACCCTCGATGAGTTGGTTCGGAAATTCAAACCGATCGAGTTCGCTGCGGTGAACCAATGTTCGGGCAATTCGCGCGGATTTTTTGCGCCACGCGTGGCGGGCGGCCAATGGGCGAACGGCGCCATGGGCAATGCCCTGTGGAAGGGCGTGAGCCTGAAGGCATTGTTGGAAAGCGCGGGTGTCAAGGCAGGAGCACTACAGGTTCGCTTCAAAGGGCTCGATAGAGGGATCCTTCCACAAACCCCTGACTTCGTGAAGTCGCTCGATGTCGATCATTCACTTGATGGTGAGGTGATGATCGCCTACGCGATGAACGGCGAGCGGCTGCCCCTATTAAATGGCTATCCGCTGCGGTTGGTCGTTCCCGGTTGGTATGCGACCTATTGGGTCAAGATGCTCAATGACATTGAGGTGTTGGACAAGCCCGATGATAACTTTTGGATGACACGCGCTTATCTGATTCCCGATACCCCGCTCGCTGACATCGTGCCGGGCCAGCAGGGCGTAAAATTGATCCCCATTAACCGCATGGTGCCGCGTTCATTCTTTACAAACATTAAGGACCAGGCGGAAATCAGGGTTGGTGAAACAAGGACGGTGCGAGGAATCGCCTTCGGCGGCGATACGGGACTCGCCAAGGTATTGTTTTCGGCCGACGCCGGAAGCCATTGGCAGGAAGCGCGACTAGGGCCGGACCACGGCAAATACAGCTTTCGACAGTGGACCGTGGAATTACGGCCTGCGTCGATGGGCCCGCAAACCCTCATGGTCAAAGCGTTAAATACGTCCGGAGCGTCTCAGCCCGATCGGGCGAACTGGAATGGCTCGGGCTTTATGCGCAATGTCGTTGAATCAGTTTCAGTGCAATTGGTTTAGCGGTCCAGAGGACAATGCTCAAAAAAGTGCGATTCATGAGTTTGACATCCATCCTGTTCTGCGTCGCGATGCAGGCTTTGGCATGCGGGGTGACGGTCTCGCGGCAGTGGCCGGTCGTCAGAGTTGAATTACCAGCGAACGATGCGCCTTTTCCACCTGGTGCCGGCTCAGACATTGCGCGCAGCCAATGCCTGATCTGCCACTCGGCAGGAATGGTCTTGACTCAACCCCCGCTGAAGAAAGACGAGTGGCGCGCTGAGATAATGAAAATGCGTTCTGCTTACGGAGCGCCCATACCCGATGATCAGGTGGAAGGCTTGTCGGAATATCTGAAAAATATTAACGGTCGACAATAGAACGACGCCGCAGCCGATCGAGAGCAAACGGTCCCGACCCTCCCAATACCAACGCGGCCAAGCCCGCAAGATACAGCAGGTCCGTCTCGTACCCCGGCTGTCCGAAATGAGCTCCGGCGGCGGTCACCGACTGAAGCTTTATGGAGCTGAAGCCATTCGGCAGGTGTACGGTGAAGATGGCGACAAGCAGCACGATTGTCATTGGGACACTGGCGAGAGGGATAAACGCGCCGACAAACACGGCGAATCCTCCGAGCAACTCGATGAGAATTGTCGCCCACGACAACAACGTGGCAGCAGGCATTCCGAGCGCGTGTAGGATATGGGCAAAATCGTCCGGCCCGCGGGCGAGTTTCGCATAGCCGTGCTCCATAAAGCCGTAGCCGATGATCAGACGGAGCGGAATCGCATACCAAACCCCTCGCAGCGACGGGAAAAGATGGCAGCAGCGGTCTACTAAATTGTTCATATGCGGAGACTTTCCTCAAGGACTACAGGAGGAGACCGATCCCAGGCAGTTTTTATTGCTCTTTCTCGGTGCAGGCGCTGTCTGTTATAACTGCTGGCAAATGAAACCACCGAAAGGCATAACCGACGAGCCGAAATGGATCAGACATTGCTGTCAGATTCATGCTCGCGCGAAAGAGCTGCGGGAGGGAAAAATCAGCCTGGCAGAAGCATCCGTGGCTCTTGGTCCGCTCGCGTCATGGACTCGCGCGGAATCTGAGCGGGATTTTGAAGTGTTTAGGCAATTGAGGGACGAGCTGATTGAACTGCCGATTGGTCCCGAGCGCAAGCGCTGGGCTGCTGATGCCTTGGCGCGCGAAGATATAAAGCTACACGCCATAGAGGATAAATGGCGGAGCAAGGCAATGAAAGCAGCCGGCAATCTCGAAGCCAAATATGCCTGGAGCCTTGCGGCGCGCACGGCGCTGCGAAAACAACCGGGCAAAAAGCAGGAAAAGCGTCGGACCGGCGTTCGTTCTTCGTCTGAGAGTTAAGCTTTCCTTAACAGTGGATCAGATTGTACGTTTGTTGTGGTTTGGCGGGCGGCGCAGGCTCTGGTTCGGGTGAAGTCAACAGGGGATTCACATGAGCCACGACACCAGGATTAAATCTCAACTTATATCCATGGCCTCCATTTTAATTGTTTTGGCAGGTGCCGTGGGCGGCACAGCGCAGGCCGGCGCGGAGCCGAAGTACGATAGCGCCGTCGTCTCCTTCGGAGACTTAAACCTTGACTCTCCGCAGGGCACCAAGATGCTCTACTCCCGACTGCGCAACGGTGCTGAAGACGCCTGTTCCTCCTTTGAGGGTCGCGACTTGTTCTTCAGGAGACTCTGGCAATCTTGCTTCGATCAGGCGGTGACGGCGGCTGTAGCACAGGTCAATAGACCCAGCCTTACGACCCTGCACAACCAAGCGGTCAATCGACCAAAACGGTAGCCCGTCAAGGCGTCGCAAGGGCGGCGCCGGTGGAGGCATGACGAGACGAGGACTAGAATGGTTCCGACCGCAATGGTTGGAAACCAGATGCCACGAATTTGTGCATGCACGCCAAACTGAGCGAGTTATCGAGCGCAGTGCCATTGGCACTGCTGCTTTGCTGTGGTACCGCCTATGCGGACTCAATACCGCTTATTCACGCACACGGCACGCTGCAGGTGCCTGTCGTAGTCAACGATAAGATTTCGCTTAATTTCACTATTGACAGTGGCGCGACGGACGTTTCCGTTCCCGCGACCGTATTTTCTGCGCTCACTCGCAATGGCACCGTGTCATCCCAGGATCTGCTGGACAAGCGGATATATAAACTGGCGGACGGATCCGGAGAAATCTCGCAGCGATTTCGCATTCGCTCCTTGCGTGTGGGTAAACTGGAAGTTCGCGACGTCATTGCGTCGGTCGGTGATTCCGGCGGATTGCTGTTGCTAGGGCAGAGTTTTTTGTCGCGGCTCAAATCATGGTCGATAGACAACGAGCGGCAAACCCTGCTCATTACGGAGTCAACAACCTCCCGCTCGTCGCTGATTGTGCCGCATGCGAAACAGGATGGTGGGGCGGACGATTGGGTGCGTGTCACGGCCCCGAATGGCTCAGCGGAAAATCTCTTTGTGAATACCGCGAGCTTTCAGGGCAACGGGAACGTGCGCTCGTTATGGGAGAAACGCATTTTTCCGGCGCATACCGAGAAGTGGCTGGGCAAGTGGGTGAACTATGCATTGGATCATTGGGAATTTGACTGCCGCGACGAGAGAATCAAATTGGACGCGAGAACTGACTATTACGAGGACGGGACGCGTTGGGTCGCGGATTCCAAGCTGATTTCATCAGCCGCATGGCACCGCGTTCCGCCAGACACAATCAAGGATGGAGAAATGAAGCTGCTGTGTGATTGGCAACCGCAATAGGCAATTCTGGATGTGAAGTGGCACACAGCGGGCAATGCCGACGAGTCGGACACTATTGCACGTGCAAAAACCGCCACTGAATCACGAAGTTATCGGGTTTGGAGTTTGGGCCAGAGAAATAATATGAAGCGCTCAACCTACGTCCAGTTGATCTTGTTGGGTTCCGCGATGGGTTTGTATGCCTGCGATGCAGTCCGCCAGGACCTCAAGCAGCAAAAATACACCTCGCTCGATGAGTGCCGTCATGATTGGGGAGATCCGGCCGACTGCCGACAATCATTCGCGGCCGCCGGGCAGCCTGGCTACTATTATGGACCTCGTTACTACTGGGACCCGAATTTGGCGCGCCCGATTGCGGTCAACCCCGACGGCACCACGCGAGGCATCAACAATGCCCATATCACGAGTGCGGGCTCTGAGTCGGGTGTCACCAGCCATGTCGGCACCTTCTCTCGCGGCGGCTTTGGCTCCTCGGCGCACGGCTTTGGTGTGGGCGGCTAATGCGGCGCGAGACCGTGGTTGCGCGCGACGATTTCGCAGGGAAACTCGAGGCGCAGGGACTTTCATTTCATGCTCGTGACAGCTATTGGAAGGAAGATGCCTGCTATCGATTCGACTTAAAGCAAGTTGAGACGGTGGAGGCAGCCACCAATCAACTTCACCAAATGTGCATCGCGGCGCTGGAAAATGCGATCGCAACGGAGCGCCTGGGTCGTCTTGCAATTCCGCAAACCTTCTGGGATCCGATTGCGGCTTCTTTGAAACGCGGAGACTTCTCCTTGTATGGACGCTTCGATTTGTCCTATGACGGCAAAAGCGCTCCGAAAATGCTGGAATACAACGCCGACACGCCGACCTCGTTGCTCGAGTCCGCCGTGTGTCAGTGGTATTGGATGGAGGATCAATTTCCGTCCGCCGATCAGTTCAACTCGATTCACGAGAGGCTGATTGCGCGCTGGCGGCAATTGCCCGGGAGCAACCCGATTCATCTTGCAAGTATCAATGGCAACGAGGAGGACTGGGCATGCACCACCTACCTCATCGACACAGTGGCCCAAGCAGGCCGCAAAGCCGAGCATATTTACATTGAGGATATCGGGTGGGACGCGTCGCGCTGCACCTTTGTCGATTCTCAGGGCAGTGTGATTGAAAATCTCTTCAAGCTCTATCCGTGGGAATGGCTGATGGTGGAAGATTTCGGTGTGCACATTGCGACGGGCAGCACCCAGTTCATCGAACCGTTGTGGAAGGCCGGACTTTCCTGTAAGGGACTGCTGCCCATTCTCTGGGAGCTTTTCCCCGAACATCCGAATTTGCTGCCCGCTTACTTCGAGCCGGGGCGCTTGAGTTCCTACGCGAAAAAGCCGCTCTACTCGCGCGAGGGCGCCAACATCGAACTGTATTCGAACAATGTGTGCCTGGATAAAGCCGATGGACCCTATGGGGAGCAAGGCTACATTTACCAGGCTCTGCAAGTCCTCCCCGCTTTCGACGGCCACTATGCAGTAGTCGGCTCGTGGGTGGTCGATGGTCAGAGCGCGGGAATGTGCATACGCGAGGATTCATCGCCCATCACTTCCAATAGCAGCAGCTTCGTTCCCCACTATTTCATCAATTAGGGGTCTTATGATCAACGCTATTATCGCCTTTGCCGAATACCTCGGTACCTCCGTCTTGCTGCTGGGGCTGTTCGTTTACATATACGCACGGGCTACTCCCTACAAAGAATTCGCACTCATCGCACATGACAATATCGCGGTGGCAATTACGCTTGCCGGCGCCGTTATCGGGTTCACCATTCCGATGCTGGCTGCGATCTTTTACACACACTCACTCGTGGAGATGGTCATCTGGGCTGGGATTACCTGCCTTGTGCAGCTGGCAGTACTGCTGGCGCTTCGCAGTCAGGCGAAGCGTGTCGAAGAGGGCCATGTAAGTTCGGCAATTATGGTCGCGACGTTCTCAGTCGCCATCGGGCTTCTCAATGCGGTGAGCATCAGCAATTAAGCGATGCGTATTCTCGTCGCCTCTCATGGAACACGCGGCGACGTGCAGCCGATTGTGGCGTTGGGCGTGGCGCTCAAAGCGCGCGGCCATGTCGTTCAGTTAGTCGCCCCCGCCAATTTCGTGACCTGGGTTCGTGGCTACGGACTCGACATACAATCGGACGGCATCGATGTCGAAGCAGCCTTGCGGTCCTCAGGCACCGGCCTTCAATCTCTGAGTTGGCAGATGCGGTATCTGACGCACACCACGCCGCTCCTCTTCGAGCCGGTCGCGCGCGCAAGCGAGGGCTGCGAGTTGATTGTCTGCGCCGGCATCCAATTCGCCGCCGCTTCCGTGGCGCAGTGGCGCAACGTGCCTTATGTGCATGTCCTGTTCTGCCCGTGTGCTGCGCCGAACAGCGCGACGCCGCCTCCGAATATTCATACTCAGATGCTGCCGCGATGGATCAACCGATTTCTTTGGCGGGTGGGCGGACCGCTCGCCGATTTCGCGCTTCGAGGTCCCATCAACCGCGGCCGTGCCACGCTGGGCCTGGAAGCGCTCGACAACCCGATAAGCCAGATCCTCAATGGGCGGACCATTCTTGCTGCGGATCGTGACCTGGGACCGCTGCCTGATGGCGGCCCGAAGTGCGCCGTGGGTACCGATGCGTGGGTGCTCGACGAACCTGGGACGCTGGATGCGCGAGTCGAAGCGTTTTTGCGACAAGGTCCTGCGCCGATCTATATCGGCTTCGGCAGCATGATTGCGCCACGCGCGCCTGAGCTGGTGGCGCAGGCCGTGGCAGCGGTGCGCGCAGTGGGACGGCGTGCCGTCATCGCCGGCGGCTGGGCAACACTGGAGGCGCACATACAAGAGGCTGATGATGTGCTGATTGTCGACAATGTGCCGCATTCCCTGATCTTTCCGAGGGTCGCGGCTGCCGTTCATCATGGCGGTGCGGGCACCACCACCGCGGCGGCGCGGGCAGGCGTGCCGCAAGTGCTGCTGCCGCACATCCTCGATCAGTACTACTGGGCGAATCGCGTCGAGGCGCTGGGACTCGGACCACGGGCGCTGCCGGTCGAACGGGCCACGACTGACCTGCTCTCCGAGCGCATTGGCCGCGCGGTCAACGATCCGTTGATTCGCGAACGGGTAAACCAGCTTGCGCCGCTCGTCGCGGCCCGAGATGGCGCAATTGCGGCCGTCGAACACCTCGAGGCATTGCGGCTGTCCGACCGACGATGAGATCCTGTTCCTCGGGCGCGGCGCGCGTGAGCTGGCGCGGGCTTAAGCCGCAGCGCAATGACTTCAATGGCTCAAGCGGCTTTCTGCACCTCATGTTGAAAGACGGGAATCGCACGATCCGACAGCATTGACTGCAGTTCGTCGCGCGACCGGCCTTCGGGCGTGAGCCACGCCTCAACGTGCTCGGGTCTTAGATTGATGATGCAGCGATCATGACCGGCGGCCGCCACATCCGCAGGCGGTTCGTCGGTGATGGCGGCAAAGCCGCGAAGGTCCGGTTCCTTGGGATCCGTCCAGTGTGACCATATGCAGGCGATGTACATGGTTTGCGCAGGCTCGGGTTTGAACTGGAGGACGACATTTTCTTCCGCTTCGTCGGCGAGCAGCTCTCGATGCTCCATGGCGTGGCGCTTGACGTTCTCGTAAAAGCTCTCCACGACCAGGATGGCGTGGTGGGAGCCGAATTGCTCGCTCCAAAATTTCTCCAAATTGTCGCGCCTGGCGTTGTAGAGACCGGGGAATTGCCGATCATAGAAGGTGGGTTTCCCTGCCGGGCGGCAGTGGTAGCGCATGGGGGTTAGCAGGTTCTGGCCGTCCTGCTTGACGATGACTCCGGCATACACAAACGGGAAAATGCGGTTGTCTTCTTCGTTTGGTTCTGAACTTCGTAGCTGAGTTAATTTAGTCGAGAGGGTTTCGATCTTGTTGGTCGAAATGCGGACATCGTCGCGGGCCTTCTTCGTTTCCTTCTCTTTGAGCTGACGCTGCGCATTCGCGAAACGCGTCTTTTGAGTGAAAAGGTCTTTCTCCATCTTTGAAGCCAGGCGCGAGCGATGCAGGTCGATGGCTCCCTTGATGCGGCGCTCTTGATCCGTCACGGGTTCGTCGAAATTGGCTTCGAAACCGCGCGAGATCAGGGTGCCCGAGTCATCGAGTCTCCTAAAGAAGAGTTTCTCGATTTCGTCGTAGTCGAGCCGGATCCCCAACTGACGGCTCAACTTGCGCACCATTTGAATGACTTGAGCGGAGTAGCACATCTGATGATTCTATATCGCCAGTCCCGATCGGAATCGCCAATACAGGACGCCATTCGCGTCCGCACACATCGCACAGGTACACCCCGCTATAAATGCTGCGACCGACGATTCGGCCGTCGGGCAGCTCGGCCCAGTTACCGGAACCCATGACCCCTGGTTCGCCCGCGCGCAGGTAAAGCTCGCAGTCGGGGTTGCTGCAGAACGGGAACTCTTTTTCGAGCCCATTCATGGGGGCTTGAGCCTGTCTCTATTCTCAAAGGCGGGTGGAAAATGATGGCGGTCCAATACTGTGTATACATACAGTAGCGCTGATTTGGAAGGATTTCAAGCTACCGCGTTAGTGTGAAATGCCGCGGCTACCGACCGAAAACCTTGCTACTTGCGCGCTGCGGGGACGGTCCAAAACGGCTGTTGTGTCGCTACGAATTCGATACGCACGCCCTTAACGAAGGACTTCAACCAACTCGCGCAGTCTTCCATCCCGGCCTGTTCGGAGGGCACATGCCCGAGCAAAATGAGCGCCTTTTTTCTTCCTTGCGAGACGGCGTCGGCTGCGTACTCCACGGTCTCCCATTCCGGCGCTTCTCCGGCAAGCAGTACGTCAACGTCGTCTGACTCAAGCGCCGATGCTTGCTTGGCAAACCCGGATGCTCCGGGAGCGAGCGCAACTCTCGTCACCGACATGTCCGGATCACCGACGATGCGCAAAATCGGCTGGTCTAATTTCCTTGCCACATCCTCAGCCAATTTGCGCAAGGTCGTGGTGGGCAGCGTGTACAGATGCGGATTCTTTGGATTCTGAAACTGAGTCCAGCCGAGCACGCGCGTCATGCCGGCTAGAATGCCGTCCGGCGCCCGATTGTGCCAATGGTCATGCAAGCGCCAGACAACCAAGGCGTTCTTTTGGATGAACTCACGCTTCTCCTTCCAGACTGCGTCGTCTGCTTTGATTCCCTGCGGCGCGTCCAGGTGATCAAAAAACGTCGGCTCATGCGTAATGATGAGATTGTCGCCGTGCGCAGCGGCACGCTGTAGGACATCCATTGTCGCCATCATGGTCACGGCAATGCCGTTGATCGGCGTGTCTGGATTGCCCGCCTTGAACGTATCTACCGTCGGCTGGTCCCAGCCGGTAGGAATCTCGCGTTGAATGGCGGCGATTATTTCGCGCGCAGACGGCTTGGAGGCTTGTGATCGCGCCGGCTCACTATGGAGGAGGGCGGTTGTTGCCAAAATCGCGGAGGCCATTGCCGCAATAGTTGCCTTCAAGGTGGCAAAGCGCGGGTTCTCGACATTTTCGCCGGTTTGTTTGTCGCGTGAAGTAAACCGGTATACGGCAGCCTTAGGCATAGACTCCTTGGCGAAGCGCAGTCATGGCCGGCTTCCTGGCGGTCGTCGAGGGGAGATTCAATTGCTAGGCGCCCACCGTCTTTTTCAACGCGTCATTAAATGCCCGGGTACAGGCTACACGCAACTCAGGGTCTTTATGGTCAAGCATACTGGCGACAAATAGGTCATCTGGATAGCGAAAAGATCCCGGCGTCTGCAACGCACGCAAGTGATTGAAGAGGCGATGCTGCAACTCGTTAATTGCCCGTAGTCCTTTGGGGTTGGCGACCTCGGGTGATTGAAATGCGTAGTGGGATCGTCCGGCTATCGTCAGGTTGTGGCCCAACGTCGCAAGGAAGCGTATCTGCTGCTCCGGTGTAAGTGCGGAAAATGCGATGATGGCTGTCTGCGTGTCCACAAATGGTCAGGCTTTGCGACGAGTTGCTTTGTTGGATTTCGGAAGAGGGTTCGCGCCGTAACGTAACCCATCGACCAGCAG
>Ga0307474_10002985_pt1 | contig 12203 bp, 10 predicted proteins | sample atmos_gasesECM1C_2_FD_203312 | JGI IMG/M metagenome (GOLD analysis project Ga0307474, IMG submission 203312) | Hardwood forest soil microbial communities from Morgan-Monroe State Forest, Indiana, United States - atmos_gasesECM1C_05 | ecosystem: Environmental > Terrestrial > Soil > Temperate... | reverse complement strand
GGAAGGGTATGTGCCACACCCCCATGAATCTTTGCAGGTGTACCACGCCGAAGTGGCCCCGCGGTATTTCGAATCCCTCCATATACCCATTTTGGAAGGACGAGAGTTTACACCGGATGACGATGAAAAGGCCCCAAGGGTACTCATCGTGGATCAGACTGCGGCGAGGCGGTACTGGCCGGGACAGGATCCGCTGGGAAAGAAACTCAGGGTTTGGGGAAGCCTTTTCACGGTTGTCGGCGTGGCGAAAAATTCGACACATATATTCGTGAATGAGTCACCGGAGCCCATGGTGTATATGAGCTTTTTCCAGGCGGGGTACGAGACGATCGTGCAGGTGGAGACCGAGGGAAATCCGGCCGACCTTGCGCCAGCGGTGGAAAACGCCATCCACGAAATCGATACATGGCTGCCGGTTTTCGATGTGCGTCCAATGCGAGAGAGTACCCAGATGGCGAGCAGTTTCGCCGTCATACAGAGCGCCCTGGCGGGAATGTTCGCGCTGATTGGGCTGGTTCTTGCGATAACCGGGATCTACGGAGTCGTGGCCTATCGAACCCAAATGCGGACCCACGAGATCGGAATACGAATGGCACTAGGTGCTTCACGCGTTGACGTGCTGCGACTCGTGCTGTTGCAGGGAATATGGCTCACAGGCACTGGGGTGACGCTGGGATTGGCGTTTGCGTTGGGACTGACGCGTCTCATCGCCCGGCTGTTGTACGGAATCGGAGCCAACGATCCCATCACCGTAGTTTCCGTCGTCATGCTTCTGGGAGCAATGTCTTTGGCAGCATGCTACCTTCCAGCGCATCGGGCGATGCTCCGGAACCCCGTGACTGCGATTCGCGAACTATAAACCGCAGCTCGGACTCGACGCGGACGCGGAATCCTGAACCGGTTATCCGCGAGCAACGACATACAGTGACGATCGCGGCACTGCCAGAAGGTAGGGCTGTCGCAGATTGGATTCGGCGAGTGCGCGAGCACGGAGGTGGGCGCGGCGCGATATGCGAGTGAAGATGCTCTTGGATTAGTATTGCGCTGTGCGGCACGTGAGTGAAGCAGGCGCGAAGGACAGGCCGCGGCGAGCAGACGAATGGCTGAAAATGTGACTCTAGATAATCGCCTCGGATCGGCACTCGATCCCGAAAATGCGCGCATGAAGGCGAACCGCGCGGCGATGACGGCTCTGCTGGGCCAGATGCGCGCCGAGGAAGAGACGATAAAGCTTGGCGGTGCCGCGAAGGCCGCCGAGGCACAGCACGCCAAGGGCCGGCTGACCGTGCGCGAGCGGCTGAAGCTGCTGCTGGACGAGGGCGCGGAGTTCTTGGAATTGGGGCTTTGGGCGGCGCACGGCATGTACTCGGACTACGGCGGCGCGCCGTGCGCGGGCGTGGTGACGGGACTGGGACGCGTGGCTGAACGGATGTGCATGATTGTGGCCAACGACGCGACTGTAAAGGCCGGCGCGTTTTTCCCGATGACCGCGAAGAAGGTGCTGCGCGCACAGACCATTGCCATGGAAAATCGTATTCCAACGATTTACCTGGTGGATTCGTCGGGCGTTTTTCTGCCCTTGCAGGAGGATGTATTCCCGGATACTGACGATTTCGGACGCATCTTCCGCAACAACGCCGTGATGAGCTCTCTGGGAATTCCGCAGATCACGGCCATCATGGGTATGTGCGTGGCTGGCGGGGCGTATCTGCCGGTAATGACCGATACAGTGCTGATGACCGAAGGATCGGGGTTGTTTCTTGCTGGGCCGTCCTTGGTACAAGCGGCGATCGGACAGAAGACGGACCCGGAGGAGCTTGGCGGGGCGGCGATGCATGCGGCGATTTCAGGGACAGTCGACTTCAAGGAGCCGAACGATCAGCTTTGTCTGGCGCGACTGCGGTCGCTGGTGGCTAAGATGGGCGAGCGCAAGGGAACCGCTCCCGAGAGAGAGGCCTTCCGGCGCCGTGAGTTCGATGCTGTGCGGGATGCTCCAAAGTTTGCTGCTGAAGATGTGTATGGATTGCTGAATCCGGAACCAGGGTCAAGCAACGTCTACGATATGCGTGAGGTTATAGCGCGCATTGTGGACCGCAGCGAGTTCGACGAGTACAAGGCGGAATTTGGCCGCACGGTGCTTTGCGGGTACGCGTGGATTGGCGGGCGGGCGGTGGGAATCGTGGCCAACCAAAAGATCAACCAGAACCAGACGGTGGCTATGGGGCCGTTAGCGGGGCTGACGCAGATGGAGGTCGGCGGCGTCATCTACACCGAGGGTGCTCAGAAGGCCGCGCGCTTCATCATGGATTGCAATCAGAATCTGGTGCCGCTAGTGTTTCTGCACGACGTGAACGGGTTCATGGTGGGCAAAGAGGCGGAGTGGTCGGGAATTATTCGCGCCGGCGCGAAGATGGTTTCGGCGGTGAGCACCAGCGTGGTGCCGAAGATTTCCGTAATCGTGGGCGGAAGCTTCGGCGCCGGGCACTACGCGATGTGCGGCAAGGCCTACGATCCGCGTTTCTTGTTCGCGTGGCCCACCGCGCGTTATGCGGTAATGAGCGGAGCCTCGGCTGCGGCGACGCTGGCTGAGGTGCGCGCCAAACAGATGGAGCGCAGCGGCAAGGCGATATCGGATGCGGAAAAGACCGCGCTCTATCACGAGATTCGTGCCACATACGATGCGCAGGCCGACCCGCGTTACGGTGCTGCGCGCCTATGGATTGATGCGATTATCGATCCGGCCCGAACCAGAGACGTGCTGATCCGTGCACTTGAGGCGTGCGCACTGAACTCCGATGTTCCACGATTCAATCCTGGAGTCCTGCAAACCTGAGCACATTTTTCCCAAGGCGCTGCGCGGTCCGCAGCGGACGCGTTGGCATCATACCGTGAGGCGAGAGAATTGGGCACTCGAAATCCCGTCGAAGGAGCCTGAGAATGCAACTTGACTTGGAGCCAGTCGAAACTTTGTATCCGTTCGTCCTTACCGAACAGCAGGAGCATTTGCGCCGCGAGATACGCGAGTTTGCCGCGCGGGAGATCGCGCCCCACGTGGCGGCGTGGGACGAGACGAGTGAGTTCCCCATGGATGTGGTGAAGAAACTTGGCGCCATGGGGTTGCTGGGCGTGATTGTTCCCGCAGAGTACGGCGGCGCAGGGCTGGGCTATGTGGACTACGTGCTCGCCATCGAGGAACTCTCGGCCGTCGATGGATCGTTGGGCCTCACCGTCGCGGCACACAATTCGCTGGGAACAAACCATATCTTTATGACCGGTAACGAGGCGCAGAAGAGAAAATATGTTCCGCGGCTTGCGAGCGGCGAGTGGCTGGCAGCGTGGGCAATCACCGAACCCGGTTCCGGTTCCGATGCCAGCAACGCTCGCACTACCGCGGCGAAGAAAGGAGATCACTACATCCTGAACGGCAACAAGACCTTCATCACCAACGGGCACTACGCCGATGTTGCCGTGGTGATTGCGGTAACCGACAAAAGCAAAGGCACGCATGGGCTATCGGCCTTCGTGGTGGAAAAGGGAATGAAAGGCTTCCGGCCAGGCAAGAAGGAAAACAAGCTGGGGCTTCGGGCCAGCGACACCAGCGAGCTGATCTTCGAGGATTGCGAGATTCCAGGGGAGAACCTGCTCGGCGCGGAAGGCGAGGGATTCATGGATGCCATGCGCGTGCTCGACGGCGGTAGAATCTCGATTGCCGCGCTGGCGCTGGGTATTGCGCGCGGCGCGTTGGACGCGGCGCTGAATTATGTAAAGCAGAGGCGGCAATTCGGCAAGGCGATCGCCGAGTTTCAGGGCATTCAGTGGAAGCTCGCTGATATGGCCACAGAGCTGGATGCGGCGCGGCTGCTGACGCAGCGGGCTGCGGTGCTAAAAGACGCAGGCCGCAAGGTGACACGCGAGTCGTCGATGGCCAAGCTGTTCGCAAGCGAGGTAGCAGTACGCATCTGCGATGAGGCTGTGCAATTGTTCGGCGGCTATGGCTTCATCAAGGACTATCCGGTAGAAAAGTTTTATCGCGACGTGAAGCTTTGCACCATCGGCGAGGGTACCAGCGAAATACAGCGTATGGTGATCGCGCGCGAAATCCTCAAGGTTTACCCATCACGCGGGTAACTCAGCATCACGGGCGAGTTTGCCGTCGGCGCGCGCAGGGATTCGACGCACACTGCGGTAAAGCGGCGCGAAATCGATGAATGGACGAAGAGAGCAAATGGAAGACTCAGTCAAAATCATCGAATGTCCACGCGATGCATGGCAAGGCTTGCCTGAGCAGATTCCTTCCGAAAAGAAAGCCTCCTATCTGCGCGACTTGATTGAGGCGGGTTTCACGCACATCGACGCGGTGAGCTTCGTCTCGCCTGGGGCCGTCCCGCAGATGGCGGATTCAGAGCGGGTGCTCGAACTGCTGGACCCCCCTGAGGGCGTTCAGATCATCGGGATCGTTGTGAACGAAAAGGGCGCGGAAAGAGCCATTCGCACTGGCGCCGTGGACACATTGGGTTTTCCATACTCGACTTCCTCTGAATTTCTTCGTCGCAATCAGCATCAGACGCCGGAGGAATCGCTGGCTGCCCTGCGAGCAGTCATCGCGCGGGCCAGCGACGCTGGCCTGGATGTAGTGGCTTATCTCTCGATGGCCTTCGGAAATCCTTATGGCCACGCATGGAGCGTCAGAATGGTCGCGGACGCCTGCACCGTGTTGGTAGATGCAGGCGTGAGACAAATCTCGCTTGCGGATACCGTAGGGCTCGCGTCGGCGGAACGAATCGCGGACACAGTCGCAGCGGTGCTAGCGGTGCAGGGCGGGATCGAGTTGGGAGTACATCTTCATGTAAGACGAGACGAAGCGGCTGCCCGCGTTCGCGCGGCTTACGAAGCCGGTTGCAGACGGTTTGATGGAGCCATTGGCGGATTGGGCGGATGCCCCTTCGCACAGGATGCTCTTGTGGGAAACCTGCCCACCGAAACACTGATCGAAGTGCTGACAGAGCGCGGCGCAGCGCTTCCGAAGCTGGGCCCTCTCAACGACTTGATCCGCGCCAGCGGAGAAATCGGAGCGAGCTGCGGGACCCCGGTGAGATAGTGGGCCAAATTGCCTGGAGGAGTGCGGATGGGCTGCGATAAGGGAGGATCGGTTGAGCTACAAGACAATTCTGGTTGAAGAGAGCGGGTTGATCAGGACGATTACGCTCAATCGCCCCGAGCGGCGCAACGCGATAACGTTCGAGATGCAGACGGAGCTGATCCAGGTATTGGAGGACGCTGCCTCAAAAGGGTGCCACGTCGTCGTGCTCGTCGGAGCCGGTGAAGTCTTCTGCTCTGGCATGGATTTATCCGCGTTGCATGCCGCGGTAGATGAGAGCGCAGGCCAGCACCGCGCGGATGCCGAGCTGATCACACGGCTTTTCCTTACGTTGTATCAGATGCCGATGCCGACCATCGCAGCGGTGCATGGCGCAGCAATCGCAGGCGGAGCCGGCTTGGCCTTCCTTTGCGACTTTACTCTGGCCACCCGCGAAGCGAAGTTCGGATTCACCGAAGTCCGCATTGGCTTTGTGCCCGCGCTGGTATCGGCCTTTCTCGCTCTTCAGATTGCGGACAAACGGAGCCGCGATCTGCTCTTGACCGGCCGGATCTTCGATGCCGAAGAGGCGTATCGCCTCGGCCTGGTCAATGAGGTCGTGGCGCCGGAGGAGCTCATGCAGCGCGTGCGCGCGCTGACCAATGTGCTGATCGCAAATAGTCCGCAATCACTCAAATCAACGAAACTCCTCATGGCGCAGCAGAACAGTACGCGGCTGAGCGCGGCGATTGCTCAAGCGCTCGAAGCCAATGCGCTATCCCGGGAGACCGCGGATTTTCGAGAAGGGGTCACCGCATTCCTCGAAAAGCGGAAGCCGGTTTGGGGGAAGTGACCGCGAGCTAAGCCGCTACGTCAGTGAAGCGCACCGACGCCCCAGTTCGCTCCTCAATCTCCTTGCGCGTTACACCATCGGCAAGCTCGATGACTTCAAATCCCAACGGCGTGACATCGAGCACGCAAAGATCGGTAATGACGCGATGGACGACACCGGCTCCGGTCAAAGGCAGTGTGCACTCGCGCAGTAGCTTCGCGGCTCGATCGGGAGTGTTATGCTCCATGAGCACAATCACGCGTCGCACTCCGGAAACCAGGTCCATGGCGCCGCCCATCCCTTTCGCGCGTTTGCCTGGAATCATCCAATTCGCAAGGTCGCCGCGCTCTGACACTTGCATTGCGCCCAGGATTGCCAAGTCGATGTGTCCGCCGCGGATCATCGCAAACGAGTCGGCGCTTGAGAACGTCGCAGCACCTGGAACAAAGGTCACGGTTTCCTTTCCCGCGTTGATCAGATCGGCGTCAACCTCCGATGCGCGGGGAAACGGACCCATGCCCAGCAGTCCGTTTTCCGACTGCAAGGTTACGGTCACTTCTGGAGGGATATAGTTTGCAACCAGAGTAGGAATTCCAATCCCGAGGTTTACACAGAAACCGTCTTTGAGCTCTCTCGCGGCTCGCACCGCCATCTGCTGACGAGTTAATGCCACTGGCTTATCCCTCGCGAGTCGTCATCTTCTCAATGCGTTTTTCCGGATTGGGATTATGCACGAGACGGTGAACATAGATCCCAGGCGTATGAATTTCGTCTGGGTCGAGTTCGCCCGGCTCGACAATCATCTCTGCTTCAGCCACAGTAAGCTTGCCGCACGTGGCCGCATCGGGATTGAAATTCCGGGCCGTGCGGCGATAGATGAGATTGCCATGCAAGTCAGCTTTCCAGGCCTTTACCAGAGCCACATCGGCCTGGATCCCTCTTTCGAGAAGGTAAACAATTCCGCCGAACTCCTTTTGCTCTTTCCCCTCGGCAACTAGGGTGCCGATCCCTGTCCGTGTGTAGAAGCCTGGAATGCCCGCACCTCCCGCTCTCATGCGTTCCGCAAGTGTGCCCTGTGGGCAGAACTCGACCTCGAGTTCCCCAGCCAGGAACTGGCGTTCGAACTCGATGTTTTCGCCTACATAACTCGAGATCATCTTCTTCACTTGATGGCTTTCAAGCAGTAGCCCCAACCCCCAGCCATCTACGCCCGCGTTGTTGCTTGCGATGGTTAGATTGCGTGCGCCTGTGTCACGCAGGGCAAGAATCAGAGCTTCGGGGATGCCGCACAGTCCGAACCCGCCAATCGCAAGCAGCATCCCGTCCTGTATGATTCCGTCCAACGCAGCGCGTGCGTCTGGCTGTAATTTGTCCAGGCCCAAAGTGCTCTCCTTGGCGGTGCCGGCCCTCAAAACGTTCTTGTTCCATGACCCGTCGCACCGTCCATGCTAACTCTAATCGGGCTCTTCCCTATAACCAATGTGATACCGCCATCGCAACCGCACGGATATTCTTGTTCCCTATTTGGTTCTTCCACTCTGCGCCAAAGAACGATTCAAGCTCCTGTCCAAAGAGCTCGATCCGGAGAAGCTCGCGGCCTTGCAAGGCAACGACTCCTTTTTTTGCGCCATCTTATCGGAGAGAGGAGGAACAGGTTATTTCCATGCGGAACTCGTACGAAGATATTCAGCTTAATCGCCTGCTCGAACGGCTCACTAATGTGATTTACACTCTCAAGATTCAAACAAAGACATACCCGGAACTCTATAGTCCTCTTGAAACTGCGGAGCAAGATTTAGCGCAGCTGAAGGAGCTTTTGCATCACGTCCGCGTTGACGGCGCGGACAAAACTGTTTGATTTCGATGCCCGAGGTGCGCTGCCATTCATGTCGTCATAAAATATCCGTGCGATACTTTCCTATTCAAAGTTCTTTTTTGCGGTCTGTTGGCCCGGTCTTACCGGCTCTATTTGCCTGGTGATTGATTTCCCAATTTCATTGATGCTCGTTGAAAGCGCCGATGCACTTCTTCTAGCGGTTCGCAACTGTGCTTTTCCCGCACATCCTCAAATTCACTGTCGTTCTTTCCGTGCGCGACGGTCTGAAAACATTTGGTGCATATCAGATCGAGAGTTGCGTCTGGATTCTCGCGCCGGACGAAGTCTCCAAGTAACATCATGGAATCCTCCGATTTGGCGAAAAGTAGCCATCGAACAAACAAATAGACGCCGCCTATAGGCGCAACGTTGTATCAACTAATACCTTTTGAATCATTGACTTACAGCCAATCTGTGTAAATTTACATTCTTCGTGATTCATTTGCCTATACTCCTCTCCACGCCGCGCATATACGCATCCTTCCAGCATCCGAACTGAGATCAAAAAGGGGGAGAATCCTACTCCCATACCTCCTCCCCGGTACGCTCGCGGAATCTCGCTTCTAACAGATCACTCTGAGAAAGAATGCTTCGGCCGGATTGGACTCGGTTGTGGGCCTGCTGAACTAGCTTTTTGCAAAAAGCTATTTCTTCTTTGCCTTGTTCTTGGCAACCGCCGCAGGATTCTTTTGAGGTGCAACAACGCCAGCCCGCCGGAAGATCGTTCCCCACGGCAGAAGAGCTTCTATCGTCGGAGAGTCTGAGAGCTCACGGATCATGATTTCCATACCGAATTCCCGTTACCAGCTCTTTTTAATCAAAGTGTCAACTGCAAAGCCACCATTTGGATCGCGGGTGGCACTGACGGCAACACGCGGGGAGATCTGGTATTGCCCTTGAATTGTCTGCCCCTGGGTCGTGGCCACATTTGTAGAAAACGTGACAAACAGATTACCCGTGACGCGCTGCTGAATGGTCAGGTTCGCTCCAGGGGGCCCGGCGGAGCTGGAGCCCGCGAGAACGGGGCTGATGGATAGTTGCGAAATGCCGGCGGCTTTTGAGAGGCGGCTTGTTACCTGGCCGGAAACCTGCGAAGCAACCAGTCCCTCGGCCTGCTGATTAACCGGAGTAGAGTTCATGGCGCTCGCCTCTGTGGTCTGTCCAAATGCCAGCAGGTTGATGATGTCGGCGGACGGCAGCGACGGATCGGATGTGTATTGAGTGCGAAGCTGGTCTGCTGGTCCCTGAAAGCGCAGGTCAATCTTATATTCCTGAATGGTCGTCGATACAGAAACGTTTAACACCGGTTCAGTTGTGGAAGGATTAATAAATTGTATGGTGCCGCCATTCAGAACAAATCGGCTGCCGTTCAAGATCACATCGCCGCCGCTCAGATTCACCCGACCAAGGATGACGGGGTCGGCCAATGTTCCGCGAACCTGCAAACTCGCAGTGCCATCAACGCTCAACGTCCGGCTCACCAGGTTTGCATTGCTTGTGGAATTCACTGCGATGTTCAAATCCATATTCTGTTCAAGTCCAGGCCCAGAAGGGACCTCGACTGCGCCGGAGAACTGATTAAGCACGCTCGAAAGATCAAAACCGTCGGTGAAAGAGAGATCGGCGAGATTTACGGAGCCACCGAGATTGGAGTGCTCGGTGGTGCCCGTAAGACGAAGATTTGCGTAGGCCGTCTCACGCACGCCTTGTGGATAGAAAATACGAGCATCCTTAACGGAAAGTCCAAGATTGAATTGAAGATTGGGGCGATAGACAATTGCGCCCTGTGCAGTTACCTCTCCTCCGCCGACAGTGCCATCGAATTTTGCGACTTCGAGGCGATCGGTCGTCAATTTCAAAACACCATTTCCGTGCTGCAGCCCCACAGGCGATGTCGTGGTCGCAACACTGGCGTCGACAATGTCGACTTCGCCACCCAGCTCACCGCCCGCGAGCGTGCCATGCGAATCGATGTTCAGTTTGAGCTGCCCGGAGCTGCGGAGATCGGAGTCGAATATCTGCGCGATCTGCAAATTCACGTTTCCTTTCGCCTTCAGCGACATGGGCGCGCCGCTATTCACCGGAAAGGAACCCTGAACCTCAAGGTCAGTGTCCGTGCCGCGAATCGTTGCCGGTTGCAAGTTAAAAACGCCATTCTGAAAATCGGCCTGTATCGGCGAGGCCGCGGCCAGCTCGACTGAATTGCTGTATGCGAGCTTCAAGATAGGTAGGGCCACGTGAGCTTGCAATTGATTTTTGTTCTTCAATGGCCCGTGCAGTTGCGCGTGAATTTCGGCCTGTCCGCTGACTCCGGAAGCATCTTCGGGCGCGTAGGCCGCAAGAAATGGCTGGAGAGGCAGCGCCTGCGTGTCGAAAGATGCGTCCGCGGGATAATCGCCAATTAAATTTACTTGCGCTTTGCCGTGAAGAGAAGAATTCAATACAGACGCCGCCACATCTGCGTTGGCCACGTGATTCGCTAGCTGGGCGCGAAGGTCCGTACCGGTGAACACCTGGCCCCCGACGGCCAGCTTCGGAATCTGCAGATTTGCTTCAACGGAAGGATTGTCGAAGCTTCCCTGACCGCTGGCTTGAATCGCCACAACGCCGGTCACATCGATACCTCTAGTCTTCACTGCCTGCAGCTTGGTGAGGTCAATGCCATTGGAATCGATTCGTGCATTAAAGGTTCTCGCCTGCGGCTCCGCGGACACGTGGCCATGAATCGATCCGCTTGGCAGTTGGGCCGCGACAGTTGCCTGAACCTGGTTGCCGGAGCCACTGAATTCCACTTTCAGTGAAGAGACCGGTTCGCCATAGGCAGAGGCATCGCTCAGTGAAAGACTTCCATTTCCGGTGGGGCTGTTCGCTTGCCCGTGGATGTGCGCGCTTGCATTCAATGTTCCGGTGAGAGGCATCTGTTGCCCGCTGAGCTTTGCGAGTGTTGCCAGGTTGAGTTGCGATACGTTGAGTTCCATTTGAATCGAACTCTGCGGCGTGAACGACCAGTCGCGAAGCCCCACACTTGCGCTGCCGGCAATTTGGCCGCGATCGGCGGCCGTCGCGCGAATATTCGTCAGGCTTGCGCGAGCCGGGCTCAGCTCTACTCCTGACTGCAACGAGGTCCAATGCGTTCCATCGTACTCGAGGTTCTGCGCCGTCAGATTCCCAGCAAGATCAGGCGCTACGGTTGATCCGCGAACGAGCCCTTGAAAGGAAGCTCGACCGGCCAGATCAAGCCGCGAACCGTTTTGTGCCGGCGCGCGGAAGAGATTGACAAATGTTGCAATCTCGCCGAGATCGTTAGCCTGAAAGTTCACGGAGAGGCTTGAATTCCGGCTCACCGTTCCATTGAGCGACAGACTTGACTGCGAACTCGTGAGGCTGCTGTTGTTGAAGGTCAACTCGTGCAGATTGTTCGAGTAGATTGTGTGGAACTCGCCGTGGATGGGCACGGCAGATCCACTGCCTTGACTGCTGACGGCGCTGACGAGGTGGACGACTGTTTCCCGGGGCCCGAACTCCAATCGATCGGCGTGGCCATCGAGCGTGAGTTCAGCTCGCGCGACGAGGTCGTCTGTCGACTTTCCCCATTCGGCCGCGGCGGTCGCATTCGCCTGACCCGTCAGATCGATATCTTTCGCTGTCCCGGCGCTCGCGAATGTCCGCCTTACGTCGGCGAGAGAGATATTCCGCAGCTTGGCTTGAAAACTGGAATGCGAGTTACCGCCGATCGCATCCATTCTTCCGCTTGCAAAGAGTGCGCCACCCAGGAGATTGGCACGGAGATCGCGCAGCGACGCATTCCCGTTTGCCAACGAGTAGTGGCCAAAAACATTTGTCACCGCTGCATGCGCAGAAGATGTGCGAAACATCAATCCACTGCTGGAAACTTCGCCATCGATCTGCAACATCTCGATTGCTGCGCGATTTGGCGATTGCTGGTATTGAAGCGAACCCGAAGTTCGTATCGCGCCAGCAGGCATTGATGGCTCCTTAAGGATCTGTGAGGCCTGCTCGCCATCCAGCACGATCTGATACTGCGCTTTAACCGATGGAGAGGCGTAGTTTTCCAGCGTCGCGTTCATCACTGCTTGCGACGCGCCGCATGAGAGTTTTGCATTCTTCAAAGCGAAAGCGCTGGGAGTCGCCTCGAATTCCGCTTGGAATGCATGTTCAAGCGGCCGATACGAGCCGTAAATTATTTGTCCCTTGTCGTATGAGAGTTTCCCCGCATAGCGTTGGAAGAGGATATTGAACATCGAATTGAATTCAAGATCGTGCAGATCTGCGGCAACGGCACTGGGACGAGAATTGTAATAGACCTCTCCGCGATCAACCGATATATTGCGAACGCCCATCTGGAAAATATCCGTGTGGCTCGATCCGCTGCTCTTGAAGACGGGGAGATTGGAATT
>Ga0307474_10002983_pt1 | contig 12205 bp, 12 predicted proteins | sample atmos_gasesECM1C_2_FD_203312 | JGI IMG/M metagenome (GOLD analysis project Ga0307474, IMG submission 203312) | Hardwood forest soil microbial communities from Morgan-Monroe State Forest, Indiana, United States - atmos_gasesECM1C_05 | ecosystem: Environmental > Terrestrial > Soil > Temperate... | reverse complement strand
TGACGCGCACCAAGGAGGGCGCCCTCGTCCTCGCCGTGTGGAACTATGCGCCGCCGGAAAAAGAAGGCGCGCCGCGCACCTTCACGTTGCGCTTCAAAGGCACGCGCGCCTCCGAAGCACAGGTATCAGTGGTCGATCCGCAACACGGTGACATGCGTCCCACATACTTGAAGATGGACTCGCCGCGCTACCCGACGCAGGCGCAGATCGAAGAGTTGAGAAAGGCGGCACAACTTCCGCCGCCCGAAGCGCGCCCGCTGTCCAACGGAGAGCTGACCCTTACGCTCCCTTCCTACGGACTGGCTGTCGTAACGCTGCACTAGCCAGCCCGAACTGTCTTCGAACCCAAATGTTCCACGTGGAACATTTTCGCTTTTCGCGCTTGCTGCAACAATAGCTAATAGCTAGCACAGGACGGTTAAGTGATTTTGATTCCGTTGCTTGCAGGTCTAATGATTTGAACGGGGTTTGCCTCGCCTATCACAACCTTTCGCCTCTGCCTGGTTCGACGATGCCTGCCGCAGCAAGAAAATAAGCCGCAGCGACTTAAGCCGCGCATTTGCCAGATTTGCGGGATGCGAGGGCAAGATGCCCCTTCGACAAGTTCAGGGCAGGCTCTCGCTACAGCCGGCGGGACCCTTCGGCTTCGCTCAGGGCAGGCCGCCGACGCTAAACTCCTTTTTCCGCAGCCTGCCAAGATGCGAGGACGTTCTTATATTAGGAAAGTGGACGGGGACGAGGAAAAATCCTCGCCCCCTGGGCAGAACTACTTCTGGTCGGAATCGGGGGCGGCGCCGGGCGCCTGGCCGTGGCCGTGATGTCCCTGCATCTGCTCGCGGTGGCTTTGCATTTCGTCCCACTTCTTCTGTTGGTTCGCGTCAAGCAAAGCACGGATCTGGTCGCTCGAGGTCTTGTGGATATCCATCATCTTGGAGTGCCGATCCTGCTGGGCCAAGGATGAGTCGGAGTGGATCTTCTCCATTTGCGACTGCTCCGATTTCAAGATTTCCTGGACTTTGGCTTGCTGGTCAGCATTGAGATTCAGATGCTTGGCCAACATTTCGCTGCGCTGTTGCGGGTCCATACGACCATGACCGCCATGCTCCGGCGGCTCTCCGGCGGGCGCCGACTGTTGCCCGGCGCTACCCGCGTCTTGCGCCACGAGAGCCGGCACAGCATAGATCAAGCCGGCTAAGATCAGGGCAAGTAAACTCTTTTTCAACATAAATCCTCCTCATACGCTTCTATCTTTGGGACACCTGTATGAACCAGATTATCTTCGCGGGGTTGCGAAAAACCTTCTGGTTTTACGAATCTTTACGTTGGGGACTTTTATTCACAATGGATGTGCTTGAAATGACAAGAGCGGCTGCGCCATGAGGAGGTGTGAGGGCCGAAGGATCGGCTCTATGCCTGGACATGTCCGCAGCCGCGAAAGCAGAGCGCGGTATTTCGTTTTTAGAAGCTGACTTTCAATCCAAACTCCAACACGCGTGGTGATCCCAGACCAAACACTCCAGAGCCTAATCCGACCCTGAGATTGTTGGGCTGCTGCCCGGGTGTGCCGTTGGCGGTTCCGAGCACCGGCGTCTGAGCGGGAAGACCGGTCTGTCCCGCCAGGCTGAGCACTCCACTGAGAGTGTTCTTCGGAGGATCGAAGTTCGAAAAATTCATCAGGTTGAAGAAACTCACTCCAGGCTGAATTTCCACGCGCTCCTTGAGCTTGTAGACCCAGTTCAAACTGAAGTCGAAATCCCGCAGCCAGGTATTGTTGACCTGACCAGCGGGCGCCAGATTGACCGTGGGCATGACCGCACCAAGCTGCGACAACTGGGATGAGGAGAACAGGCTCGCGTTGATGAGGGCCTGTCCCGCAGGCGTTGGCTTTCCGGCGAAGTTCTGGTTGTAGCGGCTGATCGTATTGTTGATGTTCCCGCCGTTCACGCCACGACCATAGGACCCGAGATTGGTGCCGGGCAGAATACTTCCCAATGTGCCGTTGGAGCCATTGGGCGCATATCCATCACCGGTTCCATCCCCGTAGGCACCCGTCACAAACATTCCCCCGGGAGATCCGGTCGGAGCCAACGTCAACGTTGTTGGCAGCGCGCTATAAAAATGCCCAATCACGCTGGCGCGGAAATGGGCCGGAAGATCAGCGATGCCGCCAAACGAAATCTGGTGAGTGCGGTCGAGACCGTTCGGACCAAAGAACTTGCCAGGGTTGGCGTAGTCCCACGCGCTGTTGATGAAATCGCCGTCGGCCGTCTGCGATTCATAGCGCGAGAGCTGATACGACACCTGGAGATTGAAGTAGGGAATTCCTTTCACCGGATTGTGCAGCGCCTGGCGCAAGGAAACCTGAAGGGCATTCAGTACCGATCGACCGATGGGAAACAGCATCTGGTTGCCACCAAGAGCCGTGGTTCCGTTTGCGCCGTTGGCGATGCCGCCGAAGGCTGCGTTCGGACACGGCCCGCCACCACACAAGGCGTAACCGGAGTCCAGCCCATTCGACGCGAAATCGACGATGGTGGCGCCTCCGCCGGAAGGATGGAGGCCGGGGCAATTGGCGATGGCGGCATCGATGCTGCCGGCGCCGCACGCAGTCAACGTGGCTGCAATCGCCTTGTTGGCGGCGGTCATATTCAGGAAGCGGGCATCGCCGACGTGGTTGGTGTCGACGGCGAGAAGAGTGTGCGTGGAAACGTTGCGCAGGTAGTCTGCAGTCAACACCGTTCCCGCTCGCAATTCGCGCTGGATGCCGATGTTCATTTGCACCGAGCGCGGGCTCTTGTAGTCGGGGGCGATTAAGTTCGTGCTGGTACCGTTGGGTCCGGTGTCCTGCAAGATGGTGCCAATGTAAGTGGGATTCGGCCCGGGAGCGGTTCCGCCAGCCGCCGCCGCTGCCTGGAAGTCCGCCTGCAGCGTCGCGATGGTAGTGAGTTCCTGGGCGATCGGCTGCCCGCAGGGATTCGGGCCGCTATAGGAAAAAGGAAGGGATTGGAGCACGCCTCCGATACAGGCGGGCAAGGTCTGGAGAAAGCGGCCGGTTTGCAGGCGGCCGGGACGATCGAACAATACGTTGTTCCAGACAGCATTCTCGTAGAACAGGCCGATGCCGCCGCGAATGACAGTCTTGCCAGTGTTCGTAGGATCCCAGGCGAAGCCGAGCTGAGGCGCGAAATTGTGATTCGGGTTGTTCACCCGGTTGCCGAGGCCGGAATAGAACTGGTTGTTGAACATGTTCAACGCGGGGATGGGAGCGAGATCGTTGTCGGTACGGCCGGTGTCGCGGACGTAGCGCAATCCGTAGTTGATGGTCAGATTCGGTTTCAACTTCCAGGAATCGCCCACGTACCAGGAAAGTCGATTGTCGGGGCCGAGGCCTCCACCTGGAAAACCAAAGGACGGTTTTTCGGTGCTGAAGCCCTGGCCGTTCCCCAGGATCACCGTCTGAGCGGGATAGTTGAGAGCGTTGGTCGCACCACCTGGCAGACTCAGGCAGGGGCCCGCGCAGGAGGAAGCGCCCGCATTCACCGCCGGGCCGTTCCCCAGGAATCCAGCAAAACCGCCGCCTTGCAGATGATTGTAGCCGCCGCCATAGCGAAGAATGTGCGAGCCGATGACCTTGCTTCCGTCATATTTAATCTGGTGGTCGGACTGGGGCGTGGATTGCGGTGCGAGCAGACCTTGCCCTGCGCAAAAGACGTCAGGGACGACTCCAGAGGTATTGATGCAAAGCGGGTCGGGGCCGATGGCAAGCTCGATGGGCGAAGACGGATTGAACGGCGTTGATGCCGAAGTGCCACTGGAGATGTGATTGAAGAACTTCATGTAGCCGAAGCGAACGCTGTGAGTGAAACTGTGAGTAGTGAAGTCGACACCGACCACATGATCACGGGTATGCGTAGTGTTGTTGAGCGGCTGGAACGCGGTGGCCTCAAATGGTGAGGTATCGCTGTTCTGGTCATAGGAGAAGCGGTAGAACATTTTGTAGTTCTTGCTGATTTGATAGTCGAGTTTCGCGATGCCCAGGGCCTCGCGGAACGGCGCGGAGAGGGCGCCGGAAGAAGATTGAAATGGCGGCCCTGCCAAAACAGGCTGATTGAAATCCTGCTTGGTGCGCTCGGCATCGACGAAGAAGAAGAGCCGGTTCTTGATGATCGCGCCGCCAAAATTGCCGCCGAATTGATTCCTCTGGAACGGGGTGTCGGAGGCGCCGGGGAGCCGGGCATTCAAGGCTTGATCGCGGAACCCGTAATATCCCTGGCCGTGGTAGGAGTTGGTGCCGGACTTGGTGACGACGTTGACGGAACCGGAGGATGTGAGTTCGGTGGACAAGTCGAGCATCGACTGGCCGAGCTGAAACTCTTGAATCGCTCCTTGCGGAATATCCTGAGTGGTGGTGCCCACGGTTTCGTCGCTGGTGTCGACGCCATCTACTTCAATGCGGGCGGTGCGACCGAAGCGGCCCCCGAAGGAAATCGAGGAGAATCCTTTTTTGGTCGGATCGAAGTTCCCACCGTCCTGAATCTGGACGCCCGGCTCCAATTGAGCGAGATCCAGGAAGTTCCGCCCGTTGATGGGCAGGTTCTCGATCTGTTCGGTGCTGAGTACGCCCTGCACGGTCGCCTGTTCGGTATCGACCTGCAACGTGTTCGCTTGCACTTCAACGACCTGGCCGGTTTGACCGACTTCGAGCTTGAAATTTCCGGATGAGGTCACGCCAACTTGCACAGAAACATTTGCGGTCAGCGACTTGAATCCTGATGCCTCGATGCGGACCGAGTAGTCGCCAGGAATGAGGGCCCCCGATGTGTAGGTCCCACTCGATGTAGAAGTGGTCGAAATGACTTGTGCCGTCGCTTTGTTCGAAATCAAAATTTTCGCGGCGGGTACAACGGCTCCCGAAGGATCGGTGATGGTTCCCTGAATGCTGCCGGTAGAAATCGTCGTTTGGGACAGCATGCTGGGGCTGCAGACAAAGACGCAACCAATAATGATCAGCGTGAGCAGCGCCTTGCTAAAGTAAGGGCCGCAAGATTTGAAAAACATTATCGACCTCCCTTTGTTCGTGTGAGACAGCGCCTTTGTCCAACAAAACAGGGCACATCAGATGCAGTGTGTTTGTCTCGTACCCGCTTTAATTCATGCAAGGAAGGGGCCGAATTGGGATCGCAGGTTTTCAGCATGTTGGACTCACACGAGGCAGGTGGGATACGAGTTTCCGGATATATCGTGGAACGACCTTTCTCTGTGGCCAGGGAAGTTCTCGCCGTAAGCAACCGCCTGGCCGTGGCTTGCAGCTTTGCATCCGTGGAAGCGTAGGCTGGTTTCAATTTTGTGGAGGGCCACCGTACCGTAAAGGTTCAACAAACAAGGGGGGCGAGTTTCGTGCGGGAGGAAGGAGCGAGCTTTGGTGCGGAAGGGCAAGGACCGGGGTGTGCGAGACTGACGCGACTCGTTACGGTGAATCCGGTAGAATTAAGTGTCAACCGTGTCCGAAACTCTCTTTCGTTATACTGGGTCGGAGATGAACATCGAGAAGACCATTGCCGAAATTGAGTCGCTGGAGCGGCTGTTTGCAGTGCCGGACAAACGACCCCTGAGCCCTAGCGACATTTCGGCGGCGAATAGAAGGCACGACGAGAAGCTGGCCCACAGCCCATGGTTCCGACTCTGGCTGAGCTATGGCATCTGCTGCCGACCACAGCCACCGACAATGGAGCTGGGGAAACTGGACAGCTAGTTCTCCGCCGAAAAATTGGAATCGAGTCCGTGAGCTTTTCGGCATGTAAGCCTGACCGGACAGCGTGAACCCCCGCTACTTCGTGCGCCTGGAGATCAGCATGGACCGCACAGTCTCAACAAAGGACCTGAAGGCGAAGCTCGACCGGAGGGAAATCACTCTCGTCGAGACACTCGCGCCAGAACGTTACCGCGAAGCCCACATCCCTGGTGCCGTGAATATCCCTCCTGAACAGATCAAAGAACTTGCTCCGCAGCTGCTGCCAAGCAAGGACAAGGAGATCGTCACGTACTGCACGAACACGCATTGACACGCCAGCGTATACGCTGCCCGTGAATTGGCGGCGATGGGATATACCAACGTGGCGCACTACCCCGAAGGCAAACAAGGGCGGATGGAAGCAGGACTTCCCGTAGAAAAAGCGGCCTGAACGGATCCGTGGAAGGCGTGATAGCACGCGAAATTTCCAGCGCGAACGGTCTTGCATTCGTCGAGCGTTGAGGTTCCCCGTAAGTAGGGCCATACCCACCTGAGTGGCTCCATGCGGCAGAATCGGAACCAACGTGTTTGACCAACCACACCACAAAAAAACAAATCCACTGAAGCATTGAAGATGCGATCGATTCGCTTCTGGATTTCATTTGAGGGGTCCGCCCGAAAAATAGTTCCTTTTCCACAGGGTGTCACAACCGCAAGCGATAAACAGGGGCATATACTTTCGCCGCATCAAAATCCAGGCCCCGAGGTCTCCCCAATGAATAAGGTAGCTGAGGTGCTGTTAACCGTTCTGGCTCTGGTCGGATTGTTCTGTGCCCTGCCGAAGAGTGCGCCGGCAGATAACGTGATTCGGGCACAACAGTCGGTCGTTGCTGACGGCAGCGACCCGATGCCGATTTGCCGCCACAAACGCTGTTTTTAGACTGATTGCATAGCTGGAACCGGGGCCGCCGAGAAACAAGTTGCACGGCGGTGGAGGGAGAGGTATGCTTTTCGCCTCCGGGGCCTGGTAGCGATGAACTGGTTCATGTACATCAGTTGGGTGGCAGGGCCTGCCTTAGAGGCTGTTCTGCTCGCCTGCATGGTTCATCGCAAGCTGCATCGGGTCTTCCCGCGCTTCTTTTCCTACGTAATTTTCCAGATTCTGAAATCGGGCATTCTGTTTCTTACCTACCGTTACAGCAGCGAGCAGGGCTACTTCGACGCATATTGGGCTGGGAACGCGATCAGCGTAATCCTGGCTGTCACGGTGATGGACGAGATTCTGCAGCACGTCTTCAAAGATTATGGAGGCGCGCAGAATGCGGGCGTCGTCATTTTTCGCTGGTCCTGTGGACTGCTGCTGTTGCTCGCGATTGTGACCGCGGTTACCAGTCAGCAAGGTGCTGGGGATCGGGTGGTGGCTGTGGTGCTCACTTTGGAGCGGAGCATCCGCGTCATGCAATGCGGGCTTTTCTGTCTGTTGATGATTCTTTGCCGCCTTCTGAAGAATTGCTGGCGCCAGCAAGTTTTCGGAATCGCGTTGGGATTCGGAATCTTTGCCAGCATCGAGATGATTCTGGTCAGCGTTGCGATGCGCTATGGCGACGGTGTCGGTCCCGCGATCAGCCTGGTCAAGAGCCTAACGTATAACGCTGTCGCGATGCTCTGGATCGGCTATCTCAGCCAGCAGGCCGAATTGATCCCCGCGGTTGAAATGGCGCCACGTCTCGACCTGGCTTTGGCGGATCCCGCTGCCAGCACGGAAGCGTTTATTTCGATGGTGGAGCGATCGGTCGAGCAGGTTCTTTCCCGTAACCCGTGGCCGCGACCCCGCACCAGCGGTCCTCAGATCGTCGGGCGCGACCCCGGCCCGGGGGAGAGCAATTAGCATTGCTGCCTCGAGTGCCACGATGAAAACTTCCTTGCAGGCAGTGAGCATCGGAGAGAACTGGCCTCCCAAGGAGGGCGAGGTCGTCAGCTTCAACTCCCAGGCCGGGCGAAGGTCGGGCGTTTTGAGGGAGGTTCGCTGGGGATTGGTCTGGCGCGATTTCGTTCTCGAGGATGGCCGCGTCATTCCCGAGCATCGAATCGAGGGATGCCCTGAGTCGGCGACGTGGCGCCGCGCTGATGAGGTTTCTCAAGCTGAACGTGAAACATGGGAAGAGCGCTTGGTTTACCTGGCGGAGAGCGGAGTGGATCCCAGGGATCGCGAGCAAACTTTTTGGGCTGAGCTGAACCAATACCTGGCGTACATTTATCTAAAGTTTCAACGAACTGAGCATGAGAGTGGAAAGCAGTTGGGCGGTGACACCCGTCAAGCTGTCTGAATGAGGGCAGAAATCAGTGAGTGAAGAAGATCAGCGGGTTCGGAAGTCGCTGGCCGACGCCCGCCTGGTAGAGATCGAACTGGACGAATTTCCCGACCGGATTCGAGAAGTCAAGCAAGTGGCGATCGGGCACCTGGACAACCTTCTGCAAAAGGATGCGGGTTTGCGCGAGCCTCGATCTGTAGCTCACTCGCTGGGCACCTTAAGCCGACTCGAAGCCACTCTGCAGGCTGATTCCGAACACCAAAAGTCAGGGGACAAGTAGCCTCGCCGCAAGGCGGGGTATTTGTGAGCTTTCCTTTACATTCGTTTTCATCTTGACACCCTGTAGCGGCACCGCCAAAATCTCCCCAACGTAAATCGGGCTCGGGTTCCCTGGTTCTTCTCGCTAGTCGGCTCCTTTAAGACAAAACCAATTTTAAGAAGGAGGTTCTATGAGACACCTCACAGCGGGAATCTGTGTGGGGATTCTGCTTGGACTATTCACCTACGCAAACGCACAAGCCACAAAAACGATTGTTATGCGGGACGCCTGTGATCCGGATAGTTTCAACGCCGTGATCGGACCCGGAACATGCACTCCCGGCCACCACGGAAACACGCTATTCGGCGATTTCCTTGGAGAACTGCAAAGCGACCAGAATGCCGGAGCTTGGCGGTTCAACCCGATGGTGAATGTGACCGAAGGAAACTTCAAATTGGTGCGGTTGGACCTTACTTCGGGCGATCAGACCACGATCCAGAATGCCGGCGGCGAGACTCACACCTTCACGCGGGTCAGCAAATTCGAAGGCGGATTTGTGGCTCTACTCAATGGAGTCACGGGAAATCCTGATCCGGCTCCAGAGTGTGCACAGGTACTTCCGGATGGGACGCTCGTCCCCCAACCGGAGAGTCCTGCGAACCAATTTGTCGAGGCGGGGAAGACTGAATCGGGGCCTACCGCTGGAAGTTCGGCTCTGCCGAAAGGACTGACGCGGTGGCAATGCTGTGTCCATCCCTGGATGAGGATGCTTGTTGTGGTACACGAGAAAGAAGACTGATTCCACAGCGAATGATGATCGGCCACCGTGAGTCAGAATGATCCCGTGTGGCCGAATTCAATTCTATAATCCGCATCAGGCGATCACTTCTCGCTGCGACAGCCTTGAAGCTACCCATATCCGTCTGAAAACAAATTGGCGGAAGCGTGTGTGAGTCGAACACACCGGCGACATCAGGGATGCCGCCCGCCGGTTTTGAAGATCACCAGGTGGGTTCTGATCGGTTCTGAAAATTCTTTACTCTACTCGATTCTTTGCGCACTCTCCAGGAAGCCGGTTCTGACGCGTTTTGCTTCGTTCTGATCCATTTGTGCCATGGATCTATCACGTTTTTATCACGGCAGTCGGCTTCGGCCCGTTAGCTTTCGACATTCCTCTCCCTTTTTCCTCGTCTGAAATCATATTCAGATTTGTTCGGAAAACGGGGAGCAGGTCACTGTCAAACGTCGCAATCGCCGTTCCCGGCTTAATGTCGGCATTGTCCTCTACGGAACGCGCCTTCTCTCCATCGGGCGGGTAGCGGGAGTTACGCCGGAAAACCTACTACACGCGGTCACGCACTGACCATTGCCAACAATGTCAGAGTCTGACGGCTTGTGATTCGGGTCGAGTAGTGGAGCTATTTCTTTGCTCTTCAGATCAGCAACATAAGGACCCTTGAGATCAGACTGATTTTGCGCCAACTCTTGGAGGACGACTAGGCCCTCACCGCTTCAGCCTCACGGAAAGCGGGCACGATGGCTTCTCGCAGAACCTTAAGCCTTCGCTCCACATCAGCGGCGTTTTCTGGTGTCGCTGGCATGTAGACGGGAATCACGTCCTTGGAGGAACGTCCCTGCTTTGCCATCTGCACCCATTTTTGTACCTCTTCTATATATCCCTCCAATGCCTGTGATGGAGTCTTGCACGAGTCTGTCACTAGATGTGCTGGGGATACGTCGCAGGAGATAACCCATAGCCACTCATCAACATCGGCCCGCGCAGGCTCAATGTGAAAGAGGAATACTGCTACGACCCCGCCATAGCCGTCACCGAAGTAGATTTGTCGAATGCTCTTGCACCAAGGAAAGGAACGAAGATATTTCTCCGCCCCCGATGCCATCACTCGCAGGAGTGCTGTGTCCTCGTCGTCTCCGCCAACCATCTGTTCCAAGGGAACGACGCCTTTCACCGGTATATTGTTGTTGGTTTCTTTCATTTTCTTAGCACCTAAGGAGGCGGGATCTCTCCAGATTCCTCAGGGGGCTGGCCCACCTTTCACGAACGTTTTGAACCTACCACAACCAAGGCTGCCCTACCCTTCGCGGTTTTCGAAGGGTGGGAGGCAAGAACCGCAATCTCACCTCGGCACGCGGACTTTGAGTTCCGCCTTCTTCTGCTCGTTCACTAACACCGGTCCTGCTTCTCCGTAGGCGTAATGTCGATAACTCGGTAGTAGCAGCGCAGACGCGGAGGCATAGGGCATAATGCAGCGAGTCACGATGGGAGGACTGTGCTGAGTGAACGGTTTGCGGGGTTTCTCTCGGAAGACTTCGGGCGGAGGAGATGCTTCGATTCGTGCCTCCCACCCTTCGAAAACCGCGAAGGAGCCTCCCTGAGCGCTGTCGAAGGGTGGGGCAGCCCGCAGCAAAATAGTCTCCGAGTAGAGGAGACTCGGTGAGCTGTAGGCTTCCCTTGGCTTCTTTCCACCGTTTCCGGCTTCGTGCGCGTTTAGGTCCACCATGGCCCACCGAGGTCTCCCCCCTCACAGACCCCACCGTGCAGATTTCCCGCAGCGGGTTCCTCAAGCAGGACTCCCCGTTCTCCAAGAGTGCATGATCCTGGGTAGCAACAACGGATGCTGCCGTAGGATGTGGTCATATCGTTCCCACGTCAGCCATCGCCCGCGTGTGCGGCGACTCAGCCACTCCCTCCAGATGCGACGGGCGCCCCGATAGAACTGCCGGAGACTGCGGCAGTTCGTTGGTCGCCCGTAGTACTGGTAGTGGCCGCGGAGCTTGGCGTTCAGAGTTTTCTGTTGCGCGGCCACCGGCTCGTGCCGATGCTTCTGGCACCATTCGGTGATCGCCTTCAGCCCCCTGCGGAGCCGTTTACCGATCGTCTTCACGTGCACGGTAAACTTCCCCTTGCGGCTGCGGGCGCCCATGTGGGTAAATCCGAGGAAATCGAAGGTCTGGGGTTTCTTTCCCTGTTTCTTCGCGTTCCCCGCCGCATATCGCCCAAATTCCACCAGCCGAGTCTTCTCCGGATGAAGGGTTAAACCAAATCTGCTAAATCGCTTGGTTAAGACTTCCTTCACCTTTTCCGCGTCCCCCTTGTGTTCGAAACACAAGATGGCATCGTCGGCAAAGCGGATCTCGTGAGCTTCGCCCTTCATCCGCGGCTTCACCACTTCCTCGAACCATTCGTCGAGTATGTAGTGCAGGTAGATGTTGGCCAGGATCGGACTGATCGGTTGTCCTTGTCCGGTCCCGGTTTCACTCATGAGCAGTCTGCCTTCCTCGATGACTCCGGCCTGGATCCATTTCCGGATCAGCCGCAGCACGCTGTCGTCACTTACGCGCTTCTCAATCATCTCGATGAGTTGCTCCCTCACAATCGTGTCGAAGTACGAGGTGATATCTAGCTCAAGGATCCATCCCGTGGCCCGAGTGCAGATGACCCGCCCCACTTCGTCCAATGCCTGGTGTGCCCCTCGTCCGGGTCGGAACCCGTAGGAGCATTCGAGAAAATCCTGCTCGTAGATGGCATTCAGTATTTCGACCATCACCTTCTGCACGAGTTTGTCCTCGAGGGCGGGAATCGAGATCGGCCTCTGTTTCCCGTTTTCCTTGGGGATATAGACTCTGCGCAGTGGTTGGGCCCGATACTTGCCATCCTTGAGCCGTTGATGCAGTTCGCGGATGTTTCTCGCAGCGTCTTTTCCGTACTCCTCGTAGGTGACGCCGTCCACCCCGGCACTGGCATCCTTTCGCAGACTCAAGAATGCCGCGTACATTTTCTCCGGTGTGATCAAGTGAGCGATCGAGAAGAATTGTCGCTTCGGATCTTCCTTGGCGAGTTCAGATAGTCTGTTGATTTCTGTGGACATAATGGTTCGAGTT
>Ga0307474_10002980_pt1 | contig 12209 bp, 13 predicted proteins | sample atmos_gasesECM1C_2_FD_203312 | JGI IMG/M metagenome (GOLD analysis project Ga0307474, IMG submission 203312) | Hardwood forest soil microbial communities from Morgan-Monroe State Forest, Indiana, United States - atmos_gasesECM1C_05 | ecosystem: Environmental > Terrestrial > Soil > Temperate... | reverse complement strand
ACTTCCGCTGGCGGAGCCTCGCCCTCGGCGAGTGCCCCTTCGACAGCAACTTCCCCTTCGGGGGGCGCGCTGGCGGCTTCCAGGCTGGCAAAGTAATTATTCACCGCGAGGCTGATTTTTTCCACCGTCTTGGGCCCGATGCCCTCGATGGCTTCGAGCTGCTCCGGCGTCATATCGGCAAGGGCTTCCACCGAGGTCACGCCCGCAGCAGTGAGCTTCTCCACGACTCCTTCGCCGAGTCCAGGAACACTTTCCAGCGGAGTCGCAGCCTGTGGCGCCATCGCGGCCATCTGCTGCTCCACTTCCTGGCGCTTTTCTTCCTCGCTCTTGATGTCGATCTTCCATCCCAACAGCTTCGCTGCAAGGCGGACGTTCTGGCCCTTCTTGCCGATGGCGAGCGACAACTGGCTGTCGTCGACTACGACTTCGAGATGCTTCTCGGCGTTATCGATCACGGTCACCCGGCTGACCTTGGCCGGCTGCAAAGCTTTCTCGGCAAAAGTCACCGGATCTTCGTGATACTCGATGATGTCAATCTTCTCCCCGCGCAGCTCGCGGATGATCGACTGCACGCGCATGCCTTTCATGCCGACGCAAGCTCCGACGGCATCGACGTCCTTGTCTTTCGACATCACAGCGATTTTGGTGCGTTCGCCGGCTTCGCGTGCAATCGCACGGATCACGACAGTTCCGTCGTAAATTTCCGGAACCTCAGTCTGGAACAGGTGCTGCACCAGTTCCGGCGCCGCGCGCGATACCACCACACCCGGGCCCTTGGCTGCCCGCTCCACGCGGGCAATCACCACGCGAACCCGCTCGCCGATGGCGAACGATTCCAGCCGCGACTGCTCTTTGCGCGGCATGCGCGACTCGGCTTTGCCGATGTCAAAAATCACATCCGGCCCTTCCACGCGCTTCACCGTTGCATTTACGATTTCACCCACGCGTCCGATGTATTCGTTGTAAACCGTGTCGCGCTCGGCCTCGCGGACTTTCTGGAAAATCACCTGCTTCGCCAGTTGCGCCGCAATGCGTCCTAGAATCCCTTCCGTCACTTTTGGAATCTGCAACTCGCCCCCCACTTCCAGGGCGGGATCGACTTTGCGCGCGTCTTCCAGCGTAACCTGCAGGTTCGGGTCTTCCACCTGCTCCGGACCTTCGACCACAGTCTTCACCGCGAAGGCGTTGATCTTGCCAGTATCCTTGTCCAGCTTGGCGCGGAGATTCTCCTGCGACTTGTAGTACTTGCGCGTTGCCATGACGATGGCGTCTTCGACCGCGCTGACCACAATCTGCGGATCGATGCCCTTCTCGCGGCTCACGCCTTCAATGATGTTGTAGAGCTCGCTTGCCATAAAAACTCAAAGTTTCAAGATTTCAAGGTCGCAAAGTTGCAGGGTCATTGAAACCTTGAAACTTTGAAACTTATATTTCGGGTACCAGATTCGCCTTCTCCACGTTGGCGATCTCAATCTCAATTTTCTGCCCGGCCGACGTGCCCATTTTTTTGCGCGACTTGTGGCTGGCCACACTCAGGTCCAGCAACAAATGACCGTTTGTAAAACTCTCGAGCCGCCCTTCAAAGTGCCGGTTGTTATTCACCGGTTGTCGCGTCGTCACCTTTATCCTGCTACCAACAAAGCGGCTGAAGTCTGCCGGCTTGTTAAGCCTGCGATCGAGTCCAGGCGACGAAACTTCGAGCGTATACGAACCGCCCGGCACCGCATCCTCGACGTCGAGAATCGTGCCAAACTCTCGACTGAAGTTGGCACAATCTTCGTGCGTCACACCTGCCACGCGCGTAACGCCTGCCTCGGAACCGCTCGGCGAATCCGTTCCCGCCGCCACCTTGTCGAGAAACACGCGCAGCGTGCGCGCCTTGCCCCCGCCGAGAAACTCGATTTCAACCACTTCGAGCCCGCTGGAAGCAGCGACGCGGTCTGCGATCTCCCGCACCCGTTCCACGTCAAGCGCCATGAATCCAATAGCTTACAGGCGATGGCTGTCACGACCGGAGGCTCCAACTAAAAAGTGGGCTTGCGCCCACTGGTGTGCTTCGCCAAATGCCGGTACACAGCAGTTCTCAGGTAATTAATATACGCCCCCGAAGGGGAAAAAGACAAACCGCGAGAAGCTATCCAAGCCGGCGAAGCGCGCTGCCAAGCTCTTATTTGATTTTGAAGTTTCCAGGATCGAGCTCGACGTTGTTAAGCACCTTGTCAGCAGTCATGTCCCACTCATATAGATGCGTGTGCCCGCTCTGCGGTTCTTCGGTATAGCGGAGATCGTAATGCCGCGGCAGCGTGATCTGGTTGTCGTCATGAAAATCACTGAACCGCTCTTCAATGGTGTACCGGATTTGGCGCTGATTCGCGCTGTCCATCGGACCAAAACCAACTCCCGGTTCCCGCACTAGCGAATAGGTCGTCATCACATGATGGTGACTCTCGGGATCGAAATACATCATGATCTTCAAATCTTTACCCTTGGGGTGATATTCCAGGGCTTCCAGCTTCTGGCTATCGATCTTTTTTGTGCCCGCGTATTCGAGCCTCGAGCGATCGAAGTCCCCGTTTTCGAGGATCCACGCTGCAGAGAGCTCTCCTCCGAGCAAGCCATCTTTCAGAATGAAATCCTGCCAATGCACAAAATTCCCGAACGTACTGGGGCGGCGGGAAGCAGTGAAGACCGCGAAATCCGTCTTCTCACCGTCGAACACGAATCGCTCCCCCCTCCATTCTCCGCCTCCAAACTTCAGTACTAAGTTGGATTTGTGTGGTTCGGAAACGTAGCCCCAATAGCCAACCTGATCGCCAAACCTTCCCTCAAGGTCTTTGAAGTGCAGCGCTCCCTGTATCACGCGCGTCTTCACTGCTGCCCGTGCCTCGGGTGTTCCGATTGAATCGAGGTGCTTGCTAACGACTTCGTCAACTTTCGAATCCACTGCATAGGCGACATCGAAAAACAAGCTGAGCAGACAAAGAGTAATCAAAAATCGCATCGCGAACACCTCCAAACCTATAACGCATAACGCACCGTCCGGGCGTGATACATCCTACTCTTGCTGGACGCATCTCAACTACCCACAACAGCTGCGCCAGGTTCTTTTTCGTCAAGTGCGTATCGCGGTTTGCCCCATTTGCCTGATCTTCCCCCGCTCTCTACAATAAAAGTTTCACCCACTTGGCTGGGGAATTTCCGAAACTTATGATTCATTTTCCCGTTCCCGAAGCTCTTACCTTCGATGACGTCCTTCTGCTGCCGGCGCGCTCGGATGTGATTCCTACGCAGGCCAGCACGCAAACACAACTCACGCGCAAAATCAGACTCAACATTCCCATCGTGAGCGCCGCCATGGACACCGTTACCGAATCCCACATGGCCATCGCGCTGGCGCAGCAGGGCGGGCTGGGCATCATTCATCGAAACCTGACGATTGAGCAGCAGGCCAACGAAGTCGACAAGGTAAAGCGTTCGGAAAGCGGCATGATCGTCGATCCGGTGACCATGAATCCCTCCGATCGGGTCTCGGACGCGCTGGAGGTGATGCGGAAGTACAAAATCTCCGGCGTTCCTATTACCGAGAGCGGGAAGCTCGTCGGCATCCTCACCAACCGCGACCTCCGCTTCGAAACGCGATTCGACATTCCCATCGACAACGTGATGACCAAGAAAAATCTCATCACCGTTCCGGTGGGCACGACGCTCGAGGAGGCAGAGAAAATCCTTCATCAGCACCGCGTCGAGAAGCTCCTGGTGGTCGATGACAAGTACAACCTCAAAGGTCTTATCACTGTAAAAGACATCCAAAAGAAATTGAAATATCCCAATGCCGCCAAGGATTCGCAGGGCCGTCTGCGTGTAGGCGCAGCAATTGGGGCCACGGGAGATTTTCTCGAGCGCGCGCAAGAGCTCGCCGAGGCGAAAGTTGATGTGCTGGCGATCGACAGCGCCCACGGACATTCCTCGAAAGTGCTCGATGCGGTGAAGCTGGTGAAATCGAAATTGCCGGAAGTGGAATTGCTGGCCGGCAACGTCGCCACCTTCGATGGTGCCTGCGAACTCGCGCGTGCCGGAGCGGACGGTATTAAGGTCGGCATCGGACCCGGCTCGATCTGCACCACACGCGTCGTCACTGGCGCCGGTGTTCCGCAGATCACTGCTATCGCCGAGTCGTATCGCGCCACCAAGGATTCGGGCGTTCCGATCATCGCTGATGGCGGCATCAAGTATTCCGGCGATATCACAAAAGCTCTAGCCGCCGGAGCCAGCGCCGTGATGGTCGGATCTCTTTTCGCCGGCACCGACGAAAGCCCGGGCGAATTGATTCTGTATCAAGGCCGCTCCTTCAAGTCGTATCGCGGGATGGGATCGCTGGGAGCCATGGCGCAAGGATCAAGCGAACGCTATTTCCAAAGCACCGAATCTGATTCTTCCGCCGCCAGTTCGGCCTCTGACGGTGAATCTAACCGGCTCGACAAGCTCGTTCCAGAAGGCATCGAAGGGCGTGTTCCCTACCGTGGCTCGGTTTCGATGATCATCTATCAGATGGTTGGGGGTCTGAAGTCCGGCATGGGATACTGCGGTTGCTCGACCATATCTGAACTGCTGCAGAAAACGCGATTCGTACGCATCAGCGGCGCCGGTCTGCGCGAGAGTCATGTGCACGACGTCATGATCACGCGCGAGGCCCCGAACTATGCGATCGAGTGAGGCGACCGAATTGAGCTTCAGTTTGCGGGGGAAAGTTCATCCGGCAATCGTAGGGCAGGCTCTCGGCTCTGTTGCGCGGCGCAGCTGTCCGGTGGTTCCTTAGCTTGCACTCCGACCCCCACCATCTTCTCAAAGCCTGGATCGCGGCGATCCTCTGGATGATCGTCATCGCCATTGAATCGTCGCAATGGCTCTCTGCCCACCAAACGGGACGAATGCTGTATCCCCTGTTTCACTTTCTGTTCGGGTTGGACTGGGAGCACTTTCAGCATTGGCACTTCTTCATCCGCAAGGGCGGCCACGTGTTTGGCTATGGCCTGCTCAGCATTCTGCTTTTCCGTGCCTGGCGCGAAACCTTGCCGGTCGTGGATGCGCGGTGGACGTTTCGATGGTCAGGCGTCGCGGTCCTGGGAACTGCGCTTGTCGCGAGCCTTGACGAATGGCACCAGAGCTTTCTGCCCTCGCGCACGGGGAGCGTCCATGATGTAGTGCTCGATACGTGCGCCGGTATTGGAGCCCAAATCGTGATCGCGCTATGGATCCTGGCTACCTCCCGCAGCAGGCAGGTTGTGGCGTAGCTGTTCAGGATGAAAGCAGCAAGACTGCTGAAATCGCCGCTAATCCAGCTGACACATAAAACGGCAGGCTTGCCCCGTAGTGCTTCCACAACTCTCCCGTGATCAAGCTGGCCGCAAGTGTCGCCACGCTGGTTACGAAATAGTACACGCCTAATGCGCGTCCACGGATTTCCTGCGCCACGGTCTCGGCAACCAGGGCTTTGAGAACCGGCTGCGTCAGCGCGTAGTACAGGCCGTAGACGGCCATCGTGATCCAAATCGCCAAAATGGACGGCGGTCGTCCGAAGACAAAGTAAACTCCTGCAAAAATAAAATACCCGGCAGCGGCAATCCACCGCCGCGAGACGCGATCACTCAGCCACCCAGCAGGCCACGAGCCCAGAGTGTAGGTCAGGTTGAAGACGAGGCCAAGCAACGGCGCGAGATTAACCGAAATGCCCACGTTCTGCGCCCGCATCACCAGAAACATGTCGCTGGAGTTGCCGATCGAGAACAGCGTCACTGCAAAGAGCACGAGGTAAAAGGACCCGGGCATCCTGTTGCCGCCAGCCTGCGACGCTCCGGTTGGAGGTTTCCCTCTCCCCGAGGTGTCGCTATTAGAGGACCGCCGTTGTGTTTCGCGGATGCCGAATATCGCGACCAGTACGGCCAGCGCTCCTGGTGCGGCGGCAGCCCAGAAGACGCCGCGAATCCCATAGTGCGCGAGCAAGGCAAGAGCGATTAACGGACCCGCAATCGCACCGGCAGAATCGAGCGACTGAATCAGTCCATACGCCGAGCCCAGCCGTCCTTTACCGACTGACTCCGCCACCATCACGTCGCGCGGCGCGCCGCGTACGCCTTTTGCGAGGCGATCCGTGAAGCGAATAAGCAAGATCTGCCACCACGCGCTCACGACAGCCAGCAAGGGCTTCACTGCATTCGCGAAGAAGTACCCGGCGACAACCAGCGGCTTGCGGCGATCGATACGATCTGTCAGATACCCAGAGAAAAGCTTGGCGAACGATGCCACGCTCTCGGCAATGCCCTCAATGAGTCCCAACTGCGCCGGTCCCGCTCCCAGCGACACCAAGAACGCCGGCAGCACCCAATACGCCATCTCGGTCGCAGTGTCATTGAAAAACGAGGTGATACCAAACGCGTAGATATTGCGGACAGCAGAGGGCGAGTCCGCAGTGGAGGACGGTCCAGACATAAGAAGGTTTTACCACGGAGGCTGCCGAGGCCAGGAAGAGGAACAGCAAACAGGAAGAACGAATTTGCTAACGACCAACGACTAACGACCACGGCCGCGGTCAGTACATGGCGTCGTACTTGGTCACTACCCACCCGCTGCCCTTGTTCTCGACTGTGAGAGTAAAGAGGTCCTGATCGATTCCGGCTTGAGCCGGACCCGCATTGCTAGGCCTCTTTCCGCGGTAGTGGAGGATCACCAGCGGCGGCGCGTCTTCCCAGTCGACCAACTCCCACGAAAGCAAGGGATGATCGGCTTCCGACTTGCAGATGTAGCGGGCATATTTCTTGTGATAATCGTGCTCCCACTTGCTCAATAGCTCGTCGCAATGCCCGTCGCGCAGTTCGCGCAAGAACTTGTTTGCAGCCTTCTCGGTCGACCGGTCGCGCAAGGGATTCATTTTGATGGAGAGCGGCAGCCCGGTCAGCGGATCATGCTCTTCTGACCGCGCCAGCACAGGCCCCTGGTTGTTGAGCCACCAGAGATAGCCGACAAAGACGAAGACGAGGAGGGCTCCGGCGCCGACGGCAATGCCGATCTGGGTCTTGGTGACAGCCATCCTGAAAGTTTATAAGTTGGGTAACAGGTAGCAAGGTTACGAGCGGGAAACACGGCCGTACATGTACAGGTGGGGAATCCGATGATTAGCAAAAAGAAAAGGCACGGCGAGAGCCGTGCCTCACGAAACCACCTGCCAAACTATTCCTTTTTCTCGCCTTCTTCAGCCGGCGCGGCTTCGCCCTGAGCCTGCGCTTGTGCCTCAGCCTCTTCCATTGCCTTCTTGGCTTCTGCGGCTTTCTTGGCGCGGGCTTCAGCGCGCTTCTCACGCTTTTCGTCGAGGATCTTCTCGCTGCCCAGCAGTTCAAGAAAAGCCTTGTCGGCTCCATCGCCCTTGTTCCACTGCGTGCGGATGATGCGGGTGTATCCGCCGTTACGATCGCCGAAGCGTGGGCCGACCGTATCGAACAGCTTTACGACGGCGTCGTTGGTCATCAGATATCCGGCTGCGAGACGCCGCGCGGCAAGGTCGCCGCGCTTGCCCAGAGTAATCATCTTTTCGACGATCGGCCGGGCGGCCTTGGCCTTGGGAACGGTGGTTTCAATCCGCTCCTCCACGATCACCGAAGTGACCAGGTTGCGCAGCAGTGACCGGCGGTGCGCCGTGTTTCGTCCGAGTTTGTATCCTGCAACTTTGTGACGCATGGAAACCCTCAGCTCTAGCGGTTAGCTCTTAGCTACTAGCCTTAAAATCAAAACCCGGTCTCGCTGGCGGCCCGACTTCCGAAGCCGGAAGCCGGGCGCCGGAAAGCCGGTCCTACAATTGGTCGTCCGGTCCGTAAGCGGACGCGGGCAAAGGTACGTTCGAAGTCGGTCCGGGCACGGCATTGCCATGCTCGTCGATCTTCATGCCGAGACTCAGCCCCATCGAAGAAAGGATCTCTTTAATCTCGTTCAGCGACTTGCGACCGAAATTCTTCGTCTTAAGCATTTCGGCTTCGGTCTTCTGCACGAGTTCGCCGATGGTCTGGATGTTTGCGTTCTTCAAACAGTTGTAGCTGCGGACGGAAAGCTCGAGTTCCTCAACGGACCGGTTCAGATTCTCGTTGTGAATCTCGGGCTTGCGGTCGTCGCTGGCCGAGGTACCGGTTTCGATCTCTTCCTCGAAGTTGATGAAGATGTTCATGTGGTCTTTCAGCAGCTTCGCAGCGAGGCCGATTGAGTCGGCCGGCGTGATCGAGCCGTTGGTCCACACTTCGAGCGTGAGCTTGTCGTAGTCGGTGATCTGTCCGAGACGCGCCGCTTCAACGGTGTAATTGCACTTGCGAACCGGCGAGTGCACTGAGTCGATCGGTATGAAACCGATGCCGAGATCTTCGTCGAAATTCTTGTCGGCCGACACGTATCCACGGCCACGCTTCAGCCGCATTTCCATGTCGAGCTTCCCGCCCTCGCTGACCGTCGCGATGTAAACGTCCTTGTCGAGCACTTCGACATCGCCATCGGCTTCGATCATGCCGCTGGTTACGACACCGGGCTGATCGGCGCGCAGGTAAATCGCCTTGGGCGCGTCACCCGCGAGCTTAAAAGGAATCTGCTTCAGGTTGAGGATGATGTCGGTCGCGTCCTCGACGACACCGGGGATCGACTGGAACTCGTGAAGCACGCCTTCCATCTTGACCGCAGTAACGGCAGCGCCTTCAATCGAGCTCAACAGCACGCGCCGCAGAGCATTGCCCACGGTGGTGCCAAAACCACGTTCAAACGGCTGCGCCCAGAAGATGCCGTACTTGTCGGTAAGGGTGGATGTGTCAACTGCGAGACGTTTCGGTTTCTGAAAGCCTTTCCAAAGCATGTGTTACTCTCCTTCGGCCGTTTGGCTCAATCCTGACTCGCTGAGTGGTCCAACTCAGGTCGCCATCAGGAAAGGCTGATCTGGCACGAATGTATGGACCAAAATCGTCGTTGGTCGTTTGCTGATGATCATTGGCCAACGACTAGCGACCGACGACAAACGACTACTTGCTATACAACTCAACAATCAGCTGCTCGTTCACCGGCAGCTGGATATCTTCGCGCTTGGGCAAATTCAGTACACGGCCCTTGTAGTTATCGCGATCGACTTCCAACCAGCTCGGCATCGTGCCATGGCTGGCAAATTCTTTCGCGAGTTCCAGCACGGTGAGCTTCTTGCTGTTTTCGCGGATCGCGACTTCTTCCCCCGCACTCACTTCATACGAAGGAATGTTGACCTTGCGATTGTCAACAGCGACGTGGCCGTGACGCACCAATTGCCGCGCCTGGCGCCGCGATTGCGCGAATCCCAACCGGAAAACGACGTTATCAAGACGCCGCTCCAGTTGCTGCAGCAGCTTCTCACCGGTGACGCCCTTCGACCGCGCCGCCTTCTCGAAGTAGTTGCGGAACTGGCCTTCCTGGGTGAAGTAGATGCGCTTCGCTTTCTGTTTTTCTCGCAACTGCAGGCCGTAGCCTACAACCTTAGCCTTTCGATCTTTCCCATGTTGTCCGGGAGCGAAGTTGCGCTTCTCGATTGGACATTTATCGCTAAAGCATTTTGCGCCTTTGAGGAACAGCTTCATGCCCTCGCGGCGGCATAGACGGCAGACTGCATCGGTATAACGCGCCAAGTTTCTTCTCCTTTAGATGACCGGTTTACAGGTTTGGCTTCACCCTTCGTCCCGGACAAAATTACTGCCGTCGGCCTTTGGTCAATGGTCGTTGGCCAAAGACCAACGACGATTATCACACTCTCCGTCTTTTCGGCGGCCTGCAGCCGTTGTGCGGAATCGGCGTCGAATCGCGGATCGATCGCACTTCAATCCCGGCTGCGGCCAGAGCGCGCACGGCGGACTCGCGGCCGGAACCCGGCCCGCTGACGCGGACATCGACGCTGCGCACGCCGTGATCGCGTGCCATGTTCGCGGCGTTCATTGCTGCCTGTTGCGCGGCAAACGGCGTGCCTTTGCGCGATCCCCGGAACCCGAGGGATCCCGAACTCTTCCACGACAGAACGTTGCCGTTCATGTCGGTTATCGTCACGATCGTGTTATTGAAGGACGCCTGCACATACGCCAGCCCATGTGGCACGTGCTTGCGCTCCTTCTTCTTGAACGTCTTCTTTTTGCCTTTTTTCTCTGGTGCGGCTGCTGCGCCGCCCGCTGCTGCTGGTTTTGCCATAGAACCTCGGGTTTCGAAGGCTTCAAAGTTTCGAAGGTTTCAAGGTTTGTTTGCAACCTTGAAACCTTGCCACTTTGAAACTTGTTCTTATGTCTTCGCTGTCGCTTTCTTCTTCTGCGCGACCGTTCCTTTGCGCGGACCTTTCCGTGTGCGGGCATTCGTATGTGTCCGCTGTCCGCGAACCGGCAGGTTACGGCGGTGACGGAATCCCCGATAGGAGCCGATCTCGATGAGCCGCTTGATGTTCATCGAAACTTCCTTGCGCAGATCGCCTTCCACCAGCCCTTCCGCCTCGATGACGGTTCGAATCCGGTTGACCTCTTCTTCGCTCAGGTCCTGAACCTTCTTCATCGGATCGACTTTGGCCTCATCGAGAATGCGTCCCGAGCGCGGCTGCCCAATCCCGTAGATATAAGTCAGCGCGATGTTGATGTGCTTCTGGCGTGGTAGATCCACGCCTGCGATACGTGCCATAGTTTCCTAACCCCCGGCTCCTAGCTTCCAGCCCCTAGCCGACCGCATTCTAGCCAGAAGCTAGACGTTGGTAGCTAGCAGCTTATTTAGCCCTGGCGTTGTTTATGTTTCGAGTTGACGCAAATCACCCGCACCACGCCTTTGCGGTGGATGATTTTGCACTTGTCGCAAATCTTCTTTACAGATGCTCTAACCTTCATATCCCAGCCTTCAGCCGTCAGCAATCAGCTTTCAGCAAACTCTATTTATAACGGTAAACAATTCGTCCGCGATTCAAGTCGTAGGGTGAAAGCTCCACCGCGACCTTATCCCCGGGCAGGATGCGAATGAAATTCTTGCGCATCTTTCCCGAAACGTGCGCCAGTACCTGATGCTTGTTCTCCAGTTCCACGCGGAACATAGCGTTCGGCAGCGGCTCCAAAACCACGGCCATCACTTCAATCGCGTCTTCTTTGCTCATCGACTCCTTGTGACTCTAAACTTGCAGATCCCTCGCACACAACGTTCAGGATTTCGGCTGCGGGCTCCCGACTAGCTGGAAGTAGCGGCTAGAAGCTTTATTGCGTCAAAATCACCGGCCCATCTTTCGTCACCGCCACGCAGTGCTCGAAGTGCGCGCTAAAGCTGCCGTCCACCGTAACTGCAGTCCACTTGTCGCCGAGGACCCGCGCGTCTGGCTTGCCGTAATTCACCATCGGCTCGATGGCCAGCACCATTCCTTCGCGCAACCGCGCCCCATGCCCGCGATTGCCAAAGTTCGGAACCTGCGGCTCTTCGTGCAAGCGGGTCCCTATGCCATGTCCGACGAATTCACGAACCACGCTGAATCCAGCCGCTTCTACATGCTCCTGCACCGCCGCGCCAACGTCGCCGATCGAATTCCCTATCCGGGCCTGCTCGATTCCGCGGTACAGAGAAGCTTCCGTGACTTCCAGTAACTTCTTGACCTCCGGCTTCACTCCATTCCCAACTGGAACGGTAATGGCCGCGTCGCCGTAGTAGCCGTCGAGGACCACGCCGCAGTCGATCGATACGATATCGCCTTCCTGCAACACCCGCTTTTCCGACGGGATGCCGTGCACAATCTCTTCATTCACCGAAGTGCAGAGCACGCACGGATAATCGTAATACCCCTTGAACGCCGGCTTAGCGCCAAGGTCCTTGATCTTCTTGTCAGCGGCCCGCTCCAGGTCCATTGTCGTGACACCCGGCGCAACCAGCGAGCGAGCGTGATCCAGTACCTGTCGCACGATGTGGCCGCTCTGCCGCATCTTCCGGATCTCAGCCGCCGATTTGCAAACAATGGCCATTCTACGCGTGATGATCTTCCAGTATCCGGTAAATCTGCGCGGTCACGTCGTCCATCGGCAGATCACCATTCACTGAGATCAATCTGCCAGTACGCTGGTAATAGTCGGCCACCGGGCGAGTCTGTTCCTGGTAAGCGGCCAATCGCGGCTCAATGACTTCCAAGCGATCGTCATTGCGGGTCACCAGCTTCGTCCCATGAGCTA
>Ga0307474_10002979_pt1 | contig 12210 bp, 8 predicted proteins | sample atmos_gasesECM1C_2_FD_203312 | JGI IMG/M metagenome (GOLD analysis project Ga0307474, IMG submission 203312) | Hardwood forest soil microbial communities from Morgan-Monroe State Forest, Indiana, United States - atmos_gasesECM1C_05 | ecosystem: Environmental > Terrestrial > Soil > Temperate... | reverse complement strand
CATCGTGGCGGCCGCGGCTCGTGCGGGATTCCCGGCGCCCGGGGTTGTCGGAGTACGTATGGCCCTCGAGCCGGGCGAGGGGCGGAGTTCCGTTCCTGTTCGCTCGGCGCTCCTCGGGTCGATCCTTGCTGTCGCACTCGTCGTGACCACCCTCATCTTCGGCAGCAGTCTCCAGACACTTGTCTCCAGTCCCGCGCTGTACGGCTGGAATTGGACGTACATCCTCAATCCGATCGGTTCCGGAGGCGGCAACGTCCCGCAGGTGGCCTTCACGATGTTGCACCGTGATCCGTATGTGGCTGCGTACAGCGGGGCCTCGTACAACGACGTCGAAATCGACGGCCAAGCGGTGCCATTCCTGATCGAAAACGCTGGCGCGGCCGTGGCGCCCCCGATCCTAAGTGGCCAACCGGTCACTGCGGCGCACGAGATCGTTCTCGGCGCGGCCACGCTTGCGCAGCTCGGCAAGCATCTCGGTGACACCGTGACGCTGACGTACGGAGCGCCGGCAGACGCGCCGCTCTATGTTCCGCCAACGCGTTTGCGGGTCGTCGGCACTGCCACGTTCCCCGCAATCGGTTTCGCCAGCACGGTGTCGGACCATACGTCCATGGGCACGGGAGCGCTCCTGGCCAACCAGGACTTGCCCAAGCAATTCGCCGAGCTCGTTCAAAGCGGCCCCGTTCCCGCTCTCGACGGACCGAACCTGGCGTTCGTTCGGCTCAAGCCTCACGCGCCGCCGACGGCGGCGCTGGCAAGCCTCAGGCGTATCGCGCAGGCGGCGGACCAAGCTTTCGCGGACGCTCCCGGTGGAGCCGCCGGCAACGGGATCGTCGTTCAAGGCGTGCAGCGGCCGGCTGAGATCGTCAACTACAAGACGATCGGGATCACGCCGGTCCTGCTTGTGTCGGGGCTCGCTCTCGGGGCGATCGCGGCCCTCGCCCTCACACTCCTCGCGTCGGTGCGGCAACGGCGCCGCGACCTTGCCCTTTTGAAGACGATCGGCTTCGTCCGCCGGCAGCTCGCTGCCGCCGTGGCGTGGCAGGCCACGGTGGCCGGCCTGGTGGGGATCGTCGTCGGTGTGCCGCTCGGAGTGATCGCAGGCCGTTGGCTGTGGAACCTGTTCGCCGAACAGATCTACGCGGTCCCCTACTCCACGATTCCGGTGTGGTCTTTGGTCTTGGTGGGCGTGGGAACGCTCGTGCTGGCGAACATGATTGCCGCTGTACCGGCGCGGACGGCGGCCCGCACTCCGACGGCCCTCTTGCTTCGGAGCGAATAGTCGCCGATTCAGCCGCCACCGACCGCCGGTGACTCGGCGCTTTTGTCGACATCACTCGCGAATTCCCGGATCGCTGCGACAACGATGTCCGGGTTCGTACGAATGACCCAATGTCCTGCGTCGACCGGTTTCCTCCGCAGCTCCGGGGTCCACTCTTCCAGCCCGTCCAGGAGAGCGGCGGTCACGTAGCGGTCTCGTAGGGGGATCACGAGCTGCACCGGAACGTCGGTGTGCCGAGTCTCGGGATGCAACATCCGGCCGCGCACGTTGACGCGGTAGAGCTCGACCCCGTGGGCGAAGTCGGCATTGAAGGTGGGAGCAGGCCAGCGTTCGTCTGTCGGCGCGTGTTCGATGCGATGGAGTGCCCGCTCCCACAGACGGGTGGCTCGACCGCCGCGAGCGATGAGCTCGGGTACCCGGGGCAAATGGAAGAACGCGATGTACCACGAGTGCAGAGCCTGTCGAACAGAACGAATCAGGTCTGAAGGCCGCACCGTGTGGTGTTGCCGAGCCCAGAGTCCAGCGTGATCGAGCGGCGGCCCCGAGATGGAGGTGTAGCTCGCAAAACGGGCCGCCACCGCCTCCGTCGTCACGGCGTCCCATCCTTGGATCGAGCCCCAATCGTGCGCCACCAGGTGGACGGGCCGGTCGGGACTGGTCGCTTCGACCACGGCGACCATGTCCTCGACGAGCAACGGGAGTGCATACCCGGAACGGTTCGGTGGAACGCCCGACTGACCGGCACCCCGAACGTCGTAGCGGACGACGTGGAACGAGTCCATCAGCCGTTCGACAACGGGATCCCATACCGCACTCGTATCGGGAAACCCGTGGACAAGCAGGACCGTGGGCGATTCTCGATTCCCGTCCTCGGACACTGCGAGGGGGAGTCCTCCCGCTCCGCCGACCCGCCGCGACGCGCACACGGGCACACCTAAGCACGCCCGTGTCGATGCTGTCGACCTCGATCGACGATCGGGTCGGGCGCGTGGCGTGTTACTTGGCTTCGGCCAACGCAGTCCTCAATTCCCCAAGGGCTGTCTCGAGCTCAGCGGCGCGGCTGCGGCGAGCGGCATCGGCGGACGCAAGCTGCGCACCTGTCGGGTGTTCCCCACCGGATCGCATGAGGTGGTCTGCTTCAACCGCAAACGCGAGGCCCCGAAGGCTTTCCGCGCACCTCGTGGTCACGCTTGCGAGCGGTTCGTCGGGGGCAGATGCCGCGGCGCGCTCCAGGCTTGTGACAGCGGCGTCAACTTGCACGTTCACGCTCGCCCTGTGTTCGGCGTCGTCAGTCGGTGCCTGTGATTGGACCAGGTCGCGCGCGAGCTCGGCCGCCGTGATCGCAGGCGTCACCAGCCGCCGCCAGTCAGTGAGGCGACCCTGACGTCTTGTCCGTGAAATCAGGAAAAGCACCAAAACAATGGCGAGGAGGATCACCACGCCGAGAAGCACCCACCCCCACGGAGAGGTGCTCGACGACGATTTGGCCGTTGTGGTGGTGGTAGTGGGGTGGGTGGTCGACGTCGTTGTGTGACGGGTCGTCGTGGTCGCAGGCGCGCTCGTGGTCGTCGTCGGCGGAGCCGTGGTCGTCGTGGTCGTCGGCGGAGCAGTCGTGGTGGTGGTCGTCGGCGCGGTCGTCGTGGTGGTGGGCTGAGCCCCGGCACCGGTAACGGCGAGGCCGAGCTGAAGGGGCACCGAGGCGAACAAGACCAGAACCACTGAAGACTTGGGCATTCGAGGTCGCACGACGCCAAGACTATGGACGTCAGCGCCTCCACGTCTGGCCAAAACCACGGGGTACCCCCCGGCATGATCAGAGCGCGGACTATCGCTCCAGCCTGGGCGGACGTAGATTTGCTCCGTGCGACGAAGCCCTCGGGGGCCAGGCGGTGCTCTGCACCACGCGGAGTCGTCATTCCCATGACGTCTTCGTCGCAGACCACGGAGCGACGGCAGCTGACCGTCGTCTTCACCGATCTGGTCGGATCCACCGACCTCGCGTCTGCGCTCGATCCCGAGGATTGGCACGAGGTTCTGAATGCGTACCAGCACAGGGTGGCCGACATCGTCGCCCTGCACGGGGGGGTGATTGCGCAGTTCCAAGGTGATGGCGCGATCGCCTATTTCGGCTATCCCGAAGCAACGGAATCCGCCGGCCAGGAAGCACTCGCAGCTGCCCTGGAAATCGTCGAAGCCATCGAGTCCTTGGGGAATCAGCTTCCGCCGGCCCTCGGCATCTCCGATCTCAGGGCACGGGCGGGTATTCACACCGGCGTGGTGCTCGTTGCCGCAGTGACTGCAGGAGGTATTGAACGTCTGCCGGACGTGTGGGGCCAGGTGCCGAATATGGCGGCTCGACTCCAGGCGGCCGGGGAGCCGGGCCAGGTCCTCGTCAGCAGCGACACGGCGCAACTGATATCCGGATACTTCGAGTTGGAGCTCGTCGGCAAACTCACGCTGAAGGGCTTCGCTGATCCCGTCCCGACCTTTCGGGTCGTTCGCCGCAGTTCGGCGCGTCATCGGCTCGAGGCTCGACCGCTCACAACCTTTGTGCCGCGGACGGAGGCGTCAGCGTGGCTCGAAGAGCACTGGGCCGCAGTCCTGGGCGGCAGCGGAAGGCTGGCGCTGATCGCGGGGGAGCCCGGCATAGGGAAGTCGCGTCTGCTGCTCGAGTTCGGCAATGAGCTCACGGCCCGGGGCGACAGCGTTGTGACGATCCGGTGCAGCCGCCGAGCCGAGTTGAGCCCCTTGCACCCCTACGGAGAGGTCATGGGTGAGCGTCCAGCCACTCCGCGTGACGCGGCGGACTGGGTGGAGGATCACGCGCGTCATGGACCGTTGCTGCTGATCGTTGAAGACGGGCATTGGGCGGACCCCAGCACCTTGGAGTCCCTGCATCTCATCGCACATGACGATTTTCCGGTCCTGGTGGTGATGACGGCACGGCCCGAGATCGAGGAGGACCCACAAATTCAGCCCGATGCGCGGATGACCCTCACCGGCCTTGGGCGACAGGACGCTCGAGCACTGATTGAACAGCTTCCCGAATCCGACAGACTGACGCACGACATGTGCGCCGCTCTTGTCGAGCGTGGGGAGGGTGTCCCCCTCTTCCTCGAGGAGTTGGCCCGCGGTTTGGCGGACGAACCGGAACTTCCACCCTCGGTCCTGCCGACCACCTTGTCCGAGGTGATCACCGCGCGCCTCGACCGGGTTGGAAACGATGCCAAACGTGTTGCTCAGGCCGCATCCATTATCGGGCGAACGTTCGATCGTCCGATGCTGGCGGCGGCAACTGGACTCGAAGCGAACGAGCTCGAAGCCAATCTCGAACGACTACGCGAGCACGCCATCGTCGAGAAAGGCAGAGAACCCGAAGAGCTCCAGTTTCGCCACGGCCTCTTCCACGAAGCGTCCAACCGATCGGTGTTGCGGCCGGATCGAGCGCGCATCCATGGCGCAGTAGGGGAGATGCTGGTTTCGTCGGGCCGGGTGGAAGCACGTCCCGAAATCGCCGCCTATCACCTGGGTGCGGCGGGTCAAGCGACCGCGGCGGTCCCATTGTGGAAGAGAGCAGCGCGCACCGCACGCCAGCACGCTCGGTTCCGGGAAGCCGCCGGCCACGAACGGGCGATCCTTGAGCTCATCGATCAGCTCCCCGAGGAGGAGAGAGAGGCCACCGAACTGAAATCGCGCAGTCGGCTCGTTATGTGCCTCACCGCGGTCGATCAGAGCGCACCAGAGGCACTCGAGCAGTCTCGACGAGTTGAGGAGTTGGCCCGCCGTCTGGGGGACCGGGAGACGCTCCTACGCAACTACATGGTTCTCGTTCCGTGGTGGCAGGCGAGCGCCGAGTACCGCACCATCAACACGATCCTCGCCGAAGCGAGAAGGGAGGCGGTGCAGCTCGACAACCAGTGGACGCTGCAGTTGATCACGACCTATGAAGCGACGACGAGGATCTGGCAAGGGAGGATTCGAGAGGGCCTCCAACAGATGCGCGCGTCGTATGCCGACAGTGGCCTGCCGCTCGAGTCAAGCCTGAGCGATCTGCCGCCCATGCGGTCCGTGGAGCTGATGGCGTTGGCGGCCCCACGGGTCGCGACGGCGCTCGCTTGCTGGTTGCGAGGACTCTCGACCGAGGCGTGGCGGATCGCAAACGATGTCGTGCGCTGCACCACCGAACGCCGCGTACCTCAGGCGCAAGCCCTTGCGGCTGTGACGACTTCGATCATGGCTCAGATGGACGGTGATCGCGAGGTCGTGCTCCAGCTGTCGAGGGACGCGCTGCACGTGGCTGATGAGGTCACCACTCGGCAATGGAAGCAGTGGGCTCGATCGCTTCTGTGGTGGGCTGGCGAAGGCAATGAAGAGCCGGAGCTCCCCGGGCCGCTCTTAAGGCCCTACTTCCAGATGTTGGCAGCCGATGATCGTCGCGTCGACGACAACAGGGCCATCGCTCTGCTCACGGCGGGGGTGGAAACGTCCAAGACAACCGGAGAGAGGTTCTGCGAGGCGGAGATCCTCCGTGTGCGAGGCGATCGCAGGGTCGCGGCCGACGAGGCGGGAGCCGAAGATGACTACCGCGCCGCAGTCCAACTGGCGCGCCAACAAGGGGCAAAGGTTTTGGAGTTGCGCGCGCTCACCAGTTGGGCTCTCCAGTTGTCCCCCCCAGAGAGCGTCTATCAAGAACTGGTTGCCTGCGTGGAGGATGTTGCTTCTGGAGGGCCGAATCGAAGTGTGGATGAGGCGCGACGGGTGATCGAACGACGACTGGCATGACTGAATGGAACGACGACTTTCTCGACGGTCTCCGCCACCACGGTGACCCTGCCGCCGATGCGGTTGTGAGCGACCTGTTCAGCGGCACGGGCGATGCGACGACTGCCTTCCGGGCATTAGTGGTCCAGCAGGACGAAGCGACCGACCCCGCATTCGCCACGTTTTTGGAGCAGAAGGTGGAGATGCCCGACTGGGTCGAGCCCGAGCTCGTGGCCGCGGGGCAGGAATGCTTCGCCCGTTGGGGAGCCCACGTGTTCACGGCGCTCTACGCCGCGGCGCTTCCGTCCGCGTACGCCTGTCGGCGTGGGGTCCAGGTCCTGGGCCTCACCGCCCGCCTCGAGACCGATACCAAACGCCGCCTCAATGAGACCGCTCAGTTCCACCTCGATGTCATGGAGCCTGGTGGCCTTGAGCCCGGCGCCCACGGGTATTCCGACGTGCGACACGTCAGATTGATGCACGCGGCCGTGAGGTGGCTGATCGAGCACGACCCCCGCGTCACCTGGGATCCGTTGTGGGGAACACCGATCAACCAGGAGGACCTGCTCGAGACGCTCCTGACTTTCACCGAGATCGTCTTCGAGGTCTTCGACCGGACCGGTGTCGCCTACACCGATGAGGACGCCAACGCGTATCTGCATGCGTGGTCGCTGATTGGCTTCTACTTAGGCGTGCGGCCCGACCTGTTACCCCTGACCCGGGCCCAAACCTCTGTGCTCATGCCGATCGTCCGCCGTCGCCAGTTCGGTCCGAGTGTCTCGGGCAGCGAGCTCATGGCAGCGCTCCTCGAGCAGGGATCCCGGCTTGCCCCTCCTGGCCTTCGTGGCCTGCCCGCCTCGACGGTCCGGTTCTACGTCGGCGATGAGACAGCGGACCTCCTGGCGGTGCCCCCAGGGGATTGGACTCGAGCGATGTTCCGCCCGCTTGCGGATGCCAGCCGCAAGCTCTCCCTGGAACGGTTCCACCATCGCCTGTTGAGCGCGTTGTCCCAACGGATCGGGTTCGGGATGTTGACGCTCGCCGTCCGAGCCGAACGCTACGGGGGACGTCCAGCGTTCCAGGTGCCCACATCGCTGGCAGCTCGCTGGAATCTGCCCGTTTCGGATCAGAGCGGTCCCGGCGGTAACTGACCATCGGCCAGAACTTCGAGCTGCGCGTTCGAGAACGGTGGGTCAAAGAGCGCACCGTCCTGCTGGCGCGAGCGGAAGAGATTGACGATGAAATTCATCCGTTCTTCGAGCACGGCCCAGTCGTGAGCGCCGGAGGGCGCGCCCGTCCCGTGCGTCCGGTCCCACCGGGCGACGGCTGAGGCCGCCGCGGTGCCGGCAATGTCACGCAGCTCGGGTGGGAACATTCCCCCGGCGAGCGGGGGCACGTCGCGACGGAGATCGAACGTCTCGGTCGCCGTCACCAGCCGCATGACGACCTCGGTCAACGCCGTGTCCCACGTGGCATCGAGGAGCCCGCTTGCCTCGTCGACGAGGCCGTCGAGCATCTGACGCGCGTCCGCCACCGGGAGGTGCCGCACGATGTCGGCTTCGATCACCTGTTTCAGCGTGTCGCTGATGGGAGCGTTCAAGGCCCCGGAAATGGCTGGCTGCAGCCGTTGCTGCTCGTGCGCCACGGCGAGCGTGTTCGCCTGCAGGACGAGAGCAGCACGGTTCGCCGGAGCGAACCGGGCCTCCCCGTACGCGCCGAAGGCGTCCGCAACTGCGCTGCCGTCGTCGTTCGCCGTGATCGCCGAAAGCGCCGGCTCCATCGCTCTCGAGAGTTGCTCCAAGGTGTTGGAGGGTGCTCGGCAGGCCTCCAACAGGGCGGTGAAAATCGGAGCGAGTTCGGCGAATACCAACAGATTGCCATCACCAACCTGCTTCGCCACGTCCGTCGTAACGGAGTCGATCGCCCGGGCGATGTGCTCGTGGGACAACCGCTCCATGGCCCAGGCCTCGAGACGGTGGTTGAAGCGGTCGAGGAGGCCTTTGGTCGCCCCGCTCTCGGCGATGAGTGTCTTGGCGCGGGCCGGCAGGATGTCGCCTCTGATTGTGGCACCGGCCGTCTTCGAGGCCCAGACGGCAAAGGCGCACCACGTCGCATCCGGGCCGAGGCCCGCGTCACGGAGACCTGTAGCGAGCTCGTGGTAGCGCTGCGTGATGCAGAGGTTCCGCACGACGGGATCGCTCATGCCGGCGATGTCCTGCCACGACATCTCCACGGGCAGAATCGTAGGGTGCCGGACCCCGGCCTGGCTGCCCCTTGTTCCGCCGGTGCGGGCTTCCTTATCTGGCGGCAGCCGAAGGAGGCGGAACCTTGACCCGGCGGCCTGGTGCGAGCAGCTGGCCCACCGGGCCCTGCATGACCTTTTCGAACTGCTCGCGCCGGTGGGTCACCGAGATGCCGTCCCAGTAGCGGCCACCGTAATAGAACTGGTCGCGTATGCGGCCTTCGACGGTGAAGTAGCCCGCCGCTTCGCCCGTCGAGAAGTTCTGGAATGCGATCCCGACCGTTTCCATGATGATCATGCGGAAGTCCCACCCGTAGTAGACGTAGCGGGCGAGTCCCATGAAGGCCTCGATGCCGAGGCCGCGCCGGTGCAGACGAGGGTGCATCACGACGGCCGCGTGACAGAAGCGGTGGCGGAAGTCGGCGTTGTAGGCGACGACGAGGCCCAGTACCTCTTGAGATCCGTGAGGACTGACAACGAACTGGCACAGCACGCCTGGATACAGCTGCTTGAGGAAGTCGTCGTAGCTCGGTGTCGTGCCGCGGAATCGCCACTGGAAGGTCACGTCGGGATCGCTCGACAGCCGGTACAGGGGGGCGTGGTCCTCTTGGGTCAGCATGCGCAGGTGCAGCCGTCTCGTCTGGAGGGTCGGTGAGAGATGAGCGTCGTCGGGCGCCGGTTTTGGGTCGCTCACCGCTGGCCAGCTCCCTCGTATGGCAGGTGGGCGAGCGCGCAGTACTGGAGATAGGCGTCACGGACGGTGGTGATCTGCAACAGCAACTCGATCGGCATGATGACGTCGCCGCCCACCGCATCCTCTATCGCGGCCATGAGGTCGACCGCGCCGACGGAGTCCATACCGAGATCCTCGACCAGGTCGTGCTCCTCGGAGATCTCAGGCGGACTCCACTCGATCTCGGACGCGAACCACGCCTTGAACTCCTCCAACGTCATCACATCGCTACGGGTGTCGTTGCTCGTCATAGCTCCTCGGCGCTCGTTTCACGGCAAGTTACCCGGATTGCGAGCCGGGGTTGGGAAGGTCGCACCGGCACCCGCCGTTTGGTCGCCACGCCGCAGGGTTGTCCTGACGGGCGCTCTAGCCCGAAGCCAGTTCGGCCAGCTTGCCCTCGACCCACAGGCCACGCAGGTGGCCACGGCGGACTTTGCCGCTGGGCGTCTTCGGCAAGGAGCCGCGCTCGATGAACACGACCTCCGACGGCGCAGCGGCGAAACGCCGTGTCAGCGCAGCCCGGATCTCCCGCGCACCCGTTTGGAGGTCGCTGACGTCCGCTCCCGCGGCGCTGGGTTCGGCCACGACCACGTAGCGCCCAGCGCCGTCACTGAAACAGGCGGCATTCCCGGGCCGGCAGACCGCCTGGGTGCCGACGACGGCGTCCAGCGCGCGAGCGTCGAGGTTCCGCCCGGCGACGATGAGCACGTCGTCGGTGCGACCGGCGATGCAGACGGCCCCGTTGTGGAGGTGCGCCACGTCGGCCGAGCGGAACCACCCGTCCTCCGTCAGTGCCGACCCCTCATCGGGGACGAAGTGGCTCAGCAGTGACGGGCCGCGGAGCTCGAGCTCACCGAATGCGCTGTCTCCGGCGACGCGCAGCTCCATCCCGTGCACCGGAGGACCGCAGGTCACGAGTTCGGTGCCTCCGCTTTCGACTTCGAGCCACTCCCGCTCGGCCAGGGCAGCCGAGTCCACCCGCACCGAGGACCAGGGCTCGGTGTGCGGGTCGATGGCGACCGCCAACGTCGCCTCGGCCATGCCGTATCCAGGACACAACGCGTTCGGAGACAGGCCGGCAGCGCGCGCAACTTCCTCGAAATCGCGCAGCGTTTGAGCTGGCACGGGCTCACTTCCCACCACGAAGCTGCGCACGGTCGACAGATCGAAGTGTTCAGCCCCCCGAAGCGCTCGTGCGGCAAGGCGCAGTGCAAAGGGTGGGGAGGTCGTCGACGTGGCCCGGTAGTCGCTACAGGCGCGCAGCCAACTGGACGGGTCGGTCAAGAAGGACTCTGGCGTCATCAGGACCAGATCCGTTGGGACCGACCACGGGGGGCTCACCGAGCAGATGCCGTAAAGAGCCAACCCGATCAGGCCCATGTCGTGGGAGAGCGGCAGCCAGCTACAGACGACCGCATCGCCACGCGGTTCGAGCCAGTGGTACATCGAGGCCAGGTTCGCCTCAAGGGCATCGAGGGACAGGGCTATGCCCCGGGGTACGCCGGTGCTGCCCGACGTGAACTGCACGAGCTGACCGGGAGTCAGCATCGACACTGCGGTCACGCTGGAGTGGTATTCGCCGAACGCACGGACCGGCACCGCGGCGTCAGAAAGGAGCGAGGTCAGCGTCGCGTCACAGAGCAGATGTGTCGCGCCTGTCTGCGCGCACATCAGGTTGATCTGGGCAAGGTATTCCGCTCCGTCCATGCCGCGCGCCGGATGCGGCAGCGAGACCAGGGTCTGCCCTGACCGCAAGGCGCCGAAGAAGAGAGCGAGGCAGTCATGCGACGCGGTCAAGAGCGCAGCCACCGTCCCGTTGCGGCCGCCGAGATTCTGAAGCCACGACGCCGCCAGCCTGGCGTCGTGGCCGAGCTCGCTCAGCGTGCGCGCTCGTGAGCCGTCGGAGAGACAAAGGACATGCGCACGGTCCGCAAGAGGCGCGTCGAGCGCATCGATCACGAGGCTCATCGGCGCCGACAGTACCGGCCGTGGCGGCCGCTCCGACAAAGGGTGCGGGAGCGGACAACGCGGTACCCTCGGCTCGACTCGGAGGAGATCCATGCACGTCGACCTTCATGTTCCGCGCTTCACCTGGCCCGGTGGTCCCGCCGCCATCGGTCCCACGTTCTCCTCGTTGGCCCAGACGGCAGACGCCATCGGCGTGCGCACCCTCTCGGTTATGGACCACTGGTTCCAGATGGAAATGATGTGGCCGGCCGAGGAACCCATGCTCGAGGGATACTCCGCATTGTCGTTTGCCGCCGCCAAAACCGAGCGTCTCCGGTTCCGGCTCCTTGTCGGCGGGGTCACGTACCGCCATCCCGGCCTGCTGGCCAAGATCGTCACCACGCTCGACGTCCTGTCGCAGGGACGAGCCGAGCTCGGATTGGGAGCCGCCTGGTACGAGCGTGAGCACCGCGGGCTGGGAGTCCCGTTTCCTCCGCTGCGCGAGCGGTACGAACGACTCGAGGAGACCATCCAGATCTGCTTCCAGATGTGGAGCGATGACAATGGCCCGTACCGGGGCACGCACTACCAGTTGGCCGAGACACTCTGCTCGCCTCCACCTGTCAGCACACCCAGGCCTCGGCTGCTCATCGGCGGAGGTGGGGAGCGCAAGACCCTGCGGCTCGTGGCGCAATACGCCGATGCCTGCAACATCATCGGCGACGAAACGGTGGTGCGACACAAGGTCGAGGTACTGCACCGCCACTGCGCCGAAGTCGGGAGGGATCCAGAGAAGGTCGAGGTGACTGCCCTCATCGGGGTCGCAGAGGACGCCACCCCGGACGCCATCCTGCGTGAGGTGGAGGCTTACTCGGCCGCCGGCGTCCAGGCGGTCGTGATCCGTTCGACCGGCCCGGGACCGGCGCAGTGGCTCGAAGAGACGTGGGCGCCGGTGATGGAGCAGCTCGAGTCGATCGGCTGATCTCCTCTCTCGGCGGCACAGGCGCTTCGACCTTGCGCAGGTCCGTTATCTTGCTCTGCCGGGCCGCTAGCTCATCCGGAAGAGCAGGGGACTTTTAATCCCAAGGTGCCGGGATCGAGACCCGGGCGGCCCACCGAAGAGCTGTATTGGCTGGGCTGATCTTTTCCAGATCAGTCTCGCCTGATCGTTTCTCCAGTCTCGGCTGATCGTTGACGCAGTCTCGGCTGATGCTTGACACCTCGGTTCCACCTGGCTCGGCTCGT
>Ga0307474_10002976_pt1 | contig 12214 bp, 11 predicted proteins | sample atmos_gasesECM1C_2_FD_203312 | JGI IMG/M metagenome (GOLD analysis project Ga0307474, IMG submission 203312) | Hardwood forest soil microbial communities from Morgan-Monroe State Forest, Indiana, United States - atmos_gasesECM1C_05 | ecosystem: Environmental > Terrestrial > Soil > Temperate... | reverse complement strand
GCGGGCCAGGATAATCCCGAAGACATCATTCGCTCGGTGAAACGCGGCATCTACGCAGTGAACTTCGGCGGAGGCCAGGTAGATATCACGAACGGCAAGTTCGTGTTCGGCGCCTCCGAAGCCTACATGATCGAAGACGGCCACATCACCGCGCCCATTAAAGGCGCTACGTTGATCGGCAACGGCCCCGACGTCCTGACGCGGGTCTCGATGGTAGGCAACGATTTGAAACTCGACGAAGGCGTCGGCACCTGCGGCAAGGATGGACAAGCCGTGCCGGTAGGCGTCGGTATTCCGACCATCAAGATCGATCGCCTAACCGTCGGGGGGACTGCGAAGAAAGATCCCGGCGGATTCATGCAGTAAACCGGTGCGAAGAAGGCCGGGAGTCAAGGGAAATCCCGACATTACTGCCCGACAATACTGAATGACAGGCGTTTCCCCATGACAGCTGGCGTGGCGGGCGGCGCGCTGGAGTGGATTGGTTTCTGTCATGGAGCGGTGCTGCTCGCGATGGGTGAGCGCGGGCCCGGACTGGTTGTGCATGGGCTTATTCCAACATTGCTGAGCTTGGCTGTCCTCGCCGCTGGCGGCCGGTGTTGGAAGCGATCTGGAAAACCAGGCCCCACTGAGTATCCATGTAAGGTGCGGCATTTTTGACATCGCTTGGTCTGATAGAAACTCATTGGGATCGGTTCGATTGTGGCCTTGCATTTTCGGCGATGGATACTATAGCAACAACCGCGCCGCTACCCCCTGCACCGTGAGCATCTCCACCGCCTTTTTGTCGAAGGAGACGAACGTGTCGGCGCCGAGCCACCTGCCCTCATAGGCAATCGCGCCGTCTGCAAAATCGCCGCCGGCGTCGAGCATGTCCAAGCCCGCCTCCACCGCAGGCCGGTTCATTTCCACATTCTCGGCAACCAGCAGAGCGCGGATGGCAGCGCCCGCATCGGAAGGCTTGAGTCCATAGACCCGGCGCAATACCCACACGAACTCGCACAGGCACGGGATTGCGACGGCAATCATCTTCGCGTTTCGCAATAGCTTCCCGGCAACATCCGCCTGCGACCGGTCGTCGCCCACCACCGCCCGCACCAGCACGCTCGTATCCACCGCGACCTTCATTTTTTGCCCGTCGAGTTCTTGTCAGCCCAGCCGCGCGCCGCCGCCTCATTCATTTCTTCCACGGTGGCGACTTTCGTCGTCCGGTTGGCCAACAACCCGAGAAAACCGTCGATCGATCCGCCGGGCTTGGCTGCGCGAAGCAAGCCTCGGCGATCGGGAAGCAATTCCAAGGCAACTTTTTCCCCAGGTTTGATACCCAGGTGTTGTAACACCTTTTTTCGAAATGTCACTTGTCCCCGTGCAGTCACGGTCAACGTGGTCATGGCGTATTCCTCGTTACCCTACTGTAATGCAAAAATGCATTACATGCCTCGATTTTGGAAGTGTTGCCGGCCCCTGTAAATAGCTGGCCACCTTCCTAGGAAAACCAGGGCATTTGCTGGGATAATAAAGGTTCATGCCCTCAACCGAACTGGAAACGAAAAGCGCGAAGCCTGAAACCGACCTAAAATCCCTCGCCCAGGACATCGTCCGCCGCGCGATCAACGGCGGCGCCACGGTTGCCGAGTGCGTAGTGCGCGAAGGGGATGAATTCTCCACACTGGTCCGTCTCGGCCAGGTCGAAACGCTGAAAGAATCGGGATCGCGATCCATCGGAGTGCGCGTCTTCTCAGGCCGGCGTGCTGCCAGCACCTACTCCAGTGATTTCTCCCGCGCCAGCCTCGACCGGATGGTGAAGTCCGCGCTGGAACTTTCGAAGATCACATCGGAAGATCCATTTGGCGGGATTCCTGAGGCTTCGCAACTCGGGTCGCTCACGGGTGACCTCGACCTTTATCACGAGGACGTTTATTCGCTGCCCGGGCCCGATCGCATCGACTACGCCCGGCGCGCTGAAAAAGCCGCGCTCGATTTCGACCCGCGCATCAAGAATTCTGAAGGCGGATCGTTTGACGCCGCTACCGGCCACAAAGTTCTAGCTAACTCTCATGGTTTCGTCGGCGAATATCGCCGGTCCTATTGTTCGGTCTCGGCTGTTCCAATTGCGCAAAGCGATGACGGCGCAATGCAGCGTGACTATTGGTACTCGGTGGCGCGCACGCTGGCGAAACTCGAGGCGCCCGAGCAGGTCGGCAAGGTCGCGGCTCAGCGCACGTTGCGTCGCTTGGGCGCGCGCAAGGCGAAGACGGCGCGAGTTCCGATCATCTTTGATCCCATGGTTGCCACGTCTATCCTCGAACATATTTTTGAAGGGATCAACGGCGACTCGGTCTACCGCGGTGCCTCGTTTCTCGCGGGCAAGCTGGGACAGAAAATAGCCGGCGACAACGTGACCATCATCGACGACGGCACCATCCCCGGCGGCTTCGGCACCAGCCCCTTCGATGGAGAAGGCGTGCCCACGCGCCGAACGATGGTTATTGAGAAGGGCGTGTTGAGCTCCTATCTTCTGAATACGTACACGGCGAAAAAGTTGGGTCTCACGACTACCGGCAACGCGTCGCGCGGCCTTGCCGGCACGCCCGGCATAGGTCCGGGCAATTACTTCCTGCAGCCCGGGACGCGAACGCCAAAAGAATTAATCTCTGAAATCAAAGAAGGCCTCTATGTAACCGAGTTCCTCGGCCATGGCGCCAACTTGGTAACGGGCGATTATTCGCGCGGTGCTTCCGGTTTGTGGATCTCCGGCGGAGAGTTTGCTTACCCGGTCGAAGAAATCACTGTGGCCGGGAACCTGAAGGAAATCTTCTTCAACATCTCCGAGATTGCGAGCGATCTTGAGTTTCGCGGCTCGGTCGCATCGCCGACGCTGCGCATTGACGGGCTGACCGTCGGCGGCGAATAATCGCTCCATGAAATTCGCCAAGATCGTGTTCCTGGCCGCCGCCGTCTGGGGCATCTTGGTGCTTACGCCGCTATACTTCATGTTCGAACTGATCGGACAGAAGGATCCGCCACCGATCACCCACCCCGCGTTTTTCTACGGCTTCATCAGCGTGGGATTGGCTTTCCAGATTGCATTTTTCGTGATCGGGAGAGATCCGGTGCGCCTCCGCCCGATGATGATTCCTTCAATCCTCGAGAAGTTCGGGTACGGAGCTACTCTGCTGGTGCTCTATTTCCAGAATCGACTACACCCGCAAGATCTGGCACTCGGCGGCGTCGACTTGTTGTTCGGCATTTTGTTCTTGGCAGCGTTCTTCAAGACCGGCAATTAACGTCCAGAGTACAATCGATTTGCATGGGCGGATTGATCCAGCCAACTCCAGTAGCGGCAGAGCCTGATTCCAGCCGACGAACGATCGCAATCGCTGTGGCGGTTGTTATCGTCATCGCTCTGGTTGCCTCGTTTCTTCTACGGGGCAAGCCTAAGGGTGCATCCGGTCCGCCGCCTTACGCCGCAAGCCTTAAACTCTCCGACTTCAAAATGAGTGCGGCGGAGAATTTTGTGGGAGCCACTGTCAGCTACGTTGACGGAACCATCACCAACACTGGCAACAGGACCGTTATCCACGTGGTTGTCGAAGTGAATTTCAAAGACGACATGGGACAAACCGCACAGCGGGAAGAAATTCCGCTGCAGCTGTTGAAAGCCACCGGACCTTATCCCGAAGCCGTGGACTTCAGAGTTTTACCGCTCGCCCCCGGTCAAAGCCAACCTTTTCGACTGACCTTTGAAGGTATTTCTGCGCAGTGGAACCATCAGTATCCGAACATCGAGGTTACCGATGTCGCGGTGAAATAGTCGCCCTGCTAACTCCCTCACTCATAATCAAGATTGACAATCGGTACAATGCATTCATGGCTGATGCAAAGTCCTTCCGTTTAACGGAGTCGGTAAAAGCCGCGGGTTGAGCATCCAAGCTGAGTCCGGCGGCGCTGGACACGGTGCTTGGGAAATTAGCCCGGCAACACGACCCCAATGTTCTAGTCGGCTTCGATCACGCCGACGACGCCGGGGTGTATCAAATCTCGCCTGATCAGGCGCTGGTTCAAACTGTCGATTTCTTCACGCCGGTCGTGGACGATCCCTACATATTCGGGCAGATCGCCGCCACCAACGCTCTCAGTGACGTTTACGCTATGGGCGGCCGTCCGCTTACTTCGCTCGCACTGGTATGCTTTCCCGAAAAGGCCGATCTCGAGATTCTGGAGCGCATCCTAGCTGGTGGGCTCTCGAAAATGATCGAGGCCGGATGCACCGTGATCGGGGGGCACAGCATTCGCGACGAAGAGACCAAGTTCGGATACGCCGTCACCGGACTCGTCCATCCGAAGAAGATCTTAGCCAACACCGGCGCCCAGCCCGGAGACACTTTAATTCTGACCAAAGCGCTCGGCACCGGAGTGATCTCCACCGCGATCAAGAACAGCAAAGCGCAAGCGGCATGGATCGACGCCGCGGTTCAATCGATGACCACGCTGAACAAGCCAGCCGCGGAACTGATCGGTAGTAGAGAATACAGAATCCATGCCATGACCGATGTCACCGGCTTTGGCCTGATTGGGCATGCGCGCGAAATGGCCTTGGCAAGTAATGTCGCGTTAAGATTGTTTTCGCAAGATATTCCAATCCTGCCTGGCGCCATGGAATGCATTCGCGCCGGCCAGATTCCCGGCGGTTTGAAGGCCAACCGTGAATTCGCAGAATGCGTGGTCGGCTACGAATCCGGCGTAAGCGACGAACTCAAGACTCTGCTCTTCGACCCACAAACTGCCGGCGGGCTTCTTCTCTCGGTCGCAGAAAGGGATGGCGAGGAACTGGTCGTCGAAATGCAATCCGCCGGAATTCCAGCGCGCGCGATCGGGAAGATCACTGAATCCCAAAAGCCTCTGATCCGCATCTATTGATTAGCCACCTTCATTCAGCACACTCTTGTGAAAGGGAATCATCATGCAATTTCGTGAACTTGGACGGAGTGGTCTCAAAGTCTCTGCGCTCGGCTTGGGCTGCATGGGCATGTCGGAGTTTTACAGCGGCCGCGACGATGACGAATCCATGGCTACCATTCACCGCGCTCTCGAGCTTGGCATCAACTTTCTCGACACTGCAGATGTCTACGGACCGTACAAGAATGAGGAACTGGTTGGTCGGGCGATCAGAGGTAAACGCGACAAGATCGTGCTGGCCACTAAGTTCGGCATTGTCCGCGATCCCACAAATCCTGCAGCTCGCGGAGTCGATGGCAAGCCCGACTATGTTCGTCGGTCGTGCGAAGCAAGTTTGAAGCGCTTGGGAGTTGAGACCATCGACCTTTACTACCAGCACCGCGTCGATCCGGCCACTCCTATCGAGGAAACAGTGGGGGCAATGGCACAGCTTGTTCACGCAGGAAAGATCCGTCACATTGGTCTCTCCGAGGCGTCGCCACAGACGCTACGCCGCGCTGTGAAAGTGCATCCCATCACGGCACTGCAAACCGAATACTCGCTCTGGAGCCGCGAACCAGAAGACGAAATTCTCGCAGCGTGCCGCGAACTTGGTGTCGGATTCGTCGCGTACAGCCCGCTCGGACGTGGCTTCCTCACCGGCCAGTTCACTCGATTTGAAGATTTTCCCGAAGACGACTATCGCAGGTTCTCTCCGCGTTTTCAGGAAGAGAACTTCCAGAAGAATCTGGATCTGGTGCGCCGCGTCGAGGAGATCGCCGAGGAGAAAGGCTGCAAGCCCGCACAGCTGGCGCTGGCCTGGGTGCTGGCTCGGGATAAGAACATCGTGCCCATCCCTGGCACCAAGCGCCGCAAGTATCTGGAAGAAAATGTTGCAGCCCTTGAGGTCCAGCTAAGCGCGGAAGATCTGCGACGCATCGACGAAATCTTCCCCGCCGGAGCTGCGGCGGGACTGCGCTATCCCGAGCAGATGATGCAGCGAGTGAATGGATAGAATTTTCGCAGGAAAAATTTAGGGCGGCCGCCAGGCCGCACTAAAATATTTGTAGCGGTTAAATCTAAGCTCGCGCCGGACTTTCGCCGCCCTTCGCGATGCCGCGCCCTGGCTCCGGCTTCAACACCTGTTGGACCCCGCCATCGTCAGCCTTGGAAGGCGACTTCATCGGAGGCAGTTCCTTGCCCTCCACCAGCAGCATTACCTCAGAAGCATCCAGCACTTCCCGCTCCAGCAGGGCCGCGGCAATTTTCTGAAGTGTATCGGGGTTGCCTTGCAGGATTTGCTTGGCCGTTTCGTATCCGTAGTTCACCAGCTTGCGGACTTCGCCATCGATCTTGATGGCGGTGTCTTCACTGTAGTCGCGGTGCTGACTGATTTCGCGGCCGAGGAATATCTGCTCTTCTTTCTTGCCGAAGGTCAGCGGTCCGAGGTCGCTCATGCCCCACTCGCATACCATTTTGCGCGCCATTTCCGTGGCCCGCTCGATGTCGTTTCCCGCTCCGGTGCTCATCTGGTTAAGGAACAATTCCTCGGCCAGACGACCACCCATCAGAATTGCGAGGTCGGTCTTCAGATATTCCTTGGTGTAGTTATGGCGATCGTCGATGGGCAGTTGCATGGTCACGCCCAGCGCCATCCCGCGAGGAATGATCGTAACCTTGTGCACTGGATCCGAGCCCGGGAGCTTCGCAGCCACCAGCGCGTGTCCAGCTTCGTGAAACGCCGTAACCTTCTTTTCCTCGTCGGAAAGAATAAGCGACTTGCGCTCCACGCCCATCAAAACTTTGTCTTTGGCGACCTCGAAGTCGAACATCAACACGGCCTTGCGATTTTGCCGCGCAGCCGCCAGCGCCGCCTCGTTGACCATGTTGGCCAAGTCCGCGCCGGAAAATCCTGGAGTACCGCGCGCCAACACCTGAAGATCCACATCCTCGGCCAGAGGAATCTTGCGGGTATGCACGCGCAAAATTTCTTCGCGCCCGCGCACATCCGGACGGCTCACCACGACTCGCCGGTCAAAGCGACCGGGGCGCAGCAACGCTGGATCCAGCACGTCAGGACGGTTCGTCGCGGCCATCAGAATCACGCCTTCGTTCGATTCGAACCCGTCCATCTCCACCAGCAACTGATTCAGGGTCTGCTCGCGCTCGTCATGGCCACCACCCAAGCCTGCTCCGCGGTGCCGTCCCACGGCATCGATCTCGTCGATAAAGATGATGCAGGGAGCATTCTTCTTACCCTGCTCGAACAGATCACGCACGCGGCTCGCGCCGACCCCGACGAACATCTCCACGAAATCCGAACCGGAGATCGAAAAGAACGGCACATTGGCTTCGCCCGCAACGGCCCGAGCCAGAAGCGTCTTGCCGGTGCCCGGAGGTCCAACCAACAGCACTCCCTTAGGTATCCTGCCACCCAGTTTCTGGAATTTCTGCGCCTCGCGTAGAAATTCGATAATCTCGCGCAGCTCTTCTTTGGCTTCCTCTACGCCGGCCACGTCCTTGAACGTGACTTTCTTCTGCTGCATCGAAAGCAACCGGGCGCGGCTCTTCCCGAACGACAGGGCTTTGTTGCCGCCCGTCTGCATCTGCCGGATCATGAAAAACCACAGTGCTCCCAGCAGAATCAGCGGAGCCCAAGTTCCCAGGAGTTGCAGTGGCCAGCTTCCGCTGTTGGCATCCCGGAACGTCATGGAGACGCCCTTGTCGTGCAGCGCCTTGATCATCTCAGGGTAGTTGGCCGGGACGGTGGTGTGGAAGGCGGAGCCGTCGCTGTACTTACCATGCAACTGCATGCCGTCGACCAGCACGTCATGCACTTTCCCTTGATCCACATCACTCATGAACTGGGAAAAATTAACTTCTTTGTCCTTCTGGCCACCACGTCCCTGTTGTATTACCTCCCACAACAAGAGGGCGGACAACCCGATGACCAGCCAGAAAGCTACGGTTTTGACTGTTGAATTCACCAAGACACTCCTAAAGAAACCGGGATCCGACAACTGCGCGGAGTCCCGAGGCTCCTGCCACTAAATTAGATGCCGTTCGGGCGATTTGGATAAGGAAATTCCCCGAGGACCTTATTCTACCTTTTCTGTGGAAAAAAGGCGCGTCACCCTGGGGATGACTTAAGTCATCTGCGGAACCGGGGCGGCAGCCAGGAACGGAAGATTCCGGTTCGTTTGCTCCACCGCGCCTAAACCGTAGCCTATCAGAAAGGCCTCGTCCACCAGGAATCCAAAATAATCGGGCTGCAAGGCCACTCGCCGAGCGGACTGGCGGTCGAGCAGCGTCACCAATTTTACGGAAGCGGCTCCGCGCGCACGCAAATCATTCATGAGGAACTCGCTGGTCACGCCCGAATGCACCAGGCCCTCGACCAGCAATACATGCTGGCCGCGGATATCCGGCTCATGGCTGAAGAAGATTTCCACAATCTCGCCCGCGTGGTCGCCTGCTTGCTTGCTGGCCTGCTTGCTGTATTTGGGCTTAATAAACTGGCACACAACCGGAACGTCCAAGGCGCGGACCAGGTCGGTCATGAACATGAAGGCGTTCTCCAGAACGGCCAGGGCTTGGATCGTCTGTCCCCGATAGTCGTCGGAGATATGGCGGCCCAGTTCCTTTACTCGTTTCTGGATCTGTTCAGACGCAATGACTTGCCGAAGTGGCTCGGCGTTCAGCCCGTTCATCAAGTGGCTTGCCTCCCGGTCGTGAACTTGACAGTGCTGCGGGACCAGATTCCGTTAGGTTAAGACTCTAGATCGTACCGTCGTCAACCGCCCAGGGTGACTCTCGGATCAGCACTGCTTCGTGCCTTTCTTTAGCGAGCAGGCCAGCGGGGACTGGAAAGCCGCGCATCCATACAATCTCTTCTCCGCTGACCGCGACTGGCCAGAGCCTCCGCTCCGGCTGCGCAATATGCCGCTCCTGCAACAATTCCTTCACCTTCCTTGGCGACTTTGTGTGGGCTGGCCAGAACCGGTCTCCCGGACGCCAGTTCCGCATGATCAATCGCTCCGGCAATAAATCCGCACGAAGAAGTTGCTGCGGATTATACTCCGCAATCTGCACCCCTGGACGAATACGCAACGCTTCGATTACTTTCCCGACTTCCGGTACCACGGCGCGTCCTGGCACAGGAAGCGAGTATTGGTAGTTCAGCACGGGCTCGTTCCGGCTCAGATCAGGGACGACGAACAGGATAGCTTCCCGCTCGCGGACGATCTTCCAACCGAGCGGAAGAGATAACCCTTTTCCCGCAGCGCCGTCTTCCGCGGCGAACTGCATGATTTCCTCGATATGCTTGAACTCCAGAGGAATTCCCACCTGCTCTCCGATCGCCTTCAGTACTCTTCTCTGCACAGCTCGCGGTTCCGTCAATAGCCACGGGCGGCTTACAGAAGCATTCATTAGAGCCGCGCCCCACTCTTCAATTCTCGCTAATGCCTCAGGATCCACCTCAGGTTGGGGCTGCCCGATCCTCACCAAAGATCGCGCGGCGCCGAAACCAGCAACCCCGCGCAACCATTCCGGCTCCGACCACTGCACCACGGTCCCGAGCCAGCCAGAGACTTCGTTATCCCAGTAATCCTCTTCATCGCGCGCGATCTCAGCCAGTTCGGAGAAAGTCTCAACCACGGCAGGATTGAACTCCCGCTCGAGCAGCGGAAGCACAAGGCTGCGCACCCGGTTGCGCGTGAACCTGGAGTCTGCATTGCTCGAGTCTTCCTGCCAGGACTGTTTCAGATCGGTTAAATACTTTTCCAGTTCGCGCCGTCGGACTCCGAGCAACGGACGGACAATCTCTCCGTAGCCGTCGCCATCCTCATACTCCACCACGATCCGGGGATAGATTCCTCCCAGCCCCCGCAGTCCGGTTCCGCGAACCAGTCGCATCAACACGGTCTCGGCCTGATCGTCTAGCGTGTGCCCGGTCGCGATCTTGTTCAGAATTTGCGCCGGGGCCTGCTCTATCGTCGGATCTGAATTGGGGAGGGGCGCGGTTTCAGTCGCGCTGCGAATATTATCTAAGGATGCGGGCTTTAGCCCTTGCGGAGTGCTTTCGGGCGGCGCAGCGCTTTCAGCGTTGCCACTAAGAGACACGAGAGGTTGGGCTTTAGCCCCTGCACTACCTGAGTCTTCCGCAGACCCCGATCCCAACAGTCTCTGGAAAAATCCATAGCGCAACTCCCGTGCAGCTGCCTCCACGCCGGAGTGTGCATCCGCCGCCAACCCTGCTACGTCCCCACTCTCTGAGTAAAATTCCAGCCCGTACTCGCCAGCCAGATTCGCGACAAACTCATGATCCGCCGCTGACTCCGCTCCCCGCAGCTTGTGGTTGAAATGAACCACGAAAATGACGATGCCAAGCTCGGCGCGCAGCTCAAGCAGCAACCGCAATAGCGCAACCGAATCAATCCCACCGGAGAGAGCAACGCCAACCCGGTCTCCAGCTCGCAACAATTCCTCCCGCCGGATATGCCCCAACACGCGCTGCGTCAATTCATGCACGTATCAATCGTACATCGGCGAGACTCCATCGGGACATTCCGGGCTCGGGTACGTCCGGTACGGGAGAGTGGCCGAGACCGCGAATGGGTTGGAGTGGTGAGGGGGAAAAGACGCGGCCCGGTTAATCAATCCAGCGCGATGTGCCTCGGCATTGATGCCGGGGAGGGACAGCGCGATGAGCTGAATACTCGATGCCTTCAGGACATCTCAAGAATTGAACATTGAGGCCAGAGTCGAGTTGAGTCAGACTTGCGGAATGCCGCGGACAAAAAGCGAAAAAAGGCGCCGTGCCGGCGATCAATACCAGCCGGACCTGTCCTGCATGCGAGTGCACCGGTCAAGGCAACCGCAAGACTCAGGCTCGGTTCTGCTGTGTGGAATGCGTATGTAGCCAACGCCGATCTGGTGGCAGCAATCAATCTAGGAAGGGCTGGACTACCCGGATCGCCTGCGAAGTGAACGATGGAGTCAGCCGTCAGCAGCAGGAACCCACCTTGGTCGCGGCCTAGCCGCGACGCCTGGAATCGACCTCCTTCAGGTCCTTCAGGTGGGGAGGACGTCAAAGCCTCGGACTCTTCTCCGCAATCAGCTTCTTAATCCTGTCTACGAATTCCACGGCCGCCATGTCCTCAGTCTTCTCTTTCCCCCGAGTCCGCACATTCACCTTGCCGGCTTGCGCTTCTTTATCTCCGACAACCAGCAGGAACGGGACCTTCTGCATGGCGTTCTCGCGGATCTTCGAGTTCATCTTTTCGTTGCGCGCATCCACTTCCACGCGAACGCCCATAGCCTTGAGTTCGTCCGCAACTTTATTGGCATAGGCCGCATGGCGCTCGCTGATGGGGATCATTGCCACTTGCACCGGCGAGAGCCACACCGGAAACGCCCCCGCGTAGTGCTCGATCAGCACACCGAAGAATCGCTCGATCGATCCATACAGCGCACGATGCACCATCACCGGCTGTTTGCGCGAACCATCTTCGGCAACGTACTCCAACCCGAAGCGCTGCGGTAAGTTGAAGTCGAATTGCACAGTCGAGAGCTGCCACAACCGTCCGATGGCGTCCACCAGCTTGATGTCAATCTTCGGCCCGTAAAATGCAGCCTCGCCGGGAATGGTCTTATACTCAATATTCCGGCGGTTCAGGACCTTCTCAAGCGACTGGGTGGCATGGTTCCATTGTTCTTCACTGCCAACAAAATTCCTCTTGTCGTCAGGATTCCAGGTCGACAGTTCGGTCTGGAATTTGTCGAAACCAAAATCTTTCAACACATCCAGGGCAAAATCAAGACAGTTGGAAATCTCGTCTTCAACCTGCTCCGGCGTGCAAAAAATGTGGGCATCGTCCTGCGTGAAACCCCGCACGCGCAACAGGCCGTGCATCACTCCCGAACGCTCATACCGATAGACCGTACCCAGCTCGCCCAGCCGCACCGGCAGATCGCGATACGACTTCAGCGAGTCCCGGTAAATTAAAATGTGCCCTGGACAGTTCATCGGCTTGAGGCGATATTCGGCGTCGTCGAGTTCCATGGCGTCGAACATGTTTTGTGCGTAATAGCCCTCGTGCCCCGAGGTAAAAAACAATTGCCGCCGGGTCACATGCGGCGTGTAGACCAGCGAGTAGCCGCGTTTCACATACTCCGAGCGCATCCAGTCTTCCATCTCTTTGCGGATGATCCCACCCTTGGGGTGCCAGAAAATCAGACCCGGCCCAGCCAGTTCCTGAATGGAAAACAGATC
>Ga0307474_10002975_pt1 | contig 12215 bp, 11 predicted proteins | sample atmos_gasesECM1C_2_FD_203312 | JGI IMG/M metagenome (GOLD analysis project Ga0307474, IMG submission 203312) | Hardwood forest soil microbial communities from Morgan-Monroe State Forest, Indiana, United States - atmos_gasesECM1C_05 | ecosystem: Environmental > Terrestrial > Soil > Temperate... | reverse complement strand
GTATCGAGCAGCAGGCGGATATTGACGAACTGATTGGGGAAAAGAGCGCGATCTTCGTTCGGAAACTGCGCCCGCAGCTTGATCGTCCCGGTGGTCTGATCGATCTGGCTGTCAAAGGTCTGCAGCGTCCCGTCTGCAATCTTGTTCGCGCCGCTGCGATCATAGGCGGTCGCCGGCAGCACCGCGCCGGACTGGATTCGCTTCGATATCGCCTGCAGATTGTCCTCAGGGACCGTGAACAGGACGCTGATCGGCTGCAACTGCGTGATGACGACAAGACCGTTGGCATCGCCCGGCGTCACATAGTTGCCCTGGTCGACCTGGCGCAGCCCGACGCGACCGTCGAGCGGCGACACGATACGGGTGTATTGCAGGTTTACCTCGGCGGATTTCACCGCAGCCTTGTCGGCTTCGACGGTGCCCTGGTCCTGCGCGACCAGCGCGATCTGGGTGTCGAGCGTTTGATGCGGCACGGCATTCTGCGCCGCCAGTCCCTGATAGCGGGTCAGATCGACCTGGGCGCCCTTGAGCATTGCTTCATCGCGTGCGAGTTGGCCCTTGGCTTGCGCCAGGGTGGCTTCATAGGGCCGCGAATCGATCTCGGCGAGCAGATCGCCTTTCTTCACTTCGTCGCCTTCCTTGAAGACCACCCGCATCAAATAGCCGCTGATCTGGGTTCTGACCGTGACCGTCGCCAGCGAGGTCACCGTGCCCAGGGCGTTGAGGTTGATTCCGATGTCGCCCTTGCCGACGACCTCGGGCACGATTGACATCGGCGCGGCGTTGCGCCCGCCACCGCCCTGCTGCGGGCCGCCGCCTTGCCTGGTCCACCAGACCACGGCCGCAAGACATAACAAAATCAGTAAAGCCGTCAGAACAAACCCTCGGCGGGACCGGGGCTTGGCAGTTGCTGAAGAACCAATCGAAGGCGCTTCCTTGAGATTCTTGATCGGTTGGTTCATGAACCTGCCATCGGATAGGTGAAGTGGGCCTTCACAGCAACTTCCGCCAATTTGCCATTACCGTTCCCTCCGCAGGCGCTCGGGGAATCGTATTTGTGCCGATTCCGCGTGATAATGTCGCATTAACAATCGGAAAGAATTGCACTTTTCGGTCCAGGCGGAGACTTTCTAGCCGATCAGGATTTTGTCCGTTGCGCGCGGTCGCTTTGGGAATCAAAACTCGTATTTTCAGCCCAACGGCACATTTTGGACCCATCCGATCCCCACGACAAGACCACGCCGACCCGCAGCGTCTCGCATGCATCCCACAGAGTAACGGATGCACGAAGTAGGGTTCCAATCGGGGCAGGGAAGGCGTTGCGAATCGCTAAGCTCGTCGCAGGCCGATCTCTTCGAAATCGTCAGGTGTCAGGCGGCAACATCCCATAATTTGGACGAGCCCCGAATCAGCGCCTTGCGTCCCTTGGGCGTCATTGCCGCCACATTTTCGCTGATGGTCGCCAGCCCAAGCGCGACGAGATCCTCAAGCGCGAAACCTCGTGAGGCGGAAAGCCTTAAGACCGGCGTACGCAGCGACTTGAGCGTCTCCCATTGTTCCACCGTGAGGTCGTAATCGATGTCGTCGCTCATGCTGCCTCGACGGCGTTGAATCGCAGCGGCGTCTTACCGAGAGAGCGTGAACGCGATGCGACCACAATGCGTCGAGAATCCGATCACGTGACCAACATATTTTGAATTGCATTGAGTATGCAGTAACGCGGCTGTCACATCCACGTGTCATGGGACGGCATCGACTACGGCGAATCAAATGGCGCGATACTCGATGTCGTTGCCCGATTGGATGAATGCCCTGAAGGCAGCCTTGCAACGCAGAACTTTCGGCCGCGGTGGCAGGCTAAGGGGCCTGGGAATCATCATCAGCATTGCGATTGCCGCAGCCGCGATCTACGCCCTGACGCACACGCTGCGGCATATCGACACCGACGAAGTCGCAGAGGTCATCCGGCATACGAATGTCGACCTCATCGCAATGGCGGCGGTGCTGGTGGCCGCCTCTTATCTCAGCGTGACATTTTATGATTTGTTGGCGCTGCGCACCATCGGACGAACCGACATTCCCTATCGGATCGCCGCGCTTGCAAGCTTCACCAGTTATCCGATCGCGCATGGCATCGGCGCGGTTTCGCTGGTTTCTCCCATCATTCGTTACCGTATCTATTCGCACAACGGGCTGGGCGCTTTCGATGTGGCGAATATCTGCTTTTTGACAGGCCTCACTTTCTGGCTGGGCAATCTGACCGCGCTCGGCATCGGCCTGCTGTTTGCACCGAACGCCATCAGCGTGGTCGATTTCCTGCCGGCGCAGGTCAATCGCTCCTTCGCCGGCGTGCTGCTTGTTGCGGTTGCAGCTTTTCTCGCCTGGTGCTGGGCCTCGCCCAGAAACATTGGGACCAAGCGGTGGCCGGTGCGGCTCCCCTCGGGTCCCCTGGTGCTGCTGCAGATTGGAATCGGAATCCTTGATCTCAGCGCGGCGGCGCTGGCCATGTATGTGTTGATCCCGTCGGGGCCGGCTATCGGCGTTTTCCCGATCATGGCGATATTCATCGCCGCGACCCTGCTCGGTTTCGCAAGCCACGCGCCGGCTGGAATCGGAGTCTTCGACGCGACGTTTCTGATCGGCCTTGGCGGCGACAACAAGGAGCCGCTGGTTGCAGCGCTGCTGATGTTCCGGCTTCTCTATCACTTTCTTCCGTTTGTGTTCGCGCTCGGCCTGTTCGGTGGTGTCGAGGCGTGGCGAGGCTTGCGCGCGAAACGCGCTTGATGGAGCATGGTTCAGATCGGCGAATTGAGCTTGAGCCCCACCATTCCGGCAACGATCAGCGTCAGGCAGATCATTCGAACGGGATCGGTGGGTTCGCTGAAGATCACCATCCCGACGATAATGCTCCCCGCAGCGCCAATGCCGGTCCACACCGCGTAAGCCGTGCCGAAGGGCAGCGAACGAAGCGCAAGTGCCATCAGGGAAAAGCTCGCAAGGATTGCGACCACGGTTGCGGCAGTCGGCCAAAACCGGGTCAGGCCATCGGAATATTTCAAGCCAAATGCCCAGGCGATCTCGAGCAGCCCCGCCGCAAGGAGGGCGAGCCAGGGACTCACGGCGTCCTCGACTGCGGGGCGAGAATGATCACCTCGCCTCGGCCATAACCGTGACATCGTGAATCTGCACCGATTTTTCGGGGATGCGCAGACATGCCTAGCCCATTTTAGCCGTCGTCAGATGCTCCCTTGCGATATTCGCACGACACGCGTGTGACAGAACGGCGGCGAATCGATTGACCGCGCGAAGGAAGGGATCGAGGGAGTATCACCGCGACCCTCAGCTTTCGGGTTCTAGGTCAGCGGAAAGGTGTTCGCGAGATTTTCAGCGTCCGCCCGCTTCGAGCCAGGCGGCGATGGTGGCGCGTTCTTCGCCGGCCATCTCGGTGACGTTGCCGGGCGGCATCGCGCTCGACCATGCGGCGTTGCGTCCGATCAGCCTGGCGTTGCGGCGGATGTGATCCGGCTGATCCAGCAGGATACCTTTCGGCGCCGTGGGAATCGTACCCCAGACCGGCTCAGTACCGTGGCACATGCTGCAGCGTGACAGCACGATCTCTTCGACATCGGCGAAGGTCGGTGCCGTTGTCAGCGATCCGGTCTTGATTTCGCGAGGGCCGGCCGCCGACAACAGGCCGATGGCGATCGTTCCGGCAGCCGCGACCCCCCATACCCACCATGGCGATTTCCGGCCCGCATGCCGCTCATTGAAGAAGTGCCGGATGATCGGTCCGAGCGCGAGCACGATCGCAACGATCACCCAATTGTAGCGCGTGGCGAACAAGAGCGGATAGTGATTGCTGATCATCAGCACGATTACCGGCAAGGTCAGGTAATTGTTGTGAACCGAGCGCAGCTTGCCCTGCGCGCCGAGTTCCGGATCGGGCTTTTTTCCCGAAAGCAGCGCCGCGATGACTTTCTTCTGGTTGGGAATGATCACCACGAACACGTTGGCGACCATGATCGTGCCGACGATTGCCCCGATCTGGTTGAAGGCGCCACGCCCGCTCAGAACGTGCGTGAACGCGTAGGTGAGGGCGACAAGGAAAACGTAACCCGCCAAGGCGAAGGGCAGTTCGTGCCGGGCGAGGCCTGATCGGCATGCGCCCTCATAGAGGAGCCAGGCAAGCGCGAGGCTGCAAAGGCTGAACAGGCCGGCCTGCAGCGGGGTGAGGTTGAGGATCGATTTGTCCACCAAAAACAGCTCGGCGTCGAGGTAGTAGACGACGACCATCAGGGCAAAGCCGGAGAGCCAGGTCGTGTAGGCCTCCCATTTGAACCAGGTCAGTTCGTCCGGCATTTTGGCGGGCGCAACCAGGTATTTCACGATTCGATAGAAGCCGCCGCCATGAACCTGCCAGGCTTCGCCATAGGCGCCTTCGGGAAGATCGCCGCGCGGCTTCAGGCTGAGATCGAGGTGAATGAAATAGAACGAACTGCCGATCCAGCCCACCGCGGCAACCACGTGCAGCCAGCGCAGGATCAGGCTCGCCCATTCGGTCAGTATGGATTCCCACATCATCTATTGGCCGCTGATCGAAGACATATGACGGAACGATAAAAGTTCGGCTCTTGACATACAATATGATAGTGCCAGCCTGACGGCGTTGATTACGAATTGAGCACGATGCAATCCGAAGACGGTATAGTTACGCGGCGTGACCTGCTCTCCCTGATTGGGGCGCTGTCAGGCAGCGCGGCAATGTATCAGGCAATGACCAGCCTCGGCCTCGCGGCCGATTCCGGCTACAAGGGGCCGATCAAGCTCGACGGTGATCCGAAAGGTGCCTCTGTCCTCATCCTGGGCGCCGGGCTTGCCGGCATGACGGCCGCGCTGGAGTTGCGCAAGGCCGGATACAAGGTCCGCATTCTGGAGTTCAACGACCGGCCGGGAGGTCGCAACTGGACGCTCCGTCGCGGCGATACCTACACCGAGCTCGGTGGCCACATGCAGACCTGCGAGTTCGAGGAGGGCCTCTATTTCAATCCCGGGCCGTGGCGAATTCCCTACCACCATCGCGGGCTCCTTGATTATTGCAAGCGCCTCGGTGTCGCGCTCGAGCCTTTCATTCAGCTCAACCACAATGCGTTCCTGCACAGCTCGGACGCCTTTGGCGGCGTTCCCCAGCGTATTCGCGACATCAAGACGGATTTTCAAGGCCAGGTTTCGGAATTGCTTGCCAAGGTCGTGCAGCAGGACAAGCTCGACGAAGCCGTGTCGAAACAGGATCGAGAGATGCTGTTGTCGGCGCTGCGGAGTTGGGGCGCGCTTGATGCCAATTATGCCTACAAGGCAAACCTCATTTCCGGCAATTTTCGTGGGTACGCGAAGGGACCCGGCGGAGGCCTCGATGCCAAGCCGGTCCCGGGTGAGCCGATCAATCTCTCCGACATCGTCAAATCGCGGCTCTGGCGTCATCTGCAAAACTTCGCGGCCTATCGGTTTCAGAGCACGATGTTTCAGCCGGTCGGCGGCATGGACATGATCGGCAAGGCCTTTGCGCGGGAGGTCGGCGACCTCATCGACTATGAAAAGAAGGTGACCGCGATCAAGCAGAACGATGGAGGCGTCACCGTCACCTATGTCGATCTCAAGGCGCCCGCGACGCCCCAACTGGCGAAGGCCGATTGGTGCATCTGCACGATCCCGCTTTCGATCCTGAGCCAAATTCCGACAGACGTTGGCAGCCGCATGAAGGCAGCGATCGATGCGGTATCCTATACCTCGTCGGTCAAGGTCGGCCTGCAATTCAAGCGCCGCTTCTGGGAAGAGGATGAGGCGATCTATGGCGGCATCACTTATACCGACCTGCCGATCGGGCAAATCGCCTATCCGAACAGTGGATACAACACCGCTCGCAAGGGGATTCTTCTCGGCGCCTATGTGATCGACAATCCCGTCGCCTACGAATTGACGTCGATGTTACCTTCCGAGCGCGTCGCACTCGCCGTGGAATTGGGTTCGCGCATTCATCCGCAATACCGTCACGAGTACGAGAACGGCATTTCGGTGGCATGGCATCGGGTGCCGTTCACTCTCGGTTGTGCCGGCTATTGGACCGATCAAACCAGGGCGGAGCACTATGACAATCTGTGCCAGATCGACGGCAGGATCGTTCTGGCGGGCGAGCATGCCTCCTACATTCCGGCGTGGCAGGAAGGCGCCATTTTGTCGTCGCTGGATGCGGTTGCGCGATTGCATGATCGCGTGGTCAAGCAATAGGAGCAGCGTCGTGCTGTGGGTCGAATGAGACAAGCAAAGGCAGAGGCGGGTGCAGCGATCGCGGCGGCGGTGTCGGCAGCGTTTTGCCTGGTGTCCTTCACGGCATGCGCGCAAGAGGTGCGGTCGAAAGCGCTCGATCCCGGTTTTAGCCCTGGTTCCGTATTCGTGGAGAAGGACGGCGAGACCTTGTTTGCCAGGATCTGCCAGGGTTGCCATATGGTGGACGCCAGAGGCGCTACCGGCGCCGGAACCTATCCGTCGCTTGCAGGTAACAGCAATCTTCAAACCGGTGCATATGCCGTTGCCGTCGTGGTCAATGGACAACGCGGAATGCCGCCGTTCGGCTCGGAGATGAGCAACGACCAGATCGTCGCCGTGGTCAACTATGTGCGAACCCATTTCGGCAACCGCTACATGGACGCGGTGACCGTCGAAGACGTTCGAGCCGCCCGGCGGTAGATATCCCGGACGCAGCAGCTAGCAATGGTCCACAAGCAATGCGGCGGGTCGCGGGGCTTGTCAGCGAACAGGTTACCTATCTACATTCGATAGATGCTGTGACATTTGTCTGGAGCGCACGATGTCCGGGGTAATGACGTTTGGCAATCTCGTTTCGCCGAAGAATCGCTGGGGCAGCCTCCTTGTCCTGGTTTTCCTTCTCTCGTCAGGCTTGGCGGTGGCCGAGGGGCTGAGTCCGCAGCAGCGGCTCGCTTTCGACATCTACAAGGAGCTGATCGAGATCAACACCGTCACCGCGACCGGCGACACCGCGCGCGCCGCCGAGGCAATGGCGGCCCGCCTGCGCGCGGCGGGCTTCGCCGAGGCCGACATTCATGTGCTCTTGCCGGCGCCGCGCAAGGGCAATCTCGTCGCGCGCCTGCGCGGTACCGGCGCGCGCAAGCCGATCCTTCTTCTGGCCCATCTCGACGTCGTGCCGGCCAATCGCGAGGATTGGTCCGTTGACCCCTTCAAGCTCACCGAGCAGGACGGTTATTTCTATGCGCGCGGCAGCAGCGACGACAAATTCATGGCAGCGGCCTTTATCTCCAATCTCATCCGGTACAAGCAGGAAGGCTACAAAGGCGATCGCGATATTATCGTCGCGCTCGAAACCGACGAGGAAATTCTCGACCGTGACGGAGTGGGAATTCAGTGGCTGCTCAAGAATCACCGCGACCTGATCGATGCGGAATTCGCGTTGAACGAGGGCGGCGGTGTCGGATTGAAGGACGGCAAAGCGATCAGGAACAGCGTGCAGACCACCGAGAAGGTTTCGCTGACCTATCGGCTCGATGTCAGAAACAAGGGCGGCCACAGTTCGGTTCCGACCCGCGACAACGCGATCTACCACTTGGCGGAGGGATTGGTTCGTCTCTCCAAATTCAGCTTTCCGCCCAAGCTGAACGAGACGACGCGCGTCTATTTCGAGCGCATGGCGCAGTTCGAAGGCGAAGAGACCGCTGCCGATATGCGCACGGTGTTGTCGGACAAGCCGGATCCGGCCGCGATGTCGTTTGTCCGGCTAGCGACCAATCCGGTCTATAACGCGCAGCTTCGTACCACCTGCGTGGCAACGATGCTGGAGGGCGGGCACGCTTACAACGCCTTGCCGCAGCTTGCCAGCGCCAAGGTCAATTGCCGGATCATGCCAGGCGAGTCTCCGGAGGAGGTCAAGGCGACGCTCGAGCGCGTGCTCGCCGACGATCAGATCACCGTCACCCAGCTTGATCAGCCGGTGTTGAGCGCACCGTCCGCACTGCACGAGAAGATCATGGGGTCGATCGAGAAATTGTCGCGCGAATTCTGGCCGGATGCGATCGTGCTTCCGACCATGAGTTCCGGCGCAACGGACGGCAGTTATCTGCGCAACGCCGGCATTCCGACCTACGGTCATTCCGGTCTTGCCAGCGACGTCAACGACATTCGGGCGCACGGAAAGGACGAGCGGGTCCTGGTCAAATCCTTCTATGAAGGCGAAGAGTATCTCTATCGGCTCGTCAAGATGTTGTCCGGCGGCGGACCATAGAAGCAGGCGGGTTTGCCAATTCGGTTGAACGCAAGCACAATAAGAGCAAGCTAGTCAGCGCAATCGAGCGCGGTTTCCATCAGATGGTGCCGTCACCTTTGACGTGCTCGCATCGCGGCCGCGAATGTCCTGCCCTCGCTCACCCATGTTTCGAGCGGCAGGTCGTTGAGCGCGCTCACCATCACGCGCTTGGTAGCGAACAACTCGTTGTCGTTGAATTCGAAATACCAATAATAGCCTTTGTGATAGCCCTTCCGATACAGCTTCAGGCAGGGGTCGCCGATCAGGTTGAGGACGGTCTGCGCGTTGAACATCGTCAGTCCCCGCTGCCGCGCGGACAGGGCATAACTCCACGCATGTTGCTCCTGTTTGGCTGGTGGTTGATATCAGGCGACACGCGGCGTCGCCGGCCTGCCAGATTGTCGAAAATGCTCGCAGCCATCGGCGCAGCGGTGACTTAGCTAACCGCTTCATCGGCGCGAAAGCCGCTTCGGGAAAACATCCTGTTTTAGGGGGCACTAATCAGAAGGTCTTGTTATTGTGCGCCAATGATTTGTGTTTTTGCGCCTTCGAGACCTTGCTTCAGGGCCGGGTGGGGGCGGTGGAGGCCCGAGGTTTTCGCGCGGCACGTCCGATGTCCGCTTAAGCCCCGATAGCGCTGCCCCTAGGATATTATCTAATTCAGGTACTGCAAATTGCCGCGGGAATCCGCAACTTCGATCACATGATCATCAACCCGCCAATTCCGAATATGGCGTCGCCGGCACCTGCTGCTCGATCGTCTTCTCCTCCTCAACGATCTTCGGCTTGCGCAGCCAGACATAGATCTGGGCGGCGATGAGCACGACGCAGATGAGGAGGAAGAATGCGCTGATCGGACGCTCGATGAAGGTCATCAGATCGCCGCGCGAGATCAAGAGGCTGCGGCGGAAGTTTTCCTCGAAGCGCGGCCCGAGCACGAAGCCGAGCAGGATCGGAGCCGGGTGGAAATCGAGCCGCAGCAGGATGTAACCGACAACGCCGATGAACAGCGTTTCGCCGACCTGAAACATGTCGTTGCTGGCGGCATAGACTCCGATGCAAACGAAGAACATCGCGCTCGGATAGAGGTAGCGATAGGGGATGCTCAACAGCTTCACCCAAAGGCCGATCATCGGCACGTTGAGCACGACCAGGAGGATGTTGCCGATCCAGAAGCTCGCGATCAGACCCCAGAAGATGTCGGCGTGTTGGCTGATCAGTTGTGGACCCGGCACGATGCCGTGAATGATCAGCGCGCCCAGGAGCAAAGCCATCACGGTGTCGCCGGGAATGCCGAGGCTCATGGTCGGAATGAAGTCGCCCTGCACCGAGGAATGGGTCGATGCTTCCGGGCATGCGACGCCCTCGATCGCGCCATGGCCGAAGCGTTCCGGGGTTTTCGAGATCTTCTTCTCGGTGGCGTAGGACACAAAGGACGCAATCGTCGGACCGGTGCCCGGGATGAGCGCGCAGAGACTGCCGATGAAGGTGCCGCGGATCATCGGCCAGAACGCCAGTTTCAGGTCGGCCTTCGACGGGAACATGTCGGCGAAACCGACCTTGGCATATCTCATGTCGACGGCTTCGGTGTTGTTGATGCTGTTCATGAATTCGGCGATGCCGAACATGCCAAGCGCCAGCGCAATGATTTCGACGCCGTCGAACAGTTCCGTAATGCCAAAGGTGAAGCGCGGCTGGCCGGTCTCGATGTCGGAACCCACGATTCCGATCAAGAGGCCAAACACGGTCATCGCAACGCCCTTGAGCGGCGAACCCTTGGCGAGCGTCGAACCCGCCAGCAAACCGACCAGCATCAGCGAGCACACTTCGGCGGGCCCGAATTCCAGCGCCACCTTGACCAGGAACGGCGCCAGGAAAATCATCTCGGTGATGCCGAAGGATGCACCGACGAAAGAGGCGATCACAGTGACGCCCAGCGCCGTGCCGCCTTTGCCCTGTTTGGTAAGGGGGAAACCGTCGAGGCAGGTCACCGCATGCGGCGGGTGACAAGGCAGGTTGAGCAGGATCGAGCAGATCGCCCCACCATATTGGGCGCCGTAATAGACGCCCGACAGCATCAGGATCGCGGGCACCGGATGCATGCCGAAGGTCAGCGGCAATAGAATCGAAATCGTCGCGACCGGCCCCATGCCCGGCAGCACGCCGACGAGATTGCCGACCAGCACGCCAAGGAAACAATACATCAGATTGTGCGGCTCGAAGGCGACGCCAAAGCCGTACCAGAGATCAGCAAGCGCGGTGGAGATCACAGGTTCACCCCGCGCAACAGCGGAAAGGGAATGTTCAACAGGTAATGGAACAGAAGCACACCGAACACGGTGACGCCGCTCGCCAGGATCAGCGAGGATTTATAGGTGGCGGTCTTGTCGCCAAGTGCGCAGACGAAGACGCAGGCAAACACCGCCGGAATCATGCCGCCGTAGTGGCCGAGGATGATGAAGAGGATGGGCCCTGCGAGAATGCAGAACCAGCCGAACCATTGCGGATTGTCGGGAAGAAATTTTTTGTCGTCGGGTTCGGATGAGCCGAGCGCCGTGCCGGCGATCAGAAGGCCGAGAAAGGCCAATAGCACGCCGAGCACGACCGGCATGAACCCAGGGCCCATTCTGGCGAGACTGCCGAACTTGTAGCCCGACCCGGTCACCGCAGCTCCCACCCCGAGCAGGAGCATCAGGCCGCCGGCATAGTAGTCGCGCTTCCAGGTGAACTTCTCCGACAAAGACGTTTCTCCGACTTCATTATTCTTAGGTCGCGGACCCTACCCGTAGCGGTAGGGCCTGTCGATATGGCCTCAATTCACTTCTGTAGGGGGGAAGGAACCGACATTGGCGGAAAATCCTAGCCCAGTTTATCGAACGATAAAATCGGGAAAAATGGCGCAACCCATTCTCCTCGACCCGTCGCGTGGTGTTTTGCATCCCGTGGCGCGCAACACGGGTTGAAGGCGGTATCCTCTGGTCGCGGCAGAACCATTGGACTTCTGCTGCCCGATCCGGTTCAATAGGGGCGAACAGCGCTTTTGTCTCACCGAGAAGCCGATGAAAAAGCTCGTCCTTGCCATTCTCCTGATTTCGTCGCCGGCGTGGGCACAAACCAAACCGCCAGCCAAAAGCGCAACTGCGCGCGTCGATAAATGTGCGCCGATCGGCCGCACCGCCGATGGCAAGCTGGTGTATTCGATGAAGTGCGAGAATTTGCCGGTGCCGGTGGCACCGCCTCCGCAGGCCGAAGCCGCTCCTGCCACACCTGCTCCGTCTCCGCAGCCGGAAGTTCGTCGCGGCGGGCTGTTCGGTTGGTCCTTCGAAGTGAAGCGGCCGGACGAATAGACGCTATCTTCTTCAATCCGGGATTTCCGGAGTTGAATTGAAGCCGAGCTCGAGGGGGCCTAATCAGAGCAGGTTCGCCAGCGGTTATTTTTCAATCTGATCCTTCAAGCGCAATCACGGGTACATGAATGAGCCAATTGATTGTCCACGCCGGAGACTTCACGTTTCAGGCCCGCTTCGAAGAAGAACTGGCGCCCAAGACCTGCGCGGCTTTCCGCCGGGCGATGCCGTTCGAGAGCCAGGCGATCCACGTGCGCTGGAGCGGCGAGGGCGTATGGATGCCGCTCGGCGATCTCGATTTCGGTGTCGGCTTTGAAAACCACACCAGCTATCCCGCACCCGGCCAGATCATTCTCTATCCCGGCGGCATCAGCGAGACCGAGATTCTGCTGGCCTATGGCGGCGTGCATTTCGCCAGCAAGGTCGGCCAGCTCGCGGGCAATCATTTCATCACCCTGACCTCAGGCCTTGAGAATCTGCCTTTGCTCGGCAAGACCGTGCTCTGGAGGGGCGCCCAGAAAGTCCGCTTCGAGGAAGTG
>Ga0307474_10002974_pt1 | contig 12215 bp, 9 predicted proteins | sample atmos_gasesECM1C_2_FD_203312 | JGI IMG/M metagenome (GOLD analysis project Ga0307474, IMG submission 203312) | Hardwood forest soil microbial communities from Morgan-Monroe State Forest, Indiana, United States - atmos_gasesECM1C_05 | ecosystem: Environmental > Terrestrial > Soil > Temperate... | reverse complement strand
TGGCCGACCAGGTGCTCTATTCCGGCGTTGCCTGCATCACCGACCTGATGGTCAAGGAAGGCCTGATCAACCTCGACTTCGCCGACGTCCGCGCCGTGATGCGCGAAATGGGCAAGGCGATGATGGGCACCGGCGAGGCTTCGGGCGACAAGCGCGCATTGACCGCAGCGGAGGCCGCGATCGCCAATCCGCTGATCGATGATTCCTCGATGAAGGGCGCTCGCGGCCTTCTGATCTCGATCACCGGCGGCAAGGACCTTACGCTGTTCGAGGTCGACGAGGCTGCAACCAGGATTCGCGAGGAAGTCGACCAGGACGCCAATATCATCGTCGGCGCCACGTTCGACGAGGCGCTCGACGGCCTGATCCGCGTCTCCGTGGTCGCCACCGGCATCGAGCAGGCACAGATCGCCCGCAGCGTTTCCGGCGCGCCGGCAGCCACCGCGACGCCTGCCGCGACGCCAAGCCCGGCGCCGGACTCCCGCCTCGCCGAGTTGACCGCGCGGCTGCGCGCCGACAATGCGCGCCTCGCCGAACGTGCCCAGAAAATGGAGAGCGCAACTGTCGCACAGCCGGTTGCGGCGCCGGCGCAACGCGCCTCCAACAGCGTGGAACGAGCGGCACTTGCGGCGATTGCCGCAGCGGTCGCTCCGGAGACGCCGAAAGCGGCATCACCACTGGCATCGATCCATCCCGCATCGTATGGCGACGTCACTGTTCGTCCCATCGCCCAGAAGCCGTCTCTGTTCCCGGACCCTGATGCCAAATCCGCCCCGATCCACGAACCGGCGCCGCCCGAAACCTTCATTCCGCAAGCAGCCGAACGCGCGCCGGCACGCACGCCGCGGATGCCGAAATTCGAGGATCTGCCGATGCCCGCCCAGAACGAGATCCGCCAGGCGCGTGGGGAAGTCGAGGACGATCACCCCCAGAAGAACAAGATGTCGCTGCTGCAGCGTCTCGCCAATGTCGGCCTGGGCCGTCGCGACGAGGAGAGCGAACAGCCGATTGCGGCGCGGACCTCCGGTCCGGCGATGCCGCCGCTACCGGAACGCAAACCGCAGCGCGGCGCGCATCAACCACCGGTATCTGAATATGCTCCGCGCCCCGCGCCGCAAGGACTCGACGCCCACGGCCGCCCGGCGCCTGTTGCGCCGGCGCCACAGGGAGACGACCATCTTGATATCCCCGCCTTCCTGCGGCGGCAGGTGAACTGATTTTGTTACAATGCCGATGGTGCGAAAGGTCCCGGCTCCGCCTGCCGGGACCTTTTCTTTTTGGTCCTGGGCAGAGCGCGAGATCTCTTTTCAAGTAACTGATTCTAAATGATTAACCATTTATTTGGAGATTGGGTGGTTTTGTGGAGGACCTGCTTTTCACGGGGCGAATTTGGTTGGCCTCGGGCGCGAATACGGCGGAGATGGGGTAACAATCGGTAAAAAAGCGTGAGTTGGCGCGTTTTGGGGCGATGCTATTGTCATCCGCGACTTGGGGAACCTTCGAGGTGAGTCGGCACAAAAAAACGTGTCGATGCAGTCTCTTGGTAAGTCGGTGTGGGCAGTCTCGAATGAAATTTAGCCGGCAGACAACGCTTCGGTCGCAAGCCACCGTCACGGGTGTGGGCGTGCATTCCGGTTTACCCGTCAATCTGACTATAGGACCTGCATCTGTCGATGCGGGTTTTATTTTTGTGCGCACGGGTCTCGACGGTTGCGACCGCGAGGTTGCGGCCAGCGCCGAATCGGTGATCTCCACCGAATTTGCAACCGTTCTGGGCGATCGCCACGGTCCGCTGGTTTCAACTGCGGAACATGTGCTGGCAGCGCTGCGCGGCATGGGCGTCGACAATGCCACAATCGAGATCGATGGCCCGGAAGCTCCGATCATGGACGGCAGCGCCGCGTCCTTTGTCGCCGCGATCGATCAGGCCGGCATTGTCGCGCAATCGGCCGCGCGCCGCTTCATCCAGGTAGTGAAGCCGGTGCAGGTCGCAATTGGTGATTCGTTCGGTGAGTTGCGGCCCTACGCGGCAGGGTTCCGCGCCGAGATCGAAATCGACTTCACGAATCCCGTGATCGGTCGCCAGAAATACGCGCTCGATCTCAGTCCCGAAAGATTCCGCCGCGAGGTTTGCCGCGCCCGCACCTTCGGATTCATGAATGAGGTAGCCCGGCTTTGGCTTGCGGGTTTTGCGCTCGGCTCCTCCTTCGAAAATTCGGTGGTGTTCGACGAGACGCGCCTGCTCAACACCGAGGGCCTTCGCTACAGCGACGAACCTGCCCGCCACAAGGTGCTCGACGTGATCGGCGATCTCGCACTCGCCGGGCTGCCGCTGCTTGGGGCTTATCGTTCGATCCGCGGTGGTCATAAGCTCAACCATGCCGTGCTGACCGCCTTGATGGCCGACCGCAACACCTATCGCGTGGTTGAGGCCGACACCGTCCGTCGCCCGCGGACCCACGCCGAGGTCGGCAGTGGCATCCTGGGCGGCCTGGTTGCCCCGGCCTACGGCCCCGAAATCTCCTGAAATCGACCGCCGGTCCACTCGTTAAGCGCCGGCACTGCTCCGAGATGCGAATTTCGGTCTTTTGGGCTGCTCGATTCGAGCCCTGTGTAAAGGTATCCGGCGCGGCCGCCGCGCCGCTTCACCGCCTTAATCCGGGCGAAATGGCTGCGTATTCGGTTGGTTAAGCGACTTATTTTCGATAGACAGGGCCGGATCCAGCGCAGGAAGGCGCGCCGCCGGCCCCGATCGCGCGGGCACCCCACGAGAGGCGTCAGGTTCGTAAATCTATGGCGACAAAGCGCATGACGCTCGCATCACATTCCGGCGGCTCGCCCTTTGATCGGCTGGCACGGCCGTCCCGTCTCGCCTGTGGGCTCATGCTTCTTGCCGTTACCTTGAGCGGATGCAGCACCGCCACCGAAACCTGGGATTCTACTAAGGAATCGATCAGCAAGGTTTTCTCCAAGGACGACACCTTCATCGAAGAGCCTGCGGAAAAGCTCTACAATCAGGGCCTGTACCTGATGAATGAGAAGAGCGACCCGAAGGGCGCCTCGAAGAAGTTCGAGGAGGTGGACCGTCAGCATCCCTATTCCGACCTGGCGCGCAAATCGCTTCTGATGTCGGCCTTTGCCTTCTACAAGGCCAATGACTATGACAGTTGCATCGGTGCCGCGACCCGATACGTGACCCTGCACCCAGGAAGCCCGGACGCGGCCTACGCGCAGTTCCTGATCGCGGCTTCGCATTACGACCAGATTCCCGACATCACCCGCGACCAGACCCGCACGGAAAAGGCGATCGCCGCGCTCGAGGAAGTGGTCCGCAAGTACCCGACCTCCGAATATGCCGTCAGCGCCAAGCAGAAGCTGGAGGCCGCGCGCGACCAGCTTGCCGGGCGCGAGATGAATGTCGGCCGCTATAACATGCAGAAGCGCAACTACACCGGCGCCATCAACCGCTTCAAGACGGTTGTCACCCAGTACCAGACGACGCGGCATGTCGAGGAAGCGCTGGCGCGGTTGACCGAGGCCTATATGGCGATCGGCATCGTCGCTGAGGCGCAAACCGCCGCCGCCGTGCTCGGGCACAACTTTCCTGACAGCCCCTGGTACAAGGACGCCTATAATCTTGTGAGATCCGGCGGGGTCGAGCCGACCGAGGATCAGGGTTCCTGGCTTTCGAAGGCCTTCAGGAAGCTCGGGATCGGCAAGGCATAGTCCTTTTTTGCATAGTCCTTTTTTCCGGAGCGATTATGCTCGAACGGACGTGGAATCACATTTCGATTCCATTTGATCGGAACGTGATCTGGGAATCTTCTTCGCATGCTCGCCCGTCTGTCGATCCGTGACATCGTCCTGATCGAACGGCTCGATATCGAGTTTTCGAAAGGGCTCGCGGTTTTGACCGGCGAGACCGGCGCGGGCAAATCGATCCTGCTTGACGCATTTGCGCTCGCGCTCGGCGGCCGCGGCGATGCTACCCTTGTCCGGCACGGCGCGGAGCAGGGCCAGGTGACGGCGGTGTTCGATGTTCCCAAACATCATCCGGCTTCGGTGATGCTTTCCGACAACGGGCTGGACGATGCAAGCTTGCAGGAATCGGGCGAAATGATCCTGCGCCGCGTGCAACTGGCCGATGGTCGCACCCGCGCCTTCATCAACGATCAGGCGATCAGCGTGCAGACCCTGAGAGCGGTCGGCTCGGCGCTGGTCGAAATCCACGGCCAGCACGACGAACGCGCACTGGTCGACGCCTCGACCCACCGCCGCCTGCTCGACGCCTTTGCCGGCCTTGAGAAAGATGTCGCCGCACTCGAACAGCTTTGGGACGCAAGACGTGCCGCCAATCAAGTGCTCGAGGAGCACAGCGCTGGCATGGAGCGCGCCGCACGCGAGGCGGACTATCTGCGGCATGCTTCCGACGAATTGAAGAAGCTCGCGCCGAAGGACGGCGAAGAAACCGCGCTCGCCGAGCGCCGCGCGACCATGATGCAGGGCGAGAAGATCGCGGCCGATCTGCGCGAGGCGCAGGAAGCGGTCAGCGGTGATCATTCGCCGGTGCCAGCGCTTTCGGCCGCGGTGCGCCGGCTGGAGCGGCGGGCGGCTAATCTGCAGGCTCTGGTCGAGCCCGCGGTAAAGTCAATCGACGCGGCGATCAACGCGCTGGAAGAGGCCGATCAACATCTCAATGCCGCGCTGCGTGCGGCCGATTTCGACCCGGCCGAGCTTGAACGCATCGAAGAGCGGCTGTTTGCGCTGCGCGGTGCCTCGCGCAAATATTCGACGCCGGTCGATGGCCTCGCGGCGCTTGCCACAAAATATGCCGCCGACGTCGCCCTGATCGACGCCGGCGCCGATCAGCTCAGGAAACTCGAGCAATTGGCCAGCGAGGCCGACCAGCGCTACAGCGCGGCCGCGGCAAAACTCTCCGCCGCGCGGGTCAAATCTGCCGAAAAGCTTGACAGGGCTGTCAATGCCGAACTTGCGCCGCTGAAACTCGAACGCGCGAAGTTCACCACCCAAATCGATTCGGATGCGACATCGCCCGGGCAGCAAGGCTACGACCGTGTCGAGTTCTGGGTTCAGACCAATCCCGGCACGAGGCCAGGCCCGCTGATGAAAGTCGCTTCCGGCGGCGAGTTATCGCGATTCCTGCTGGCGCTAAAGGTCGTGCTGTCCGACAAGGGCTCGGCGCCGACACTGGTGTTCGACGAGATCGATACCGGCGTCGGCGGCGCGGTGGCAGATGCGATCGGCGCGCGGCTGGCGCGGCTTGCGGACAAGGTCCAGGTCATGGCAGTGACGCATGCGCCGCAGGTCGCGGCGCGTGCGGATCAGCATTTGCTGATTTCCAAGGACGCGCTCGACAAGGGCAAGCGCGTCGCCACCCGCGTCAATGCGCTTCATTCCGATCACCGCCGCGAGGAGATCGCCCGGATGCTCGCCGGCGCCGAGATCACCGCCGAAGCAAGGGCGGCTGCGGAAAGGCTGCTGAAGTCAGCGACGGCGTGATTGACTCCGTCGTTCCGGGGCGCGTCGAAGACGCGAACCCGGAACCTCGAGATTCCGGGTCTGGTCCTTCGGACCATCCGGGAATGACGGTCTTATGAGCAAATCGATTCGTAAAGATCTTTCCGCTCCGGATTTTGGGTCTCAATAAATCGAGTCTTCCAACTTCGCTTCCACTTTTTGAGTTCTTTCTCGCGGGATATTGCGGAGATTGGGTCGTCGTAGATTTCGAACCAAACCAGCCGTGTGATATTGTACTTCGACGTGAACCCAGGAACGGCCTTGATCCGATGCTCGTAAATTCGTCGCACGATGTCGTTGGTTACGCCGAGGCAGATTGCTCCATCCTTACGACCGGCGATGATATAGACGTAGTAGGCCATAAGTTCGAACCCCCATCGCGCAGTCATTCCGGGGCGCAGCATGAACTGCGAACGATGATGTGCACTGCACATCAAGGAATCTCGAGATTCCGGGTCTGGTCCTTCGGACCATCCCGGAATGACGGCCCGGCTTCTCCGCAATGATAGCAAAAGCGAAATCCAAAAATCTCCCCGACATCGCCGACCTCACCAAGGCCCAGGCCAGGGTCGAGCACAAGCGGCTGGCGCTCGAGATAGAGCGCCACGACAAGGCGTATTATCAGGAAGACGCGCCGAAGATTTCGGATGCGGAGTACGACGCGCTGCGCGGCCGCTTCAATGCGCTGGAGACGCGCTTTCCGGAATTGGTCACCAGCCAATCGCCGTCGCAGAAGATCGGCGCGGCGCCATCAGGCAAATTCAAGAAAGTCCGCCATGCGGTGCCGATGCTCTCGCTCGACAACGCCTTTGCCGAGGAAGACGTGATCGACTTCGTCGGCCGCATCCGCCGTTTCCTGAAACTCGGTGAGGACGAACAAATCGATTTTTCCGCCGAGCCGAAGATCGACGGGCTGTCGATGTCGCTGCGCTACGAAGGCGGCGAGCTCGTCACGGCGGCTACCCGCGGCGATGGCGCGGAAGGCGAGGACGTCACCGCCAACATCCGCACGCTGGAGGACGTGCCGAAAGAACTCAAGGGCGGCCGCGTGCCCGAAATTTGCGAGGTGCGCGGCGAAGTCTACATGACGAAAAAGGCCTTTCTCGAACTCAATGAGCGGCAGAAGGCCGAAGGCGGCACCATCTTCGCCAATCCGCGCAACTCGGCGGCGGGCTCGCTGCGCCAGAAAGATCCCTCGATCACCGCCTCGCGCCCGCTCGGCTTCTTTGCCTACGCCTGGGGGCAGATGAGCGGAATGCCGGCGGATACGCAATCCGGCATGATCGCCTGGTTCGAGCAGTGCGGCTTCAAAACCAATCCGCTGACCAGGATCTGTCACTCGGTCGAGCAGTTGATCGCGTTTCACCACAAGATCGAGGAGCAGCGCGCCAAACTCGACTACGATATCGACGGCGTCGTCTACAAGGTTGATCGCATCGATTGGGAGGAGCGCCTCGGATTCGTCTCGCGCACGCCGCGCTGGGCGATCGCGCACAAATTCCCGGCCGAGCGCGCCATGACGGTGCTGCGTGATATCGAGATCCAGGTCGGACGCACCGGCTCGTTTACGCCGGTCGGCAAGCTCGAGCCGGTCGGCGTCGGCGGCGTCATCGTGCAGAACGTCACGCTCCACAATGAGGATTACATCGCCGGCATCGGCAACAAGGGCGAAGAGCTGCGCGAGGGCCGCGACATCCGGATCGGCGACACCGTCGTGGTCCAGCGCGCCGGCGATGTGATCCCGCAGGTCGTCGACGTCGTGATCGACAAGCGGCCGAAGGACGCAAAGCCCTATCACTTTCCGAAGAAATGCCCGTGCCCGCTGCATACCGACGTGGTGCGCGAGGAGACCGCGACTGGCGAGGAGGGCTCGCGCGCCCGCTGCAGTGGCGAGTTCGCCTGTCCGTACCAGAAGATCGAGCACCTGAAACTGTTCGCCTCGCGCCGTGCCTTCGACATCGAGGGATTGGGCGAGAAGCAGATCGAATATTTTTTCGAGCAAGGTTTGGTCAAGGAGCCCGCCGACATCTTCACGCTGCCGAGGCGCAACATGAAGATCAAGCTGGAAGAGATCGAAGGCTACGGCGAGACTTCCGTGCGCAACCTGTTTTCAGCGATCGAGGAGCGGCGGCGGATTTCGCTGGATCGTTTCATCTACGCGCTCGGCATGCGTCATGTCGGCGAGACCACAGCACTCGCGCTCGCCCGTGGCTACGGTTCGTGGCAGGCCTTCCACGACGCCTGTCTGAAGGTCGCGCAGGACAATGAGGAGGCCATCGCCGAGATGGATGCGCTCGACCAGATCGGCGACACCGTGATCATGAGCATCAAGGCCTATTTCGGCGAGAGCCACAACCGCGGCATTGTCGAGCGGCTGACCAGGGAGGTCACGATCCTCGATGCCGAGAAGCCGAAGAGCAATTCGAAGGTTGCCGGCAAGACCGTGGTTTTCACGGGTTCGCTCGAAAAGATGACGCGCGACGAGGCCAAGGCGATGGCGGAGCGGCTGGGGGCAAAGGCCGCCGGCTCGGTATCGAAGAAAACCGATTACGTGGTTGCAGGTCCCGGCGCCGGCTCGAAACTCGCCGAGGCCAAGAAGCACGGCGTTGCGGTTTTGACCGAGGATGAGTGGCTGAAGCTGGTCGCGGAGTGAGGCGCTGCTCGCTCTCCCCGCCTGTAATCCCTCCCCACGCTTTGCGGGGGAGGGATGAGCGCGCGCGTCCTACAACGACAGCGGCGCGGTGGCGGCGTCGAGCCAGATCTTCGTCGCCTCGTCGACATGGAGACGCACCGCGTGGCGGACGCGCTCGTGGTATTCGTTGATCCAGCTCAGCTCGTCGCCACCCAGCATGTTGAGATCGATCAGGCGGCGATCGATCGGCGCCAATGTCAGCGTCTCGAACGTGTTGACCGGTTTTTCGGCGCCGTGGATGTCCGCGCCCACGACCAGCACCAGATTCTCGATCCTGATCCCGAACGCGTCGGTCTTGTAGTAACCGGGCTCGTTGGACAGGATCATGCCGCGCTTGAGCGGCGTGGTGCCGAGCTTGGAGATTCGCGCCGGCCCCTCGTGCACGGAAAGATAGCTGCCGACGCCGTGGCCGGTGCCGTGTTCGAAATCGACGCCCGCCTGCCATAGATATTGCCGCGCCAGCGTGTCGATTTGCGCGCCGGTGGTGCCGTCGGGAAACAGCGCGCGCGCGATCGCGATATGGCCGCGCAGGACGCGGGTAAAGCGGTCGCGCATTTCCGCCGTCGGCTCTCCGATCGCGATCGTGCGAGTGACGTCGGTGGTGCCGTCCTCATATTGCGCGCCGGAATCGACCAGCAGCAGGTCGCCGCGCGCGATGCGGCGGTTGCTCTTGCGGGTGACGCGGTAATGCACGATCGCGCCATTCGGACCGGTACCGGAAATCGTGGGAAACGAAACATCCTTCAACGCGCCGGTTTCGCGGCGGAAGGTTTCAAGCGCTTCCACCGCGTCGATCTCCGTCAGCGCGCCGGTGGGTGCTTCGCGGTCAAGCCAGGCCAAAAAGCGCACAAGCGCCACCGCGTCGCGGCGGTGCGCGGCCTTTGTGCCCTCGATCTCGGTTGCGTTCTTCACCGCCTTGAGCAGGCCGACCGGGTCGTTGCCGCGCACCGGCTTGCCGCCACCTGCAATGATCAGGCGGTTGAAGGCGTCGGCTGCCGTGGCGCTGTCGAGCGCGATCGCAGCACCGCCCTTGGCGAGTTCGGCGAGCCTTGGCGTCAGCATCGCCGGTTCGGCGACCTCGGCCGTCCGTTCGAGATGGTCGCGGACGCTGTTCGACAGCTTGCGGTGATCGATAAACAGGGTCGGGCGGCCGTTTTTCGGCACCAGCGCATAGGACAACGGCAGCGGCGTGTGCGAAACGTCGCCGCCGCGGATGTTGAAGGCCCAGGCCACCGCGTGCGAATCCGACAGCACCAGCGCATCGACGCCGAGTTTTTCGATCTCAAGGCCGATCCGCATCAGCTTCTCGCTTTCCGCCTCGCCCGAAAATTGTTGGCCATGGAGGGTGACCGGGGCCAGCGGCGGGGCGGGGCGCTCGGTCCATACCGAGTCGAGCGGATTGCTGTCGACCGCGATGAGTTGCGCGCCGGCCCTGGCGCAGGCGGCCGCAAGCCGCTCTGCGGCCATCGTAGTATGTAGCCACGGATCAAATCCGAGCCGGTCGCCGGACTTGAGATGTTTAGCAAGCCAGGTCTCGGGCGGCGGATCCACCAGAGGTTCGACGCGCCAGGCCTTGGCGTCGACCTGCTTGCCCGCCTGCAGCGTATAGCGGCCATCGACGAACAGGGCGGCCTCGGCGGCAAGAACGATCGCGATCCCGGCCGAACCGGTGAAACCTGTCAACCAGGCAAGGCGTTCTTCTGATGGCGGAACGTATTCGTTTTGCTGTTGATCGGTGCGCGGGACGACAAAGCCTGAGAGGTTGCGCCGCGCCAGCTCCTCGCGAAACGCGGACAATCGCGCCGTCAGCGCTACGCCGGTTTCGGGTTCTTCGAATGTCTGGAACAGGGCTTCGAACATGGGCCGCGACTTTAGGATTAGGTGGAGAACTGCGCAATCGAAGCAAATTGCTTTCGATTCGCGCTTTATTGTGATTGAATTGCTGCACCTGCGTAAGACGGGTTAGAGATGCCTTCTCCCGAAGGCAAGGAAGGGAATCCCAGCTATCCGGAGTGGCCTCGGTTCAGAAGGCGCGCATGTTGCGGCGGCCGCCATTCAGTTCTGAACGCTTTAGTGTTCCATAGGGACTAGGGGACGCAAAAATGCCAGCGTTCATGTTTGAGAAGATCGAACCGCCGGCTCCAAATGGGCCGCTTCCCGCCGCCAAGGCGCAGCGCAGCGTATTCGTTCAATTTCTGGATCGCCTGGTCGAGACGCGCCTCAAACGCACGCTCGATGAGGAGGGGGCGGCACCGCGCGAGCCGAAGCCTCCAGAATAGCCCAAGCCAAACTTCATCGCGCCTTGCCGAGCAACAGGCTGCTCCAGCCCTCGATCCTTATATGCCGCTTCAGAATAAGCCCACGCGCCCGATAGGAGGCGATGACGGCGCTGGCCTGAGGGGTCAGAAGCCCCGACAGGATGAGATGCGCCGCTGGCGCCAGGTGGCGGGACATCGGCGTTGCCATCTGTCGCAGCGGATTGGCCAAAATATTCGCAAGCATGAGGTCAAAGGGCGCGCGCCGCCTAAATTGCGGTGCCGAGAAACCGCTTGCCCTGATCGTCTCCACCAGATCCGCAACGCCATTGAGGCGCGCGTTCTCTGCCGCCAGGCGCACTGAGAGCGGGTCGATGTCGCTGGCCAATATCTTCGCCCGCAGCGCCTTCGCCGCCGCGATCGCCAACACCCCGGTTCCGGTACCGAGGTCGAGCACGCGCCTCGGCCGATGCGCTTTCAAGACCTCGTCGAGCAGCAACAGGCAGCCGCGGGTGGTGCCGTGGTGGCCGGTCCCGAAGGCGAGCGCCGCCTCGATCTCGATCCCGGTCTTGTTGGGCGGCACTTTTGCCCGATCATGCCGGCCATGAACGACGAACCGCCCCGCATGAACCGGGATCAGCTCCTCAAGCATCGCCTTGACCCAGTCTCTGGCTTCCACGGTCTCGAAGCTGATCGAGCGCGCCACCTCCTCACCCGCGGCCGAGGTGACGAGGTCGCGGATCGCATTCTCGTCGGGCGCCTGCGCAAAGTGCACGGTGATATCCCAGCGCCCGGTCGGCCCTTCGAATGCGGCAATCGCCGCCTCGCCTTCAAAAAAAATCTCGGTCAGGAGATCGGCGACGCGCTTGGCCGTCTGCTCGTCGCCGATCGCGAAGGTAGCGCGGTGAGTGCTGGGCGTAAGCGTCGTGGTCATCGGCGGGTTCGGGTGCGTGTGAAGTGGGACTCATACGGTGGATGGCTGAGATTTCTTTAGCCCGAAGCCAAGATCAAGCAGCGGATTGAATCGGAGACCGGATCGGCAGCGGAGTATCTCGCCACCCGTGATGAATGGGCTTCGATCGCTTTCCTCTGCCGTTGATGGCCGCCGCATCCGTCATGCGACATCGAGATCGCTTTCCGATTCACATGCGCTAATGCGCGCCTCTCTTCACGCGCTTACGATGGTGAGTGGTGGCATGGAGGGCTGGGGAGATGGATGGCGTAGAACGCTCGTTGCTCGCGACTGCGATAACCGGATTTGTGGTGATGCTCGCCGCCGTGGTCTTGCTGCTGATGGGCTAGTGGCAAGGGCAAGCATCGCGAATTGAATCTGAGCGATTTGGAGCATGATCCGGAAAAGTGGAGGCCGGTTTTCCGAAAAGATCATGCTTAAATAAAGAGATGAGATCATGATGCGATTCCGCTTAATCGCATCGTGATGGAGATAATCGTATCCGGTAACCTTCCCCCGGTCCGGATACGCCTCATGACGGCCCCGGCTCGCCCGTGCCCCGGGGCCGTTTCATTTTCTCGCTTCAGCCGAACGGGGCGCGGGCATCGCGAGCCTGGTCCCAAGGGCTCCCGTTGAGAGACACCACCGGCCATCACGGGTTTGTCCACCGGAACATACCGTGCCGGTTTGACGGTTTTAAACGCCCGTTTGCACAGGTAGTGAGGATTCCCGGTTCTCGACGCCCAACGCCGCTTTCTGTATCGTTGGTTGCGCGGGG
>Ga0307474_10002973_pt1 | contig 12221 bp, 10 predicted proteins | sample atmos_gasesECM1C_2_FD_203312 | JGI IMG/M metagenome (GOLD analysis project Ga0307474, IMG submission 203312) | Hardwood forest soil microbial communities from Morgan-Monroe State Forest, Indiana, United States - atmos_gasesECM1C_05 | ecosystem: Environmental > Terrestrial > Soil > Temperate... | reverse complement strand
CGGGCAAGCGCCGAGGCTGTGCACGATTGGATCCTCGACCGGCTTGCCGCGGCGGTTCTCCTCCCGATGATTGTTCGCGATGAGTGCGTGCGGCAGGTTTCATTCGGGTCTGGCGCCCAGCGTTTGAGGGTCGAACAAATCGTGCGCGAGCGGCGTTGCCTGCGGCGCCAGGATCTCGAAGGTCCGCTCTTGGTGTATCGGCGGCGCTGCCACCAACCGACGGGCGGCGGCCAGGACAGCCAACAGCAGGCCGACGACAGCCATGAAATAGAACACGCCGTTGATGCCAAAGCGCGCCATCACAATTGTTCCGATCAGCGGGCCAAGGCTCGAGCCCAGCCCGCTGACCAGAATGAGCCGGCCGCTTACTGCAATAACCTGATCGGCTGGCATTTGGTCGTGAGCGTTGGCGACGCAAACCGGGTACAGGGTCGACATGAAGCCGCCGAGCAACGCCGCAGCGGGCAAGATTACCTGGCGTGAGTGGGGTAGTTTGACCACGGCGATCGCGGTGGCCGCAAAACCCAGGCTCAGCATCAGCAGCACGATGCGCCGGTCGAAGTGGTCTGAAAGCCGGCCGATCGGAATTTGGAAGGCGAGGCCGCCAAGAACAGCGAACAGCATGAACGTTGCGATCGTCTCGCGTGCGATGCCTTCATCCTGCATCCACGCGGGAACGAGCGAGTAGAAACTGGCGCTGACCAGCCCGCTCACGATGCAGCCGGCGACAGCGACGGGCGCCGCGCGCGACAAATGGCCGAACGGCAGCCAAGTTGACGCGGTGGCACGGGGCGGTTCGGCCCGCGTCGTGCTCACAATGACCAACGCCACCGCGAACAGGACAGCGATTGCATTGAAGGGTTCCGCCGCTTCGATCTGGGCCTGGCCGATCAGCAGCTGTCCCAACGCGAGAGCGAGGAACGTGCCAAACATGTAGATCGAGAAGATCCGCCCTCGTTCAGCTGGCTCGGCTTTGGCGTTGAGCCAACTCTCCGTCGCGATGAAAAGACCAGAGCAACCAAAACCGACGACCGCACGCAGGATCGACCAGGAGAGCGGCCCCGTAAGTAACGGCATCGCCGCAGTCGCAGCGACAACCATTCCTGCGAGCGCGGTCACGGATGTGCCCAGTCCGTTCGATGATCCGTTCGCAACGCAACGCGCCCAGTGTGAAGCCGGCGAAATAACTGCTGAGCACCAGACCAGATATGGCCGGCGCGAAGTCTTCGATCGCGACTCGCAATGAGATAAAGGTGCCGAAGAAGCCGTTGGCGAGCTGGATGATACTCGTTGCGAGGATCAAGATTCCGATCTGCGCTCGCAGCGACTTCGATTGCATCGACCTTCTCCCTTGAGCCCAACGTTTGCACGTCGTCGACCCGAGGACGCACGGGCACACGGTTTGGCCGTACCTGAACGGCTTGCCAACCGCCCAGAGCAAGGTTTCGGCAAGGTCGCCATTTGGCCCAAAGTCGTCAAATACATAGTCGGCCGCTATGTCGGCTTTTGGACGGAAGTCCTGACTGGCCGAGCGAAGCGAGAACTGAGCCCCAACGGGACAACGGTCAGCGTCACTCGGTGGCTGCACGGCAACAACCAGTTGAGAAAGTCGCGTTGCGCCTGATTTTCGCCACATCTTCGACGTTTCGCCTGATAATCGTGGTCCCCGGGCATGCTGGCCGTCTTGTTTTGGGTGCCTGGCCGGCTGGGGTGCGGCGAGGAGGCGTAGACGTCATTTGCGCATGAGCTCGGCAGAGCCCGGCGCCGTCCGGTTCCTCCAGAAAGGTTATCAAAATGCGTCTCGCCTGCCGGTTTGCTGCTGCTGCAACAGCTGCGTTTATTTTCGCAACAATTGAGACGCCGGCCGAAGCGGCGCCAGGCTCGTGCAGCCAGGCGGCCGATTTCTCAGTCTTGCCCTCGCCGTTTGCGCCCTGGAGGGGGGCGCCCTTACGCGTCATGATTGTCACCGAGGAGCGGCTCGAGGGTGTCATTTCGCTTGTCGCGCCCGATGGAAGAGTCGCCGCCAAATCGTCCGACCGGCACGGTGGTGGGCCGTACTCCTGGTTCGCCGAGGTAGCCGAGCCGGCCGCGGGTATGTGGCACGCCACCCTGACGCTCGATCACCCGACGGCGGAATGCAGCACGCTCACACGGGATATCTCGGTGAGCGCGCGCAAACCGGACCCTGTGCCTGTTCCGTCCGGTGCCTTCTGGAAGGTACGCAACAGCTGGAATCAGACGACGGAATCGTTGTTTTCGGCGTGGATCGAGAAGCTGTTCGACGCGCCCCCCGATCAGGATCTTTCCTGGAAGGCCTGGCATGAAGTCCTGCGCGACCGGTCGCGCAATTTCCTGTTCAACTATTTAGGTCGCGGCGAAGACAATGCGCAGACCGGCCTTCGTCCCGACTGCGCTGATTTCGCGTATTTTCTGCGCGCCTATTTTGCCTACAAAATGGGGCTTCCGTTCGGCTACTCCAATTGCTCGCGTGGCATCGGCGGCAAGGCGCCCAAATGCTACCAGTGGTTCGATATGGAGCATCCCGAGGTGACGCGACCGCCGCCGCCACCTGAACAGGAAGTCGCGTCGGCTGCGATCGCCGAGGCCACGCCGCTCGGGCAAACACCTGCCATTCTCAGGTTGTTTGCTCAGCCGCAGTCGGCCGACACGCCCGCGCCGCCGCCAGCTCCGCCGAAGGCGCAACCAAAGCGGCCGACGACGTTCAGCGAATATCTGCGCGATGTCGGCGACGTCGTGCATACGGGCGCCGTTCGCGTCGCCGCCAGTGACGAAAACACCGACTTCTACACGGTCTCGCTGACGCAGGAAGCGCTCCGCCCGGGCACAGTGTACGCCGATCCCTACGGCCACGTGCTGATGCTTGTGCATCGCGTGCCGGAAATGAACGGCAAGCCGGGAGTTTTCCTGGCCGTCGATGCCGAGCCAGACGGGTCGATCACGCGAAAACGGTTCTGGCGCGGTAATTTCCTGTTCGTGCATGATCCTGCGCTTGGCAGCCCGGGTTTCAAGCATTTTCGGCCGATCGTGCGCGATAAAAACGGCGCGCTGCGGCGGTTAGGCAACGTCGAAATCACCAACAGTCCCCAGTACGCCGATTTTTCGCTCGATCAGTCGCAGATGAGTGCCGAGGATTTTTACGATCGCATGGATGATGTGATGTCGCCGGAGCCTCTCGACCCCGTGAAGGCGATGACAGACGCCATCGCGAGCCTGAACGAACAAGTCAAGACGCGTGTTACCTCCATCGAGAATGGACGGCGATACCAGGAAAAGCAGGCCGGCGAGGTTGCCATGCCCAATGGCGCCTCGATCTTCGAGACCACCGGAGCCTGGGAGGATTACTCCACTCCGGCGCGCGATTTCCGCCTGTTGATCGCAATTGACGTCGTGCGGGGATTTCCCGATCGCGTCGTTCGGCGCGCGGTACGCTATGCGATGCCAAGCGACCGGAGCATCGAGGTCGTGAAAGGCGAGTTGCAAGGGGTACTTGCCTCTGAGCTTGCCTCGCGAAAAATATCCTACACGCGCAGCGATGGCTCGCAGTGGACTCTTTCGCTCAAGGAGGTCGTCGACCGGGCGACGCAGTTCGAGATGGCCTATAACCCGAACGACTGCGTCGAGGTGAGGTGGGGCGCGCCGGAAAACAGCGAGGAAGCATCCACGTGCAAGCGGCACGCGCCGCAGGCGCAGCGCGCCAAGATGTCCTCGGAGTACCGCGGCTGGTTCCGCGAGCGGCACTGGCCGACGCACACCTGAAATCGCAATGGCTCGGTACGCCTCCAGGCGTCCGATGTCGTCCGTTGCCACGGCATCGCATCGCGTGCGCGCGATAATGGGGTCGCATTGAATCGCAGGCGGCGGAACTCGCGTCGATCTGCCGGCGGCGGTTGCGCCGATCCGACGGCGCGCGCGACACTACCGGCCCGTTCTCCTCATTTCACGATTGAGCGTAAGGCTGCGCGCCATGCTCGTCATGCGTTTTGTACAGGCGGGGCAGGTTGCCGTCTTGGTTACGCGATTGATGCGCCAACCCGCCTTTCTCGCCTTGGCGCAGCAACCAGAGAAGGTTTGGCCCGTAAATGTCTCCTCGACGCGCGGATCGTGCAACTGATCGCAGAATAGATCGAGAGTATATATGCCAACATAGGGGATGGCGTTGCCGTTGACGGGCATCAAGCGATCTCCTGTTCGGCGGCGGCTGACGGATAAGTATGCGAACAACTTTGGGCGACCTCTGACAACCACGCAACGATCCTCGCCTATTAAGCTTGGCAGTTAAGGTTTTTGCGCGCGCTACGGCTTAATTCTGGAACCGCAGGTGTTACGTGTCTGGGGTTGGGCGTGCTCCCCTGTGGGATCGAGCCCTGATGGCCCAGCCAAGCCGACCGCACTTACGACTCAAAATCGTGCCGCCAGTTCGCTCAGGCGACGGTGGGCGGTTTCCCGCGCCGCACGGATCGGCTCGGCCGGCCCGGTCGTCGGTCCGATCGGCACGAAGCGCACATTGCTGACGCCGATGAAGCGAAGCGCCTCGCGCAGATAGGGCGTCGCCATATCGGTGCGCCCACGGTTCATGCCCGTAATGAAGTCGCCGCCGCTCGCCACGATCACAAGCGTCGGCCGGTCCTCTAGCAGGGGTTGATAACCTGTCGCCGGATCGAAGCGGAAAGTGAGTCCGGGCTGCACGATGACGTCGAACCACTGCTTCAGCTTGTATGGAATGCTGAAGTTCCACATCGGCGTCGAGATCAGCACCCGATCGGCGAGTGCCAGTCGGACCGCGATGCGCTCGGCGACCGCAAAGGCGTCCCGCTGGGAGTCGGTGAAGGCACGCCCGTTCATCCGGGCGTATTTGGCCTCCAGCACATAACCCTCGAACTCCGGCAGATGGTCCCGCCAGAGGTTCATGACGTCGATTTCCCAGTCCGGCCGTGCGTTCCGAAAACCGTCGAGAAACACCCGCGCGGCGGCGGCAGATTCAGACTCAGCACGCGGCGAGCAGTTCAGATGAAAGAGCTTGGGCATGGCCGAGCCCTGTTAGCCGAGCGCCTTCAACACGGCATCGGCGTTGGTCACGATGGAAACATTTTGAAGTGCGTAATTGATCGAGGCATTGTGCCAGTCTACGTTCATGGTCGAGCAGCAATCCTCCGGCACGATCATGAAATAGCCCTTGTCGGCGCCAGTGCGCACCGTGTGCTCGACTGACATGTTGGTCCAGGCGCCGGTATTGATGATCATATCGCGTCCCGTCGCCTTCAGGATGGTTTCGAGTCGAGTGCCTTCCCAGGCGCTCATTCGCATCTTCTCGACAATGAAATCGCCGGCTTGCGGTTCGAGACCCGGCACCGGCGCCGCGCCCCAACTGCCGCGCACCAATGCCTTGCTGTCGACCAATCCTTCGAACAGCGGCGCATTCAGCGTGACGCCAGGGGCGCCCGGTTCGACAATGAACCAGACATGGATGATGATGACGCCACGCGAGCGCGCGGCGGCCGCAACCCGCCGCACATTTTCGATTACCCTCTGCTGCTTGGCGTGCGCCGGCGCGCCGGATTCCGCAAAGGCGCCACCATCCATGATCACGTCGTTCTGCAGATCCTGAATGATCATCGCGCAACGGCGCGGGTCGATCTGAATGTCCTGGCCGGACAGGACGGGCGCCGTGGCTGACGAAGCAGGCGCCGCAGCGGTCGAACCAGCCGCCGGTCGCGCGCTCATATAGGGCTCGTGGCGCGGACCGACCTTGGTCGGGATCGCGTAGACCGAATGGGTCGCGGTCAGATAAAGCGTGCGGAAATCAGCTCCACCCCAGGCGAGATTGGCGACAAGTTCGGGGACACGCACTTTGCCAAGCAATTCGCCGGTGGGCGAATAGACCCAGACGCCGCCCGGCGCGGTCACCCAGATGTTGCCGCGCTGGTCGCATTTCATGCCGTCCGGTACGCCAGGCTCGAGTTCGGAACGAATCCCGCTGGCGAGCACGCGCGCATTGGACAGCGAGCCATCGCCTTCGACATCGAAGGCGCGGATCAGCGTCTGCACGGTATCGTTGACATAAAGCGTACGCTCGTCCGGCGAAAAGCAAAGCCCGTTGGGCTGTTCGAACAGATAACGGTCAACCAGCAATTTCGGCGGGCCGTCACCTGGCGGAACACGATAGACGCCCTGGAAGCCAAGCTGGCGCGGCCGCTCCACGCCGTAGACCGGCATGCGCCCGTACCAGGGATCGGAAAAATAAATCGCGCCGCTCGAATGCACGCAGACATCGTTGGGGCTGTTCAGCTCCTGGTTCTCGAAATGCGAGGCAATCACTTCGCGCCGTCCGTCGGGGCGCTCGCGGATCAGGGATGATGTCGCGTGCTCGCAGACGATCAGGTTGAGCTCCGCGTCATAGGTCATGCCGTTGCACTTGTTGGATGGACGCTTGACCTCGGCGACGCCGCGCCGTGCGTCCCAGCGCCGGCGCACGTCACCCGGCATATCCGAGAACAGGAGGTAGTGCAGGGCCGGATGCCATACCGGACCTTCCGTGAAATCGAAGCCGGTGCCGACCTGGCCGACGGGCGCGTACGGGTCGATCAGGCTTTCGAATTCGCTGCGCAACGTTACATGCGTCATCGCTCCGTCCTTTTTGCGTTCAGGCAGGGAACCAGTTGCGCTGGGGTAACGACTGCACAACGGGGCCAGGTACCTGATCGTGAAGGCGGCCGACCACGTTGCCACCTTCGATCTTGGCGGGCCGGTCGTGGACCGGCAGCAGATAGCGCGAACTGGAGAGCAACTTCTTGATCGCCGCCTTCTCGGCGCGCTTGCTGGTGCCGTGATTGCCGGTGGTGCGCGGCTCGGCGTCCTGAATCTCGTGGAAGGGGGTAACGATCTGGTCGTTGAAATCGTAGATCACGTCGCCGCAGATGGTGGCAACGCCGTCGGCGGTATGAATATGGATGTTCATCGAGCCTTCGGTGTGGGCGTTGGCGGCCTCGCAATAGACGCCCGGCATCAGCTCGACGGCACCGGTGAGTTCGAGGTCGAGAAAACGGAGCGCGCCCTTGGTGTGCAGGCGATCGACGAGATGCTTGATGTCAGGCGCCGGATATTGAGGATGCATCAACCCGGAGACGGAATATTCAAGCTCCCTGCGATTCAATACGACCGTCGTGTTCATCGGGAACAGATCGTCCTTGCCGGCGTGGTCGATGTGCAGATGGGTGTGGCAAACGAAGCGCACGTCGCCCATGCGCACGCCGTGACGCATCAGCTGGTTCTCGATCATGTTCTCATGGAATTGCAGGCCGCGCATGCCCAGCGTTTCCATGATTTGGTTGGAACGGTAGCCGGTGTCGACCACGATCGGATAGGGTCCCCCGAGGATCAGGAAGCCGAGGGTGAGGACACGGCGGGTGCGGCCGCAGTCGCGACCGAGCACGAGAAAGCTCGATTCCAGCTCGATATCGCCATAATCCAAAATCTTGATTTCCAGCGGCATAGCTTCCTCCCAACTCCGGATTATTCACTATTTTTCAAGCCGATAAACGCGCATGGCCGTTGTTGCAAAAATCGCGTCGCGTTGTTCAGGGCGAAGCGAGGCGGCCGCAGTACGATAGGCGTGCACCAACTCGCCATAGGTCGTCCAAAGCTTTTCAATCGGAAAATTTGAACCAAACAGGCAACGCTCGGCGCCGAACAGGGCGAGCGTTTGGTCGAGGATTTCGGCGATATGCGCCGCGTCGTTGCGATGAATGAACGTACCAAGTCCGGAAAGCTTGGTGACCACGTTCGGGCATTCTGCGAGTCTTGCCATGCCGGCGTGCCAGGCGGCGCGGCCCTGAGTCGAGAGGTCTTCCAGCATGCCCGCATGCTGCAGGATAAAGGTCACATCCGGGCAGGACTCGGCGAGATCGGCGGCACCGGCCATTTGCGGCGCGAACACCTGCGTGTCGAAACTCCAGCCATAGTCGGCAAGCCGCGCCACATTGCGTCGGATTTTCGGATCAGCGCAGAGGTCGGAACGCGCAGCGAAGCGGTAGAGCGGGTTTTCGTGCCAGTGCAGTTGCATGCGCACGCCGCGCACCAGCGGATATTTGGCGAGACGGTCAAGCTGCGGACGGACGTCATTGAGGTCGAAGTCGGCAAAGGATACGACGGCGTGTGGCCAACCGTATTCGTTCGCCGTGTGCTGCACCCATGCCGTTTCATCCTCGAAGCGGTCGTTGGCCCAATTGGTCTGCACATAGACCGATCTGGTTACGCCCGAGCCCTGGAGATCGGCGAGATATTCCTCAATCGGATAATCACGCCGGATCGGCTCATAGGGGCCAAAAATGCGCGGCCGCATCGGACCGATCAGCCAGGGCAAGTCCGCCTGACGCCAGATATGATGATGGGCGTCGACGAACTCGCTCACGCGGCTCTCCCTGTTCCGAGCGACAACAAGTGCGACACGACCGCCGCACTGGAACCCCCGTCGACGAGATCATCGACAAAGCGCCGGACCGCGACCAGTGCCTCCGTTTGGGGCCGGAAGTGAGCGCCGGTCGCAAGCGGCGTCAGCCAGCTCACGCGCCAGGCGCGGCGCGACAATTTCGCGACGGCCTCGCGCAGGGCAGAAACATCGCCGCGCTCCAGGCCGTCGGAGATGATGATCACCGCAGCACCGCGCGCGTAGCTGCCAAAGCGCGGCACTGCGAGGAAGGCGCTCAGCGCATCGCCAATGCGGGTGCCGCCGTCCCAGTCGCTGACGAGATGGGCGGCGGCATTCAGCGCCTGCTCGCGTCGCTTCAGGCGCAGCGGCCGGGTGACACGGGTGAGGCGGGTGCCGAAAGTGAAAACTTCCGTAGTGTGGACAGCCTGGAGCAGCGCGTGCGCGAGCTTCATGTTTTCTTCGGTGCGCGCCTTCATCGATCCGGAGACGTCGATCAGCAGCAGCAGCTTGCGCGGTCGCAGTCGCCGCCGCAATTGCCCGAGCCGCAGCACCTCGCCATCGTTGCGGACACTGTCGCGCAAGGTTCGACGCAAATCCGCAAATGGCCCGCGGCGCGTGCGCATGCGGCGATGGCCACGACGGCGCGGCAGTCGCGCCGGCGCCTCGCGGGAGAGACGGCGCAACGCGTCGTCGGCTGACCCGTGAATAAATCGTCGCTCAACCAAGGCTTCCGTCCGCGTCGCGGCAAGTCCGGACTCATTGGCCTCGTCAGATCGGGGCGGCTCATGCTCGCCGTGGCCTTCTTCTTGCAGGCGGATCGTTTCTTCGTCCTCGCCTTCCGCCCGCTCGATCGCCTCGCTGCCGCGAAAGTGGATATCGAACAGGCGGTGATAGGTCGCTAGCCGCTCCGGCGGCGGCGCCAGCGTCGCGACGCCCGCCTGACGGATATGCTCGAGGCTGCGCGGTCCGAGCAGCTCGATCGCCGCCAGAAACGTGGTGGTCTGCTCGGGCGCCACCGAAAATCCATTGGCCCGCAGCAGCGCGACAAAGGAAATGAAGACTCTTGCCGCACGCGGTAACTGAATCTCCTCGCTCACGCGGCCGCCTCCGCAATCAGCGCGTCGAGCCGCGGAGCGATGAAGTGTAGATCCTCCTCGTCTTTCAGCGCGACACCGATCGAGCGCTTGAACGCGTCGGGCCAGCGCGCGCCGCCTTTGTGCAGAAGTGTGGCGGCTTCGGCCCAATCGACGGCCTCCGCAATCCCGGGCGCCTTGCTGAGCGGTTCACGCCGCAGCTTGTCGACGGCCGCTACGACCGCACGCGCCGTCTGCTCGGCGACACTGGACGCGCGCATCATCACGATCCGCGCCTCGCGTTCGGGGGTGGGATAATCGATCCAGTGATAGACGCAGCGACGCCGCAGTGCCTCGTGCAGGTCGCGCGTGCGGTTCGAGGTCAGCACCACGACCGGCCGCTCCGCCGCGCGCACCGTGCCGCGTTCGGGGATCGAGATCTGGAAGTCGGACAGGAACTCGAGCAGGAACGCCTCGAACTCCTGGTCGGCGCGATCGATTTCGTCGATCAGGAGCACGGCGGAGTCTGGCGCACGCAGGGCGGCGAGCATCGGCCGCTCGATCAGGAATGTCTCGCCATAGATGTCAATGGTCTCCTCGCCAGCTTGCCGGATCGCGAGCATTTGCCGCGGATAGTTCCACTCGTAAAGCGCTGCGGAGGCGTCGATGCCCTCATAGCATTGCAGGCGGATCAGCCTGCGCCCGAGCACCGCCGCAACCGCCTTGGCAGCCTCGGTCTTGCCGACACCCGGCGCGCCCTCCAGCAGCAACGGTTTACCCAGCGCAAGACCCAGATAGGCCGCCGTCGCAAGCCCTTCATCTGCAAGGTAATAGGCTGCCCGCAGCGCCTTCTCCAGCGCCTCGGGACTGTCGATGCCGACGATGGTGCTGCGGACGGCCATACCAAGAGCCTCAGCGTCGCGCCTGCGGACGCGCGCCGCCCTGGAGCTTGATTGCACGCAGAACTTTTTCCGGTGTGATCGGCAAATCGTCGATGCGAACGCCTACCGCGTTGAAGATCGCGTTGGCAACGGCCGGCAACACCGGATTGGCGCACATTTCGCCGGGGCCCTTGGCGCCGAATGGACCGTCGGTTGCCGGGCGCTCCAGCACCGCGATATCGTGCGGGCAGATGTCGCCGGGGCCCGGCATCAAATATTCGACAAAGTCGCGCGGCCCATGAACGGGATCGGGATAATAGGGCTCGGGCGTCTCGTAGAGTGCGTGGCTGATACCCATCCAGGCGCCGCCGACGAGCTGCTGCTCGACCAGCCGCGGATTAAGCGCCCGGCCGAGTTCGTACGCGCTGTCCATGCGCACCATCGTGACTTCACCGGTCTCGTCATCAACCTCGACCTCCGCGACGAGACAGGCGTGGGCGTAGCAGGTCGCGGGCGACATCTCGCCGGTTTCGGGGTCGACATTGGAAAGCGGCACGAGGAAGATGCCGCGTCCCGAGATGGTCTTGCCCTGCTTGAATTGGGCTGCGATCGCGACATCCTTGGTTGAAATCGACCGATGCGGCGCGCCCTTGACGTGGATATTGCCATGTCCGTCGGTCTCGAGGTCCGTGGCGTTGACTTCCAATTCTTCCGCGGCCGCCTCCATCATCACACCGCGCGCCTCTTTGGCCGCTGCCATCACGGCATTGCCGACGCGATGCGTGCCGCGCGAGGCGAATGAACCCATGCAGTGCGGGCCGGTGTCGGAATCGGCGGTGTCGACATAGACGTCCTCGACGGGGACGCCAAGCGTCTCCGCGCAGATCTGCCGGGTCACCGACTTCATGCCCTGGCCGAGGTCGATCGAGGACAGCGCCACCGTGAACTTGCCGCTCGGGTTCGAGTGCACCAGCGCCTGGCTGGGATCGCCGCCAAGGTTCATACCGATGGGATAATTGACCGACGCGATACCGCGTCCGCGATGTCGGGTCATGGTTCAGCGCCTCCTGGTGCCGAAGACGGAAGAAAAACGGGTCGAGCTATGGGATGGCGCGGCCGGTGGCTGCGGTGCAGCGGGCGGTGGCGGCGCGGGTGGCGATGGCTCGCGCGTGGCCGCAGGCGAGCGGTCGTAACTTGTACGTTGCTGCGCAGCGATCGCCGGTTGCGGACGAGTCTCGCGCGGTGTCGGCGGCACAAACGCGCGTTCGCCGCCGCCGTCCTTGCGCGACGAGGCGCGCTTGAAGTCTTCGCGGAGCGGCCACTTGGCCTTCTCGGCCGCGACCTGCACGCATTCGATCAACGCCGTGTTCTTAGCCTCGCGGCGATGCGCCTTCATATCGCCGTCGCGATAGGCGTTGAGGATTCGGAACTCCATCGGGTCGATGCCGACGAGGTGGGCGAGCTTGTCCATCTGGCATTCGATGGCAAAATCCATGGCGGTGACGCCAAAGCCGCGCATGGCGGTCGCCGGCGTGCGGTTAGTGAAAACGCAATAGATGTCGCCGTAGACGTTCGGGATGGTGTAGGGGCCGGGCAAATGCGCGGCGCACTTGACCGCGGCATAACTTGAAAGGCGGGTATAGGCGCCGCTGTCGAAATAGGCGCGGACCTTGCGGGCGACGATGCGGCCGTCGCGCATCACGCCGTCCTTGATGTAGATGCGCTCGGCGCCGCGAGGTGGTCCGTATTGCATCTCTTCCTCGCGCCCGAACACGTAGCGCACGGGGCGGCCGGTCAGCATCGCGCCCAGGATGCAAAGCG
>Ga0307474_10002972_pt1 | contig 12222 bp, 13 predicted proteins | sample atmos_gasesECM1C_2_FD_203312 | JGI IMG/M metagenome (GOLD analysis project Ga0307474, IMG submission 203312) | Hardwood forest soil microbial communities from Morgan-Monroe State Forest, Indiana, United States - atmos_gasesECM1C_05 | ecosystem: Environmental > Terrestrial > Soil > Temperate... | reverse complement strand
AAGGTCGTTAAGACAATCTCTATCAAAGAACACGAATAATGGAACTTGTAGCGGACTCGACCGCTTAGACTCGGAAGGAGTCGAGACCATGACTGACGGTAATGTTGTGTTGGAACCTCGCGTCTCCCTGGAAGCCCTGGCTCACCTCGGTGAGGGCCACATCGCTTATGTGAAGCAGATCCGATCCGAAGACGTTCCGGGACTGTTTCCGCAGGCCCCAACCATCGCGCCCGGACTGAAACTGTTCGCCCTCCACGCTGCCGACGGAACGCCGATCATGCTGACCGATTCGCGCGAAGCCGCGATTGCGAACGCCTGGAGCAATGAACTTCAGGCGGTGAGCGTGCACTGATCGAGGGCTTCGTCGCCGCGCTGGATCGGCGGCCTTGCGCAGCTGCTCGGCTGCAAAAAAATCCTCTCAAAAATGAGCTCGCGACGCGCAGGTCCTTTGCCCTCGGCCAGGACAAGGCTTGCGCGTCTTTGGCAACAATGAATTTTGGGGCGCCGCTTGCGCGGGAAGCGGAGCAAACGGGCTATGCTTACGCCGCGCTCGCAGGCGGCAGCGCCAGCACCGAATAGATCGCCGGCGCGTCGCGTGAGGCGCGCAATTTCTTGGCCACGTCCTGATCGCGCAACAGCCGCGCGATCCGGGCCAGCGCCTTCAGATGATCGGCGCCGGCGCCTTCGGGGGCGAGCAGCAGGAACACCAGATCGACCGGCTGCCCATCCATCGCCTCGAAATCGATCGGGCGTTCGAGGCGTGCGAACAGACCGAAAAGCTTTTCCAGCTTCGGAAGCTTGCCGTGAGGGATCGCGACGCCGTAGCCGACAGCGGTAGTTCCGAGCTTCTCACGCTGCAGCAGCACCTCGAAAATCGCGCGCTCGTTCTGCCCGGTCAGGGTTGCGGCACGCGCAGCAAGTTCCTGGATCGCCTGCTTCTTGCTATTGACCTTCAAAGCCGGGAGAATCGCCTCGGGTGCGACCAGATCGGTAATCGTCATGGGGCGTTCCGAGGTAAATTGACCGTCAGGTTGCGAAACAGGCTTTAGCCGGCGACATCAGGAGATAGGGCGGAAAAAGGCGGCCGCCTGCCGCCGTGTCCTAATTGGGTGGGCTTCTACTCCAACGCAAGAGCGGTGCCAACACCTACGAACTATTCCTATTGCCTGATCGTTAAGGGCGCGGACCATAGGGATGGTGACTCTCTCCGTCAATGCCGATTGGCACCGTCTCCCCCGGGGTTAATCGGAGGGGGGTCGACCCAGCCGAGATTACCGTCGGTGCGGCGGTAGATGATATTCACCCGGCCGCTTCCGCCATGCTGGAATACCAGGCAGGCGGCGCCGGTAAGGTCGAGTTCCATCACCGCTTCGCTGACAGAAAGCCGCTTTAAGGACGTGGTGGCTTCCGCAATGATGACCGGGTTATAGCCGCTCATCTCCTCATCGCCTTCGGCGGGCGCCTCGATCACATAGCTCGGCGCATCGAGTTCAGGCGCCTCCATCGCCGCAAGCGCCTGCGAGGCTGCATAGGCCTTGCGGGCCGAACGGTCCTTCAGTCGGCTTTTGTAACGGCGCAGCCGTTTTTCGATCATCAGCAAGGCCTGGTCGGCGCTGGTATAGGCGTCCGCGGCATTTGAGTCGGCCTCGAGCGTGATGCCGGAATCGAGATGCAGCGCGCAGTCGGTTCGAAAACCGAAACCGTCCTTGCTGAGCGTGATGTGGCCGGAATAGTTGCCGTCAAAATATTTGCGCAATACCTCCTCGGTGCGCTCGCTGACTCGTCCGCGCAATGCGTCGCCGACACTGATGCTTTTTCCCGAAATCCGGAGCGTCATGTTGAGGGCCTCGATTGTTGAACGAGCCGACACTATTCCGATTTCGGCGAGACGCAATCAGGCAGGCTGCGTGTCCCGGGACCGGTCGGAACTGACCGCAGGGGCGCAGAGGGCGCCACCAAGCGTACTTTGCTTGTCGCGCCGGCGCTGTACCGACGAAGGGATTCGCATCGCTTCGCGGTACTTCGCGACGGTGCGGCGGGCGATATCAATCCCGGATTCGCGCAATCGTTCCACGATGGTGTCGTCGGAGAGGATCAGCGCGGCGTCTTCCGCGTCGATCAATTGCTTGATGTGATGACGCACCGCTTCGGCGGAATGGGCTTCGCCTCCGTCGGCCGATGCGATCGAGGCGGTGAAGAAATATTTCAGTTCGAAAATGCCGCGGTTGGTCGCCATGTATTTGTTGGCGGTAACGCGCGACACCGTCGACTCATGCATCTGGATCGCCTCCGCGACCGCCTTGAGATTGAGCGGTCGCAGATGCGCCACGCCATGAATGAAGAACCCATCCTGCTGGCGCACGATTTCGGTTGCGACCTTGAGGATGGTCCGGGCGCGCTGATCCAGTGCCCGCACCAGCCAAGTCGCATTCTGCAGGCAATCGCTGAAATAGGATTTGTCGCCGTCCTTGCGGATCGTCTTCGACAGCTCGGTGTAATAGGTCTGGTTGACCAATACGCGCGGTAATGTGTCGCTGTTGAGTTCGACGTGCCAGCCGCCATCGGGCCCGGGCCGCACGTAGACGTCGGGCACCACGGTCTGCATCCGCGCGGAACCGAATTTCAGCCCCGGTTTCGGATCGAGGCGGCGAATCTCGCCGATCATTTCCGTGATGTCTTCGTCGTCGACGCCGCACAATCTTCGCAAGGCGGCGACGTCGCGTTTCGCCAAGAGGTCGAGGTGCTCGACCAGCGCCTGCATGGCGGGGTCGTAACGATTGAGTTCGCGCAGCTGGATCGCCAGACACTCGCTCAAGGAGCGCGCGCAGACACCCGGCGGATCGAACTTCTGCAGCACCGAAAGCACCGCCCCGACATCGCTCTCGGAGGCGCCGAGCCGCTCGGCGGCCTGGCCAAGATCGTTCGGCAAATAACCGGCCTCGTCGACGAGGTCGATCAGGTATTGGCCGATCATGCGCTGCGCGGGAGCGGTAAAGGCGACCGCCAGTTGCTCCGCAAGGTGGCCGCCGAGCGTCACTTCGGCGGCAACGAACGCCTCGAGGTTGTAATCCTCGTCATGGGAGGCGCCGCCGCCCCATTCGGTATAGGCCGTTGGCGCGGTATCCTGTGCATTGCGCGCGGCCGCCTCCGCAGGCTCCTCGGAAAACACATTGTCGAGAGGGGCGTCGAAGGTCTGCTCGATCTCGGCCCGGCTGCCCAGATCGCGGTTCAGCCAGTCTTCCTGGGGAGGCTCGAAACCGTCGCCGCCGGAAGCGTTGATTTCCCCACCGGCGCCCTCACCATCCTCCGACTGGGAGAATTCGGCCGGTTCTGGCGCCGTTTCGCCCGTCCCCGGCGCCTCCGGACCGTCGCTGGCACGCTCCAGTAGCGGATTTCGCTCCAATTCCTCCTCTACAAAGGCGGATAGATCGAGATTGGAGAGCTGAAGCAGCTTGATCGCCTGCATCAGCTGGGGTGTCATTACCAGCGATTGTGACTGGCGGAACTCTAATCTCTGTGTCAGCGCCATGGAGGCAAGAACCGGTCCATAAAATTGGTCCGATTCTTGCTTAAACTAGTCGCGTGACGATGTACACGCCTTGACGAAAAGGAAAATTAGGCTATGGCGCGGCCCTTTTTGCGGGCAGATAGCGCCAGCCAACCTCAGAGTCGGAATTCCTCGCCCAAATACAGCCGCCGAACGTCGGGATCGTTAACGATATCGTCCGGCGTTCCCTCGGTCAGGATCTCGCCCGCATAAACGATATAGGCGCGGTCGGTGAGCCCGAGTGTTTCCCGCACATTGTGGTCGGTGATCAATACGCCGATACCGCGATTGGTGAGATGGCGAACCAAATCCTGGATGTCGCCGACCGCGATAGGATCAATGCCGGCGAACGGTTCGTCGAGCAGCATGTAATTGGGGCGCGTTGCGAGTGCTCGCGCGATCTCGACGCGGCGCCGCTCGCCTCCGGATAGCGCAATCGAGGGGGTTTTCCGCAAGCGCGTGATGTTGAACTCGTCGAGCAGCGAATTGAGTTCCGCCTCGCGCTTCTTCCGCGAGGGTTCGACGACTTCCAGCACCGCGCGGATATTCTGCTCTACCGTCAGGCCGCGGAAGATCGAGGCCTCCTGCGGCAGGTAACCGATGCCGAGCCGGGCTCGCTGATACATCGGCAGCCTGGTCACGTCATGGCCGTCGAGTTCGATGCCGCCGCGGTCGGCCTTGATCAAGCCGGTGATCATGTAGAAGACCGTGGTCTTGCCGGCGCCGTTGGGACCCAGCAAACCCACCGCTTCCCCGCGACGAACATAGATGCTCACCCCGCGCACCACCTGCCGACTGCCAAAACTCTTTTCCACGCTATGCACAGCCAGGTAGCCGGCGCGCGCGGCGGGTCGCGGTACCGCCGAACCATGGCTCCTGACCTGAGACTTTGCAGGCGCCGTCCGTGGCCTGTCGGCCTGAGGCAAGTCCAGTTTCGGCAAAGGCGCGGCGCGGGCCAGCGGCGGCGCGTCGCGCACCGTGCTGGTCAGCATTTCGCCGACGCCGTCGCCAAGCGCAGTGATATCGGTGCGTGGGCGCGCAAATCCGGGCGAGCCTCGCTTCGCCGGCCGGCGACGGAACATGCCGAGTAAATCCACCATTCCCGCTCGCTTCAGCTCAGCAAAACACCCTCCTTGCAGAGGGCGGATCGCGAAAGGCAGCGCATGATCTGCCAAGCGTCCCTCGATTGGCGAAGCTGTCATGCACTCTCTTGCGTCATGACGCAAATACAGGCTGAAGCCCCGCGCTTCAACCTTGTCGGCGCACGCCAAAACACAAGTAATTGAGATTATTTTGATTTATTTGAGTTGGCGGGTCCGGCCGGCGGAGCCGATAAGGGGCTCCCCGGCTTGGCGGAGCCGCAATCGTTTGCTCCCCCTTGCGGGAGCAAAGCCTGAACCTTGCCGCTATCGGATTCCACGCGCGATACGCCCGTGGTCATGTCCACGATCAACCGATCGCCCTTGAGCACGTTCTTGCACTGGGTCAGCACCACCCCGCCAAGCATGGTCACGAGATTGGTCTTGGTGTCGAACACGGCCGTCTCACCCGTCACGACCTGATCCTTCTGGGTCACGACCACATTGCCGTGCGCTTCCAGCCGCTTGATCGAGGAAGAACCGCCAGGTCCAGGGGTCGCAGACTGGATTGGCGCGGATTTGGTTGGGCCCTTTGCCGCCGGTGCAGCGCTGGCGCTATTACCCGATTCGTAAAACACCACGAGCGTCTTCGACGTCATGGTGGTGTCACCCTGCACCACCTTCACATTGCCGAAGAAGGTCGCTTCCTTTTTCTTGTCGTGCATCTCGAGCGAGGCGGCCTCGATCTGGATCGGCTGGTCGCGGTTCTGCGAAAAGCCCTGCATCGCATTGGGCACGCCCGTCACCGCGCTCTGGGCACACACTTCGCCGGCGGCAAGGATTGCGAGCGCAACGGCGCCGCAAGAACCGCCGAGCGCTATACGCCGGACCGAGGTGCTGCGCGAAAAAATCTTCATCCGAATCATTTCGGGTTGGAGGACTTGCCCGTCACCGGTTGGGCCTTTGCAGAACGTGCCGGGGGCTGCTCGGGCGCACTTTCCGGCACTTTGTCGAGATTCATCACAACGTGGCCGTCGAACCTGACGTTGTCGCCGCCCTCGGTGATTTTCATTTTATCGGCCGAGAGTGTGCCGCCCACCCATTTCACATCGACATGTTCGTCCGAAATGACCGTCCCCTTGCCCATGTCGACAAAGGCCTGACTGAGCCATGCTTCATAGCCGGCGGTCGTCTGCAAATAGATATCCTTGCGCAACTCGAGCTGTTGTTGCTTTGTGTCCATCAGCCCCTTGACCGCCTCCAGCATGACGGTGGACCCGTCTTCCATCGCCACCTTCGAGCGCAGCGTGTTGAGCTCGACGTGATTCGGCGAAGCCACATCCTGGATCGCGGTTTTCGCCCAGACTTCGTAGGGCCGCCGATCCGGCGAATAGCCCGACAAATGCGGCGATTCCATTGTGATTTTGGTGCCGGAGATGACCAGGTTTCCGATGTCGAGCGGCAGCTTCGGCAACAACATCCGGAACGGATTGAAGATCGAGGCCAGGATGATCGACGCCAAAGCCAGGATCACCGCGCCCGGAACCGCAACGCGCAGTATCCGCACGATGCGGCTATGGCGCTCGGCGACGGCAAAGCGCGCTTCCAGACTGGCTTGATAGGCGGAATTTTGAATTGAAGTCATCACTGTTCCGGACGAAGCAATGCCTCATTCTACCCGGCCGTCGCGTCCTTGCGAACTTCGGAATTGGAGCTCTAGTGTGTCCGAAACAGGACAACTGCCGGGTTCCGAGCCTCCGAGCCGGCCCTTTTGGACGAACTTCCCGCTCAGGAATGAGCAAAAATGTCCTCGGCCTCCCAGCCTTCCAGATCGAGCTTTGCCCGCGTCGGCAAAAATTCGAAACAGGCATGTGCCAGGTCCTCACGGCCCTCGCGCGCCAGCATGGCGTCGAGACGTTCGCGCAGCGCGTGCAGATGCAGCACATCGGAAGCGGCATAGGCGAGTTGCGCCTCGCTCAACGACGGCGCGCCCCAGTCGCTCGACTGCTGCTGCTTCGACAGATCGATGTTGAGCACCTCGCGCACCAGATCCTTCAGGCCGTGGCGATCGGTGTAGGTGCGGGTCAGGCGCGAGGCGATCTTGGTGCAATACACAGGTCGCGCCATCACGCCGAAGGCATTGTAGAGTGCGGCAAGATCGAAACGCGCGAAGTGAAAGATCTTGATGATTTTCGGATCAGCCAGGAGTGCCTTCAGGTTCGGCGCATCCGCCGGACCCCGTCCATGATCCTTCGGAATCTGGACCACATCGGCGCTGCCGTCGCCGTTCGAGACCTGCACGAGACAAAGCCGGTCGCGGTGTGGATTAAGTCCCATGGTTTCGGTGTCGATCGCCGCCGCTTCGGTGTAGCGGGTGAGATCAGGCAGATCACCGCGATGCAGGCGTACGGTCATGATGTTACCAACCTCGTCGAATCGATTTGCGGTTCAAACTACCGCTCAAATCGACAACAGGCGAGGGCGAGGTAAGCGTGAAAATGGAAACAAAGGGCATCCGGAAGAAAAGGGGCATCCGGAAGAAATGGTGCCCAGGAAAGGACTCGAACCTTCACGGCTGTGAGGCCACTGGCACCTGAAGCCAGCGCGTCTACCAATTCCGCCACCTGGGCATGGGGCCGCTAGTTAAGGATCGCTCGCGCGGTTGTCAAATCCGGCAAACGCCGTCTTTGGCGCAGCGCGATTTGGCGAAAAACGCAGCTCCGCTGGAAGGCCGGGCAGGGAAAAGGCGCGCCCGTTTTGCGCCACGCGCCCGCGAGCTCATCATCATACTCAAACGGGCTGTACACCAGGGGTTTGATGGCGTATCGGCAGGCGGTTGAATATGCCGGCAAAGCGCCGGATTTGACCCGCAGGAACTTCGCCCCATGGCATCTAACCTGGACACCCTGGTCACAATTTTCGGAGGATCGGGTTTTCTCGGACGAAGCGTGGTCCGCGCCCTCTGCAAGCGCGAATATCGCATCCGCGTCGCGGTGCGGCGGCCGGAACTGGCCGGCCACCTGCAGCCGTTGGGCAGGGTCGGCCAAATCCATGCGGTGCAGGCCAATCTCCGCTACCCGGCCTCCGTCGAGGCGGCGATGCGCGGCGCAGGAATCGCGATCAACCTGGTTGGCATCCTCGCCCCGAGCGGCGCTCAGACATTCGATTCGGTTCAGGCGCAAGGCGCAGGAGCGGTGGCGCAGGCCGCCGCCACGGCAGGCGCGCGAATGATGCATGTTTCCGCGATCGGGGCGGATGAGAATTCGCCCTCACACTACGCGCGCTCCAAGGCTGCGGGCGAAAAAGCCGTGCTCTCGGCCACCCCAACCGCCACGATCTTCCGCCCCTCGGTCGTGTTCGGGCCTGAGGACGACTTTACCAATCGATTTGCGACGCTGGCGCAGATGTCGCCGGCGCTGCCGCTGATCGGCGGCGGCCTGACGAAGATGCAGCCGGTTTATGTCGGCGACGTCGCCACCGCGATTGCCGAGGCCGTGGACGGCAAGGCCAAATCCGGCGCGACTTACGAACTCGGCGGTCCGGAAGTGCTGAGCATGCGCGAGATCATGGAAATCATCCTTGCGACCACCGGACGCAAGCGCATGCTGGTATCGCTGCCGTTCCGGCTCGCCAAGTTGCAGGCGCTGTTCTTACAATTTGCGCCGGGGCCGCTCACGCTGACAGCAGACCAGGTCGAGCTGTTGCGCAGCGACAATGTCGTCTCCGAGAGCGCAAAGACCGAAGGGCTCACGCTGGAAGGGCTTGGGATCCTGCCTGATTCAATGGAAGCGGTGCTGCCGCAATATCTCTGGCGCTTCCGAAAAGCCGGACAGTTCTCGCAGCCGCGCGGCTCTGCTTAAGCCGGCGCGGCCCGGATAACCCAACTCCGCCATCGCATGAGGACCGCTACTTCCCCAGCGCCAGCGCGATCAGGCCCAGCGTGCCGACGATAACGCGCCACCACGCAAACAGCGCAAATCCGTGGCGGGTGACGTAACTTAAGAATGTCTTCACCACGATGATCGCGGTGATGAACGAAACCACGAACCCGATCGCCACGATGCCTAAGTGATCGGTCGTCATGTCGGCACGGTTCTTGTAGAAGTCATAGACGAACGCACCGACCATGGTCGGAATGGCGAGGAAGAACGAGAACTCCGCCGCGGCGCGCTTGTCGGCGCCAAGCAACATGGCTGCGACGATCGAGGCGCCCGAGCGCGATACCCCGGGAACCATGGCCAGGCACTGCGCAAAACCGATCCACAAATAGGTGAGCAGGGGAAATTTCGTGGCATCGTGCAGATACGGCTTGTGATTGATCTGATCGACCCACAACAGGACGGCGCCGCCGACGATCAGCGAAAAACACACCACCCACGGATTGAACAGCACCTCCTTGATGTATTTGCCGGCCATCAGACCGATGATGACGGCCGGCAAGAACGCCACCAGCACGCCGATGACGAAGCGGCGGTCGTCCGCATTGGAAAACATGCCGAGCGCGATTCGCCACAGCTTGGCGAAGTAGATCACAAGGATCGCAAGGATCGCCCCGAGCTGGATCAGAACGGTAAAAGTGTTCCAGAAACTGCCCTGGCCGAGATCGAAGAAGCGCTCGGCGAGCAGGAGATGGCCCGTCGACGAAACGGGGAGAAATTCGGTGACACCTTCGATGATTCCCAGAATCACCGCCCGTAGCGAATCAGACATCATGACCTGGAGCTCCGACACGAATTCGAGAAAGCTGGACGAGCCAATACCAACACTTTTCCACAACCATCATTTACAGGTCTGAAAGCGGCACACTCTCGCGATCAATATCGGCCGAAAAAAGCCGGGTTCTTCTCGCCTATTCGCACCCCTGCCGCAACGTCAAAAAACGTGAAAACAGTGGGTTGTCTGGGTCGAAAGCTTCGGTAGTTTGGCGCGCTTCCGCCAAGCCTTACCCCATGGGAAGCTTTCTTAAAGATTACCGATTTATCAAAGGCCTCATGTTCACGCTGTTTCACCACCCCTTCTGCCCGCATTCGCGCTTCATCCGCCTTGCGGTCGGCGAACTCGGGCTGGATGTGCGTCTGGTGGAAGAGCGGGCATGGGAACGGCGCGAAGCCTTTCTTGTGCTCAATCCTGCCGGCACGACGCCGGTATTGATGGCCGAAGGCCAGCCTGCCGTTCCCGGCGCATCGATCATCGCAGAGTATCTCGATGAGACCCATGGCGAGGCGCTGGCGCAGCGGCGATTGTTGCCCTCCGTCATGAGCGAGCGCATCGAAGTGCGGCGCCTGATGGCCTGGTTCAATGAAAAATTTTTCGAGGAAGCGTCCAACCCGCTGGTCACCGAGCGTATCTACAAGCGCTTCATGAGAGAGGATCATGGCGGCGGCCCACCGGCCGCGGACGTGATCCGCGCGGCGAAGGCAAATGTGCGCTATCATCTGGCCTATATCGGCTGGTTGGCGCGGACGCGGAACTTTTTGGCCGGCGAGCGCCTCACCTACGCGGACCTCGCCGCCGCGGCGCACCTTTCGGCGATCGATTATCTGGGCGACGTTCCATGGGTCGAGGACGACGCAGCAAAGGCATGGTACGCGCGGGTCAAGTCGCGCCCCTCATTCCGCCCGCTACTGAGCGACTGGCTGGCCGGCGTGCCGGCGTCGCGAACCTACGTGGACCTCGACTTCTGAACAGAAAATCTGCGCCAGCCGATCTCAAGCAGGGGCTTGCACATCAGGCGCGCCTCTTGGGCTTCGACTGCATTGGCGTGACCGATCCCGGCGCGATCGCGCAAGCCGGCCACTATTTCCGCGAATTCCTCGATTCAGGCGCGCATGGCGACATGGACTGGCTGGCGGCAAATCCGGAACGCCGCAGCGATCCGCGCGAACTCTGGTCGGAGGTCCGCTCCGTGATCATGCTCGGGGTCAATTACGGGCCCGACGAAGATCCGCTCGCAATCCTGCAACAGCGCACGCGCGGCGCGATCTCGGTCTACGCCCAGGGCGACGACTATCACGACGTGGTCAAGAAGCGGCTCAAAGCGCTGGCGCGATGGCTGGTCGCCGCAGGTGGCGGCGACGTCAAGGTGTTCGTCGACACCGCAGCCGTCTTGGAAAAGCCGCTGGCCCAGACGGCCGGGCTTGGCTGGCAGGGCAAGCACACCAACCTCGTGTCACGGCAGTTCGGCTCGTGGCTGTTTCTGGGCGTGATCTTCTCCACCTGCGACCTGCCGCGCGATGAAGCCGATATTGATCACTGCGGCTCATGCCGCGCCTGCCTCGACATCTGCCCAACAGCGGCCTTTCCGGCCCCCTACAAGCTCGACGCGCGGCGCTGCATTTCTTATCTCACCATCGAGAACAAGGGACCGATTCCGCGCGAATTCCGTAAAGCCATTGGCAACCGCATCTATGGCTGCGACGATTGCCTGGCGGTCTGTCCCTGGAACAAATTCGCGCAAGCCTCGCACGAAGCCAAACTGGCACCGCGCCGCGAGCTGCGCGCGCCCGATCTTGCCGCGCTCGTGCGGCTCGATGACGCTTCGTTTCGCGCAATGTTTGTGAAATCGCCGGTCAAGCGCACCGGGCGCGACCGCTTCATCCGCAATGTGTTGATTGCGATCGGCAACGCAGGCGACCGCGCGCTGGCAACCGAAGCCGAACGTCTGCTTGGCGATAAAAGTGCGTTGGTGCGCGGCGCCGCGGTGTGGGCCTTGTCGCAACTGCTGACGCCGAGCGAGTTTGCGGCACTAGCGTCGCAGGCTGCGCGAGCCGAAATGGATGTAAGCGTAAAGGCGGAATGGCAGCTCTCCTAAAGCATGATCCGGACCCGAAGGGCCGCGTTAGCGGCCTGGGGCCACATCCGGACATCACCAACGTGGCGCCGTCAGGATGAAGGTGTGCAAGCCGTTACATGTTCATGGATCATAAATGACCCTGATGTCCAAGTTCAGGCGTGCCAACAGGTCATCGACTTCGCTTTGGCTTTCTGGGTACGCCTCGTAGACGATTTTGGTCTTGAACAATCTCGGATAAAATCGTGGGTGAATGGTCCAGGCGATGTCGCGGTAGACGCCGGATTCCGCGAAAATGCTGCTGACGATCCTTCTTACATATTGACTATCGGGAGGAGGTTCGAAGCGTGCGTCAATAGTTCTGTCTTTAAAGAATTGCGTGACGGCCGGAAAGGGACCGTAGCCGACTTGATCGCCGAAAGCGTTGCATGGTCCACGCACCAACTTCCTTGGCCCTCCGTCGTGTGGCACTATCAAATTGGTGCAGTAGTGATGGCTTGGATCGCTGCTCTGGGAATAGTGCCAGATAACCAGAGTATCTCTCAGCACGTAGGCCTGATGAGATGCGATGAGGAAAAACGAAGCGCAGGCGGAAAAGCAGTAGTCATAGACGACCACCGTCGCGTGACGGTCGCGAAGCAAGTTTGAAAGCTCAATTGCAGACGCCCCATTCCCTCCCGGGCTTCGCGCAACGAAAAGCCCGTCTTGTTCTAGGCCCTTAGCTAGCTGTGGAACCTCAACAGGTTGTCCTCGGCTAGGCCGAGGCGGCTAATGGGTGTCTTGGCTTTTAAGCTACCATGTGGGCG
>Ga0307474_10002971_pt1 | contig 12223 bp, 7 predicted proteins | sample atmos_gasesECM1C_2_FD_203312 | JGI IMG/M metagenome (GOLD analysis project Ga0307474, IMG submission 203312) | Hardwood forest soil microbial communities from Morgan-Monroe State Forest, Indiana, United States - atmos_gasesECM1C_05 | ecosystem: Environmental > Terrestrial > Soil > Temperate... | reverse complement strand
GGACCCCGGGGCACCCGCACGGCCGTCTATTTCGGCAGCTGGGTGGTGTCCCAACCGCCGCCTAGTGCGCGGATTAGCTGGACGCTGGCGGCGAACTGGCGGGCTTGCAGGTCGGTTAGGGTGCGCTCGTTGCTGATGAGGGCGGTCTCGGCGGTCAGCACTTCGAGGTAGGTGGTGACACCGCCTTTGTAGCGCGTGTTGGAGACGTCGAGAGAGTGCTGGGCTGCGGCGACGGCGCGGACCTCGACGATGTTTTCCTCGTCGAGGATGCGCAGCGCGGAGAGATTGTCCTCTACGTCCTGGAAGGCGGAGTAGATGGTGTTTTTGTAGGCGGCGGCTTGCGATTCGTATTGGTGGCGGGCCTGGTCAGTGAGGGCGCGGCGCTGGCCGGCGTCGAAGAGCAGCTCGGTGGCTGAAGCGCCGAGCGACCAGAGCGCGCTGGGACCCTGAAGCCAGGTGCCGCCGTGGGTGCTCTCGAAGCCGCCGGCGCCGTTGAGGCTGATGGTGGGGTAGTAGGCGCTGATGGCAATGCCAATGTGCTCGTTGGCAGCGGCAGTGAGGCGCTCCTGAGAGGCGATGTCGGGGCGGCGCTCGAGTAGCTGGGACGGAACGCCGGTGGGGACCCTGGGCAGCGGCAGATCGAGCGGTGAGAAGGGGATGCTGAAGTCAGGGAGATTGTAGGTGGCGATGGTGCCGACCGCGTGTTCGAATTGCGCGCGGGCCACGCCGAGATCGACGAGCTGGGCGCGAAAGGTTTCGAGCTGGGTCTGGGCCTGGGCCACGTCGCTTTCCGTGGCTACGCCCCCTTTGAGGCGGCGCTGCGTGAGGTCGAGCTGGCGCTCCAGATCAGAAACCGTGCGCTTGAGGAGCGCGATATCGGAGTCGAGGCCGCGAAGCTGGAAGTAGTCGGCTGCGAGCTCGGCGTGGAGCAGGAGATCGACGTTGGCGACATCCGCGGCGTCTGCCTGTGCAGTCGTGCGCGCGGCTTCAACGCTGCGGCGAACGCGGCCCCAGAAGTCGGGCTCCCATCCCGCCTGGCCGGAGAGGAGCAGGTCGTTGTAGCTGGTCTTGGTAGACGAGGTGACGAGCGGACGGTGCCGCGAGTTCTGGCTGTGGCTGATGCTGGGGCCGGCGGAAAGCGTGGGGTAGAGATTGGCTCGAGTGGCGGCAATCTGATCGCGCGCAGCCAGATAGTTTTCCATCGCCTGCCGCAACGAAAAGTTGTTGGTGGCAATGCGCTCTTCGAGCTCGTTGAGCTTGGGGTCGTTGTAGACCTCCCACCACTTGCCGCGGAGCATGCCGTCAGCAGGTGAAGCCGGCTTCCAGGAGCCGTCAGCGGGCGAGGGTGGAGGCACGACGGAGGGCGCACCGGTTTCCTTGTAGGCGGCGGGCGCGGTGAAGCCGGGCTTTTGGTAGTTGGGTCCTACGGGTTTGCAGCCGGCGATAAAAACGCTGGTCACTACGACTAGCAGGACGGCCGCTTTGAAACGCCGATGGGCTGCGCGATGCTCGTCGTTTCCCATCCTAAGCGCAAAAAGCGCGCTTAGAGTGGGGCACCCCTTTCTGTGCAGATGCAAAAGGTGACGAATTTGGGTTGCGGAGGGCATGATTACTGCTTGCCTCCGTTGGACGCGGGCTGGGGATTGACCGGGGTTTGCCGCTCGTTCTGCTCGTTGGGGCTTTGAACGTTGAGCTTTTCGCCTTCGATGATGGAATCGGGCGGGTCCTGGATGACGCGATCATTCGCATTCAGGCCGGCGATGATTTCAACGGTCGCGCCGTCGTCCTGGCCGATGGTGACGGGGACGAGATGCGCGACGTTGCCGTTGACTACGGTGGCGACGCGAATGCCCTGGCTGCGAAAGACGAGCGCTGACGCGGGTACGATGAAGGGCCGGCCAGCAGACTTGGTCTTGAAGTTGACCTGTGCCAGGGAGCCGGGCATCAGCTCGCCCTTGCGATTGTCGACGTCGATTTCGACGAGCAGGGTGCGATTGGCGGGATCGATAGCGTCGGCGGTGCGGACGAGCGTGCCCTCAAAGGTGCGGCCGGGGAATTGCGAAAACGTGAGGGGGATCTTCTGGCCGCGCTTAACCGCGGAGGTGTAGACCTCGGGGACGTTGGTGTAGACGCGTAGCGTGCTGAGCGCCTGGAGGTGGAAGAGCTCGTTGGCGGCGCCCTCGTTGATGAGCTGGCCGGTGTCGATGTTGCGGGCCGTCACGACGCCGTCAAAGGGCGCATAGATTTTCTCGAAGCTCTGCAGCTGCTTGAGCCGATCGAGGTTTGCCCGGGCCGATTTAACGGCGGACGAGGTGGAGGCGGCCTGGGTCACGAAGGTGTCGGTGTCCTGGCGGGAGACGGCGTCGGAGGTGACAAGGCCCTTGTAGCGCTCAGCCTGAATCTTGGCGTTTTCAGCATTGGCTTGGGCGGTCACGAGATCGGCCTCGGCCTGGGCCACCTGCTGGTCAAGTTCGGGCGTGGCGATTTCGGCGAGGAGATCGCCTTTCTTCACCCGGGCGCCGATGTCGTAATACCACTTGGTGAGGTAGCCGGAGGTGCGCGCATAGATGGGCCCGTCGCTCCACGCGGTGACATTGCCGGGAAGCTGGAAGGTGTCGGAGGGCGAGCCGGCCTTTGCGGTGAGCGCAATGACGGTAGGCGCGGCGTCGCGCTGCGTGGTATCAGCCAGCACCTCATCAACGTGGTGGCGCCGCCAGATGCCGTACGCGGCCAGGGCGATCACGATGATGGCAACAATGACCAGTGCCACGGAAGCCATGCGTCCATTGACGGGCGGATGATCGGGCGCACTCTCGTGATGTTCAGCAGCGCCGGGCGCGGGTTGCGGTTTAGACGTTGGGCTGTTCATAAGAACACTACTCCGGAAGCTTGTCGAACTCGTCGAGGGTCGCGGTTGCCGGCGTTGCGTGGGCGCGCTTGCGGCCCTCGAGCCAGCCATGCACGACCGAGAAGAATACCGGCACGAAGAAGAGGGTAGCGACTGTGGCCAGCAGCAGGCCGCCGATGACGGCACGGCCGAGGGGCGCGTTTTGCTCGCCGCCTTCGCCCAGGCCGAGGGCCATGGGCAGCATGCCGATGATCATGGCCAGCGCGGTCATAAGCACAGGGCGGAAACGGACGAAGCCGGCGTTGAGCGCGGCCTTGCGCGCGTCGCCGACGAGCATCTCCAGCTGCTCGCGCGCGAAGCTGACCACGAGGATGGAGTTGGCCGTGGCGACGCCCATACACATGATGGCCCCGGTAAGCGCGGGCACGCTGAGGCGCGTGTCGGTAAGAAAGAGGAACCAGGCGATGCCGGCCAGTGCGGCGGGCAGTGCGGAGATGATGAGGAACGGATCGAGCCAGGACTGGAAGTTGACGACGATGAGCAGGTAGACCAGCAGGATGGACATGGCGAGGCCGCCGATGAGGCCGATGTAGGACTTGTACATGGTCTCGCTTTGTCCACGCAGGATGAAGCTGGAGCCGCGAGGCAGATCGTTCTTGTGGTTGGCGACGATCTTTTCCATGGCGCGGGTGACGGTGCCGAGGTCGGTACCGTTGACATTGGTAAAGATGTCGATGACCGGCTGTACGTCGTAGTGGCTGACGGTTCCCAACTCGGTGCCGGGTTGGATGCTGGCCACATTGCCCAGAACCTGCACGGGGCGCGTGGCGCCCGGAGCTCCGATGGAAGAGACGGCAGTGAGGCTGCCGCCGGAGCCGAAGGACTGCGGCGCCAGCGTGCTGCCAGTGGCTCCGGAGATGGGCAGGCTTTGCAGGTCGGCCACGGTGTCGAGACGATACTGCGGGCTCTGGGTGGCGATGCTGTAGCTGACGCCGTTGCGCGGGTCGAGGAAGAAGTTGGGCGAAGTCTGAAAACTTCCGCTGAGTGCGATGAGGATCGACTGCGTAATGTTTTGCTCGGTCAGGCCGACGGCCTGGGCCCGCGTGCGATCGACATTGACCGTCATGCGCGGATAGTCGAATGGCTGCTGGATGCGGGAATCCGCGGCGCCGGGAACGTAGCGGACTTCGTCGAGCATTTTCTCGGCGAGGGCGCGGTTGCCCAGGAGATTCGGCCCGATGATCTGGATATCGATGGGCGCGGCGAGGCCGAAGTTGAGGATCTGGGTAACGATGTCGACGGGCAGCACGTAGAAGGTCACGCCAGGGTAGTCGCGTGTGAGGACCTCGCGCAAGTGATCGACGTAAGGCTCAGTAGGGTGGTGCTTTTCAGTCAACTGCACCTGGATGTCGGCGTCGGCGGGACCAATGGGCGCGGAGGTGGAGTAGGCCAGATTGAGGCCGGAGTAGGGCAGGCCGATGTTGTCGATGATGTTTACGATCTCGCTTGAGGGAATGTTCTGGCGGATGGTGGCGTCGATGTGATCGCAGAGCGCGGCGGTCTCTTCAATGCGGGTGCCGGTGTGCGCGCGGACGTGGATCTTGAAGCTGCCGGAGTCGACCGAGGGGAAGAAGTCCTCGCCGAGAAAGAAGGCAAGCCCGCCGGCGGAGACGACAGAGAAGACGATGAAGAGGATGAGGAAGAGCGCGGCATGATTGACGGCCAGTGTAAGGAAGCGGAGGTAGCCGACGCGGATTTTTTCGAAGCGCGATTCGAACGCAAGCTGAAAGCGAGTAAAAGGATTGCGACTGCGGTGGCGCTGCTGGGCTTCGGCTTCGTCGTGTTCGTGGAGCAGGTAGCGGGCCATGGTGGGCACCACGGTACGCGAGAGCAGATAGCTGGCGAGCATGGCGAAGACGACGGCTTCAGCCATGGGGACGAAGAGATATTTGGCCACGCCGCTGAGGAAGAACATGGGCACGAAGACGATGCAGATGGCGAGCGTGGAGACCAGCGCGGGGGTGGCGATCTGCGCGGCGCCGTCGAGGATGGCCTGCTCGATCTCCTTGCCGGCTTCGAGGTTGCGGTTGATGTTTTCGATTTCGACGGTGGCGTCGTCGACGAGGATGCCCACGGCCAGGGCGAGGCCGCCGAGGGTCATGATGTTAATGGTTTCGCCGAGCGCGGCCAGGGCGGCCAGCGAACACAGGATGGAGAGTGGAATCGAGACCGCGATGATGACGGTGGAGCGCCAACTGCCCAGGAAGACGAGGATCATGACGCCGGTGAGGCAGGCGGCGATGATGGCCTCGCGAACGACGCCGCTGATGGCAGCGCGCACGAAGATGGACTGGTCGTTGATGGGGGAAATTTTGAGTTCCGGCGGAAGCTGTCCGCGTACGCCCTCGACCTTGGAACGAACGTTGTCGATGATTTCGAGCGTAGAGGCCGAGCCTGTCTTCATGATGTTCATGAGGACGGCGCGTCGGCCATCGACGCGGACGATGTTGGTTTGAGGCGGGCTGCCGTCGCGCACATGGGCCACGTCGCGAATGTAGAGGATGGCGCCGTTGGTGGTGCGGATGGGTAGATTGTTCAATTCGGCGACGACCGAGGGCGTCGAATTGGTTTCGATCGCGTACTCGAAGCGATCAATCTTCATGGTGCCGGAGGGGGCGATGACGTTTTGCGCGTTGATGGCGTTAACCACGTCGGCCGGCGTAAGGCCTTTGGCCTGCAACGCGTGGAGATCGATGTCAACCTGGATCTGGCGCTGCTTGCCGCCGTAGGGATAGGGGCTCTGCGCGCCTTCGACCGTGGCCAGCGCCAGGCGAACGGTGTTCTGACCGAGATCGAAGAGGCGCTGTTCGTCGAGTCCCTTGCCGGCCAGGCCAAACTGAATCACCGGCACGCTGGAGGCGTTGTACTGGATGATGAAGGGCGGCAGCGTGCCCGGCGGCATCTGGCGGATGATGGCCTGATTGACGGAGGTGACCTGGGCGACGGAGTTGGCGATGTTGACGCGGGGCTGGAAGAAGACCTTGATGATCGCAACGCCGTTGAAGGATTGCGACTCCATGTGCTCGATGTCGTTGACCGTGGTGGTCATGGAGCGCTCGCTGACCGTAACGATGCGATTGGCCATCTGTTCAGGACTCAGGCCGTTGTAGCCCCAGACAACCGTAACGATGGGGATATTGATATTGGGAAAGATATCCGTCGGCATCGACTCGATGGAGAAGATGCCGAGGATCAGAATCAATAGCGCGAAGACGACAAAAGTGTAAGGCCGCCTCAGCGCAAGCCGAACAATCCACATCATAGGGCTGGTTCTCGCTCCAGAGCCGGGTGGCTCGGGCCGGAGCTCTCAAGCCGGATCAGGAGGTAAGGGAATGATAGGCCCGTCCGGGAGAGCTTCGACCCAAGGCCCCGCCAGGGTCTCGTGCAAAATCCGCGTGAATCTACAATGGTAGACGAAGACCGAGGATTAAACTGCCGGTCTTGCGTGAGGATTTTTCGCGTACGTTGTGCTGTACATTCAAGAGACGCTCGGCGAGGCGCAAACGACGCACAAAGTGCAACCGGCTGGGCCAGAAAGCTCACATTCTGAGAAGGTTGGCGCTGAGTTGACGTTCAAGCCGGCTCCAACTCCTACGCCCGCGCGCAAGCTTCCTGAACCCACGCTCCGGTGTTTGTCATGCCTCGGGCCGAGCCCGACGCGAACGAGTGAATGCGCCCCAAAAAGAGGAGAGGGTCCGAGCCAGAGCCCGCACCCTCTTGTCCAGCCTGGTTCAGCTCGTCTAGCGGTTTCCTACCTGCTGCGGCTCAACGTAGGCGGGTTCCTCCACCTTAGGGTTTTCCACAAGCTTTAAAGGGTAGTAGGCATTCCGGGTGTACTGCTTCACCATGCGATTGGTGTTGAAGTACGAGCCGTTGAAGGCCAGGGTGCTGCGCATCAGATGCGCCCACTTCTCCGGAGAATGGAGATACAACGGAACCACGGCCGACTCCAGCTTGTGATAGAGCGAGAGAGCCTCATCGGCATCGCTCGCGCCGTCTTCAATGGCCCAGCCGGTCACGCCCTCGATGCAGCCCTCGATCCACCACCCATCCAGAATCGACAGGCTGGGAACGCCGTTGAGCGCGGCCTTCATGCCGCTGGTGCCCGAGGCCTCGTAGGGACGCCGAGGCGTGTTCACCCACACATCCACGCCGGCCGTGAGCAGGGCTCCCAGGTCCCACGCGTAGTCTTCGAGATACACCACCTGCAGCAGGTGGTTGTTGAGTGAGTGGGATTTCTCCACCACGTCGCGGATGAGTTGCTTGCCGGGCTCGTCCTGCGGGTGGGCCTTGCCGGCATAGACAATCTGCAGTCCGCCCACCGCCTCGGCGATGCGAACCAGCCGTTCCGGATCGGCAAACATGAGGTTGGCGCGCTTGTAGGTTGCCACGCGGCGCGCGAAGCCCAGGGTGAGGACTCGCGGATCGAGCACCAGGCCGGTGCGGGATCCCACCTCGGCCAGCAGCTCTTCCTTGGCGCGGGCGTGCGCCGAGATCATGGCGCTGACAGGCAGATCGATGGCGTTGCGCAGATAAAGATTGTCGCGACGCCACGCCGGGATGTGCTCGTCGAGCATCTGCTGCACGTGCTCGGAAACCCAGGTGGGCGCGTGCACGCCGTTGGTGATGGCCTCGATGGCGAACTCCGGGAACATCTCCCGCGAGACCTTGCCGTGCTGCATGGCCACACCATTGGCGTAGCGCGAGAAGCGCAGCGCCAGCAAGGTCATGTTGAGCAGGCCGTCCTTGAAGCTGCCCAGCTTTTGCAGGCGCGAGGTGCGCTCGCCGCCGAGGATGCGTATGGTCTGCTCGGTCGAGAAGCGGTCGTGTCCCGCGGGCACCGGGGTGTGGGTGGTGAAGACGCACTTGTTGCGAACTACTTCGAGGTCGGCATCAGTGGCCGCGCCGGCCGGGCCGCCGCCCAGCTGGCTCTCCAGCAGCGCCAGCGTCAGCAGCGCGGCGTGGCCCTCGTTCATGTGATAGACGTTTACATGCAGTCCGAGCGCGTTGGCCATGCGGGCGCCGCCCATTCCCAGGACGATCTCCTGCTGCAGGCGATAGTTGGTATCGCCACCGTAGAGATGGTCGGTGAGGCCGCGGTCCCAGCCGGAGTTGCCGTCCAAATCCGTGTCCAGCAGATAAATGGGCACAATGTGGCCGGCCCGGCCCACCAGGTCATAGCGCCAGGCACGCACGGTTACGGTGCGGTCTTCAATCGACACCGTGGCGCGCGCGGCCTCTTCCGTGCAGAAATCGGCCGGGTTCCAGGACTGCACTTCTTCAGTCTGGGTGCCACCGGGGTCGATGTGCTGCCTGAAGTAGCCCTTGCGATGCAAGAGCGTGAAAGCGACCAGGGGCACTCCCAGGTCGGCAGCGGAGCGAAGGGTGTCGCCGGCCAGAACTCCAAGTCCACCGGAGTAGGTGGGCATGGCAGGGTTGATCGCGATCTCCATGGAGAAGTAAGCGACTTGTCCGGAAGGGGGAAATGCTTCATACGCAAAGGGCTTCGTGGTCGATTGCATGTTTTACCTAAGTGCCTCCGGCGCGCTGCCGGGCGTGCCAGACAGCTGGTCCATTGAAAGCGGCAGAACAATCCAGCACGACGAACTGCTTAAAACTATCGGTGGAAGTCCAACCGATTTTAGCAAGAATCGCGCCGGGAACACGGCAATTCTCAAACGAAAAATTCCGAAATGAAATGACCCGACCGTGGTACTCCCAGAGCGCGAACCTGTGGATTTCATGGGATCGAATCGCCGCGGATCAAACGCTTTATCCCATCGACAGCTCAATCCGCTACACGGCGCAGTGCGGCCTATACCTATTCCTCAACCGTTGGATGCTCTATTCCACTCGGTGCGCGCCTTCCGATGCGTGACAAATGTGGATTTGCGGGGCAATTCGTGTGGCTTTTTCATAGCGCTCTGCCAGGCTGGCAGAAAACTTCCGCGCCTGGACTGCCTGAACCAGATTGACCGTGCAACCGCCGAAGCCACCACCGGTGAGCCGCGCGCCAATCAATCCCGGAAGATCCTGAGCGAGCTCCACCATGGTGTCGGCCTCCTCGCAACTGGCTTCAAAGTCCTGGCTGTAGCTGCGATGGGCCTCGGCCATCAGGCGGCCGAGCTCCTTCATGTCGTTTTGAATCAGTGCCTGCGCCGCGGCAACCGTGCGGATGTTCTCGCTTATGACGTGGCGGGCGCGCTTCAAGGCTTCGGGGCTCATCTCGCCACCCCATTTCTTGAGATCGTCGGGGGTGGCATCGCGCAGGAAGCGGACCTCAGGCCGGTGTTTTGCGATGGCCGAGGCCGCTTCCTCCACCTGCGCGCGCCGGCTGGTGTACTCACCGCCGGTAATCTCGTGTTTGACCATGGTGTTGGCGATCACCAGCGCCACGTCTGCCGGGATGGGCGCGAGCTTGTAGGTCAGATCGCGGCAGTCGAGCAGCAGAGCATGGTCCTTGGCGCCATTGGCAGAGATGAACTGGTCCATGATGCCGCAGGCGGAGCCGACGAACTCGTTTTCTGACCGTTGACAGAGACGAGCGAGAACGGGCCCGGGATAGCGGATGCCGAGGAGAGATTCGATCGCCACGGCAGTGGCGACTTCTACGGCAGCGGAGCTGGAGAGGCCGGAGCCGAGAGGGACGTCTCCCCACAGGCTGAGGCTGAAAGCGGGGATTTTGTGGCCCTCGCCGGCAAAGATGGCCAGCACGCCGAGCGGGTAGTCGCTCCAGTGCCCGGAACGCTCTGTGGGCAGCGCTGCGGCGTCGTAGACGCGCTCATCACCGTAGTTCTCGGAGTAGAGAACGATCTTGCCGTCGGTTCGCGGCGACATTCCGGCCAGGGTGGCGAAGTCAATCGCCGCCGGCATCACAAAGCCTTCCGCGTAGTCCGTGTGTTCCCCGATAAGGTTGACACGACCCGGTGCAGCAAAAATCTCGGGCTGAGCGCCGAACCGGGCCCGGTGCCGGGAGCGCAAAGTTTCAGGATCGTTCATACCGCTCCATACTCAATTGATTCAAAGTCGAGAGTCATTCCCCATTGGACGGATCTGCCCGATTCCAGGACACGCGACCACGGGCCGGTGTTGGCGAGTGAATCGACCGGAGCGGTGGCCGGCTCCAGAGCAACGCACATTTGTTTTGGGCCGGGCCCCATGGGCCATCCACCGTAACAGATCCACAGACCCAGGTAAGGATTCTCCGCCGTATCGAAAGTGAAGCGGATGCGCACACCGGCGGAAGGGCGTTCGAGGGCGCACCAGTTCTCGCCGGCCGAGAGCGGACCGGCGAAGAGCTTGTCTCCGATTCCCGACTCGGGTGGTTGAGCCAGGCTGAGATCAGTTGTTCCTCCCCGGGCCATTGTGGCAATGGGCCAGCTCACCGTTTCTCCCGCCCTGCCGAGTCGATGCCCTTCAGAGCCCTCGATGAAAAGAGATTGGATCGTCGAGGGAAGAAGGATGCGGTCTCCGGCAGCCACTGCGAAAAGCGGGTGTGCAGCCCACGACCACGGGGCGGGTGCGCTGCCCCTGTTGGTCAATTTGTACGCGGCGCTGAGGCGGTGACCCTTGCCGGCCTTCTTCACTGTGAGTCTGCGCTCCAGTTCGAGGGGAAGGGAGAAACACGATGCGCGCAGGCTGACTGAGTTTCCGTTTGCATCGCTGTCGGTTTCCAACCATGGGACGCGCCAAAGGTCGCCGTGATCGGGAACGTGCGCATCGCCGCTCTTGAATGGCACCGTGCATGCCGCGACGGAGGGCAGACACTCGTCCCATCCGCTGGCATCGCCAGCATCGAACGGCATGGTTCGTGTGCGGGGCGCGATGGGAGCAAGAGACAGCTGCAAGAGCTCGCGTCCGTTCATCTGGATAGAGGAGATTTTTCCACCAAATTGGGGAAGAATAGTGACCACGCAGGCGCCGGCTCGGATGACAACGTTTTCTTTCTCCGTCGAAATAAAACTCGTCGGCTCCGCCATCGCTCTCCCTTACCTCGTCAGCACTTCTTCGCTTGCTTCCGCGAACTCGGTCCAGATGCGCCCCAGCCAGGATTCGTGTTCCGGCTTCATCAGGACCGACCGCAGACAGGTGACCAACTTCTGGGGGACTGGTTTATCCGCAGGATCAAACCAGTGTTGCGGCAATTGTACAAGGGCAAGGTGCAGATTCCGCTGGGCGCACGCCGCAAAGATTTGCTGGGCCAGCTCGGAGGACGATTCTGTCCCCCCGGCGCGAACCTTCCATACGACAATGTCCAGCTCAGGGGCGCCGGCGGAGAGCAGGTCGAAGCGGGCGGCGGAGTCGTCGCGGAGGCGGTGCTGGAGCTGGAGCGCTGCGCGCCGCCCGGCAGCAAGGCCCTGGGCGAAATCACCACCCGGTGCAAGCGGGAAAAGCTGCTGGGTGGCCCAAAGCGCCACCGCCGCGGCTCCGGCCCGGGAGCACTCCAGGCTGATTTCGCCAAGATGGAGTTCCTTTGAGGTGAAGTAGGTGTAGGGCGAATCGTGCTTGTAGAAGCGCCCCACGGCGGGGTCCCGGAAAAGCACGCAGCCGCAGCCGTAGGGCTGGAGACCATGCTTATGAGGGTCGACGACGATGGAGTCGGCCTGGTCGATCGCTGCGTAGGCCCTCCGCGCCGGCTCGTCGACCGACTCAGGGATCAGCTTGAAGTAGCCGCCATAAGCCGCGTCCACATGGATGCGGAAATGGAAGCGCTCGCGGAGCTCGAGGATCTCAACGAGGGGGTCGACGGCCCCTATAGCAGTGGTGCCCAGGGTCACGACGACCGTGCCCACATCGCCCTCGCGTAGCTCTGCCTCCAGGGCATTCAGGTCCATCCTTCCCAAGCTATCCGTAGGGATCGCGGTGTACTCGAGGTTGAGGACCGAAGAGATGCGGTGGTGCGTGAAGTGAGCCTGCTCGGAGCCGAGAATTCGATTCCGGGCATGCTTGCCCTGGTCGATCTGACCGGCTACCCACAGGGCTTCGAGGTTGGCAATCGTGCCGCTGGAGGTCACATGGCCCAGGTAGCCGTCCCCGTGCCATCCGAACATGGCGGCAATTTCGGCGATGGCCTCCACCTCCATCGCCGAGCTGGCGCGGCCGCCGTCGCGGGAGTGGTTGTTGGGATTGATGGCCATCGCCAGTGCGTAAGCGGCCCGCGCAATGGGGTGAGGGGGCTTCAACATCTGCCCCGCGTAAAGCGGGTGGAAGTAGGGATAGTTGTCTCCGAGGCGGCGGGCGGTCTCGTCGAGGACCGAGGCCATCTGGGCCGCGGACCCCTTTGCGGGATCGGGGCAGGATGGCAGGTGCTCGAAC
>Ga0307474_10002970_pt1 | contig 12232 bp, 12 predicted proteins | sample atmos_gasesECM1C_2_FD_203312 | JGI IMG/M metagenome (GOLD analysis project Ga0307474, IMG submission 203312) | Hardwood forest soil microbial communities from Morgan-Monroe State Forest, Indiana, United States - atmos_gasesECM1C_05 | ecosystem: Environmental > Terrestrial > Soil > Temperate... | reverse complement strand
TGTTCGACCGCTATTTGTCAGACGCCACCGAAGTCGACGTCGATTGCCTCTGCGACGGCAAGGATACGTTCATCGTCGGCATCATGGAGCATATCGAGGAAGCCGGCATTCATTCCGGCGACAGCGCCTGCTCGCTGCCGCCGCATTCGCTCAACGGCGAGATTATCACCGAGCTCGAACGGCAGACCCGCGAGCTCGCGCTCGGCCTCGACGTGATCGGCCTGATGAACGTGCAATACGCCATCAAGGACGGCGAAATCTACGTGCTTGAGGTCAACCCCCGCGCATCGCGAACCGTGCCGTTCGTCGCCAAGGTGATCGGCATGCCGGTTGCGAAAATCGCGGCGCGGCTGATGGCCGGCGAGAAACTTGCCGATTTCAATCTGAAGAAGAAGAAGCTCGGTCACGTCGGCGTGAAGGAATCGGTATTCCCCTTCGCCCGCTTCCCGGGCGTCGACACCGTGCTCGGGCCGGAGATGCGATCGACCGGAGAAGTGATGGGCATCGATCGCAGCTTCGAGATCGCATTCGCCAAGAGCCAGATTGGCGGCGGCACCCGCGTACCCCGCAAGGGCACCGTATTCGTCTCCGTCCGCGAGACCGACAAGACCCGCATCGTGGACGCGGTGCGACTTTTGTTCTCGCTCGGCTTCAAGGTGATGGCGACCTCAGGCACCCAGCGCTTCCTTGCCGACAAGGGGGTACCTACCGAAAAAGTTAACAAGGTGCTGGAGGGGCGCCCGCACATCGTGGACGCCATCACAAACGGCGACATCCAGCTGGTTTTCAATACCACCGAGGGTCCGCAGGCGCTGGCCGACAGCCGCTCTTTGCGCCGCGCCGCCCTCTTGCATAAAGTACCGTATTACACCACTCTTTCAGGGGCCGTGGCGGCTGCCCAGGGCATCCGCGCCTATCTGGGCGGGGACCTTGAGGTCCGCACGTTGCAGAGTTATTTTTCCCAAGACTGATCATCGGCGGGAAGTAGTCCGCTAAATGATTGGCCGTAAAGCCCGTTGGCTAGGAACTCTCCGCCCGAATTGAAGTTGAATCGGCCCTTCGCGGGGCCGAATTTAAGTTGAATCGGCCCTTTTCAGGGCCAAAATTGATGAGTTGGCGGGCTGTTGTTTTTTAGCCGCAGTGGCCTGAACTGAAAGCCATTTCGCGCGTGCCTGAGAGTGGGCTCGCGCGATTGAAGGATAGAGAAGATGATGGAAAAGGTTCCGATGACCTCGATCGGCTACGCCGCCCTCGAGGACGAGTTGAAGCAACGCCAGAAAGTGGAGCGCCCGCGCATCATCGAGCATATCGCGGAAGCGCGCTCGCATGGCGACCTGTCGGAAAATGCAGAATATCACGCTGCCAAGGAAGAACAGGCGCACAATGAGACGCGCATCGCCGAGATCGAGGACAAGCTGGCGCGCGCCGACGTGATCGATATCGGCAAGCTCTCGGGCGACACCATCAAGTTCGGCGCCACGGTGACGCTGGTCGATGAGGACACCGACAAGAAAACGGTGTGGCAGATCGTCGGCGAACCGGAAGCTGACGCCAAGAAGGGGCGCATCTCCATCACCTCGCCGCTCGCGCGCGCCCTGATCGGCAAGAAAAAGGGCACCACCGTGGAAGTGATGGCCCCGGGCGGCCCCAAGGCCTACGAGATCACCAAGGTCGAGTGGCGCTGACAGCTTTTAGCCGTCCTTAACAATCCGTTTGCGTTAGAAGCCGCGCCCGTTGCGCGGTTTCTTTTTGCGCGCCGCGATGGGCGAGCCGTTTCCCGTCGGAATAATTTTCATGTAAGAGTGTTTTGACTGCAGGTCGATGGGGTTCGTGCGACTCGCAGGATCGAGTAACGTGTCAAGCAGGGGAATGACATGGACCAGATGTTTTCCAGATTCCAACCGGCGGCTCTCAGCCTGTTTCGCTTCATCACCGGCCTTTGCCTGCTTCAGTTCGGCATCGCCAAGATCCTGAAATTTCCGCCGGGAAATCCGTTTGAAAAAGTCGAATTGTTTTCGCTGATCGGCGCGGCCGGCGGCCTCGAACTCGTGCTTGGCACGCTCTTGATGATCGGTCTGTGGACGCGGATCGCGGCTTTCATCCTGGCGGGTGAAATGGCATTTGCCTATTTCATCGGCCACATGTTCAGAACCGGCTCGGCCGTGTTCCATCCGCTTTTCAACAATGGGACGCTCGCGATCATGATGTGCTTTGCGTGCCTCTATCTCGCAACCGCGGGCGGAGGGCCGTACAGCGTCGACGCCATGATGGGCAAGAAGAACTGACGCGAAGCGTCATTCCGGAGCGCGAATGAAATAAGCGCATTCGGAATCTCGAGATTCCCCGATGCGCTATTGCGCATCTGAATCTGGTGCTGAGTGGCCCGATTCCAACATTCGCTTCCCTTCTCAGCTGACACCAGCGCCCGGAATGACGGCACATTATCCCCGTCCCTTCACCTCCAGCGGCACGGCGGCCTCATATTTCGAATTGTGCAGTACCAGCGACGTCCTGACGTTGCGCACGTGCGGTGCCGCCGTCAGATGGGTGACGAAATCCTGGAACGTCGCCATGTCGGGCGCAACGCATTTCAAGATGAAATCGACTTCACCCGACAGCATCCAGCATTCGCGCACGAGTGGTTCGGCGCGCACGAATTCCTCGAAGGCGCGCAGGTCGGCATCGGCCTGGCTCGACAGATGCACGGATGCAAACACCGTGACATCGAAGCCCAGCCGGCGCGGATCCAACAATCCCCGGTAACCCAGGATGTATCCGGCTTCCTCCAGCGCCCTGACGCGGCGCAGGCACGGCGGCGGCGAAATGCCGACACGTTTGGCCAACTCGACATTGGTGATTCGGCCGTCTGCCTGGATTTCGCTGAGGATTTTGAGATCGATCTCGTCAAGATTCTTCGACACGCGGGGTCCCGGTCCTGGGCTTGAAGAAGCGTTGCGTTTTCGCGGCGGCAACACTCTTAGCGCGCTCAACGCGGGTGCGCAATTTTATTGCGCGTGCGCCGCGCAAAAATCCCAGCTCCCGCGCCGCTCACGGGAAATTTTGCTGATTTGGATTGCAATTCTTGCATAGCTCGCCAGATGTCCTAGACTTGGATTTGTCACTTTTCGACGCCCGCCGGGATGTCTTCCCGCGCCAAATCCGCACCATACGCACGTCAAATTGCTCAAGAGATGCCCATGCCTGCCCCTATTCACGCGAAGGTCGTCATCATCGGTTCCGGTCCAGCCGGTTATACCGCGGCGATCTACGCTGCACGCGCCATGCTTGAGCCGATCCTGATTCAGGGCATTCAACCCGGCGGGCAACTCACCATCACCACTGATGTCGAGAACTATCCGGGTTTTGCCGACGTCATCCAGGGCCCGTGGCTGATGGAGCAAATGGAAAAGCAGGCCGCCCATGTCGGAACCAAGATCGTTACCGACCTCGTTACCAACCTCGAGCTTGGCCAGCGGCCGTTCCGGCTGACCTGCGACAGTGGCGATGTCTACCTCGCGGAAGCCGTGGTGCTTGCCACCGGCGCGCAGGCGCGCTGGCTCGGTCTGCCCTCGGAGGAGAAGTTCAAGGGCTTTGGCGTTTCGGCCTGCGCCACCTGCGACGGGTTTTTCTATCGCGGCAAGGAAGTCGTCGTGGTCGGCGGCGGCAATACCGCGGTCGAGGAAGCGCTTTTCCTCACCAACTTCGCTTCGCAGGTGACGATCGTGCACCGGCGCGATCATTTCCGCGCCGAACGCATCCTGCAGGAGCGGCTGTTCAAGAACCCGAAGATCAAGGTGGTGTGGGACAGCGCGCTTGACGAAATCCGCGGGCAGGAGAATCCGGCCAAGGTCACCCATGTGCGGCTGAAGAACGTCAGGACCGGCGCAGTTACAGAGGTCGCAGCCGATGGCGTCTTCATTGCGATCGGGCACGCGCCTGCGACAGAGCTCGTCGTCGGCCAGGTCAAGTTGAAGCCGTCGGGCTATGTCGAGGTCGCGCCCAATTCGACCGCGACATCGGTGCCCGGCTTGTTTGCCGCCGGCGATGTCGCCGACGAAACCTACCGGCAGGCAGTCACGGCCGCGGGCCTTGGCTGCATGGCAGCCCTTGAGGCCGAACGCTTCCTCGCGCTGCGCGCGAGCGACCGCGCGGCAGCGGAATGACCATGGCACGAACTCGTGACGGATTTACGGATATGGACTGGGACAAGCTGAAGGTGTTTCACGCCGCGGCTGAGGCGGGAAGCTTCACCCATGCCGGCGAGCAGCTCGGCCTTTCGCAATCGGCCGTTTCACGGCAGGTCAGCGCACTGGAGCAGGAGCTCTCGGTTTCGCTGTTTCATCGCCATGCGCGCGGACTGATTCTCACCGAGCAGGGCGATCTACTGTTCCGCACCGCCCATGACGTGTTCATGCAGCTGCAGGCGGCGCGCGCCAAGCTCACCGACAGCCGCGAGCGGCCCAGCGGCGACCTCAAGATCACGACCACCCCCGGCGTCGGCATCAACTGGTTGATTCCCCGGCTTGGCGAATTCACAGGGCTCTATCCGGAGATCCGGATCTCCTTGATCGTCACCGACGAAGAGCTCGACCTTTCGATGCGCGAGGCCGACGTCGCCATCCGCACCCGCAAGCCGACGCAACCCGACCTGATCCAGCGCAAGCTGTTCGCGATGGGTTTCCACGCCTATTGCTCGCCGGAATACATCAAGCGATTCGGCACGCCGCGCACGCTCGACGAACTCGACGCGCACCGCATCATCACCCTGTCCGACGGACAGGTCGCGCCGCATCTGCAGAACCGCAACTGGCTGATCGAGGCAGGCCGCAACGGATCGGGCCCGCGCGAGGCCTATTTCAAGGTCAACAACATCCTCGGCCTGGTGCGCGCCTGCCAGCAGGGCCTGGGCGTCGCCGCGCTACCGGACTACCTGGTGGAGGAAAACAGCCGGTTGGTGCAGCTGTTCGGAGAATCCGATTCGATTCAACTCGACACCTACTTCGTCTATCCCGAAGAATTGAAGACCGTGGCGCGGGTTCAGGTCTTCCGCGACTTCGTGGTGAGCAAGGCGCAGCGCTGGCCGTCCTAATTATCGTTCGATACGCCCTTGGCTCTCCGCATGACTGACATGCGGGTTGGACGGTTGCTGCATGGAACCGAGCCGGCCCATAATACAACCACACTGAGTCCTCGCGTTCGCATTTGTCCCCCTCCTCCAGTGGCGCGGGTTCTCAGTTATCCCTCTTGGAAGGTGATTGTGTCGGCCTAACGAGGCCATCACTCAAGCCGGGCTCTCACGAGCCCGGCTTTTTTTGCCCTGCGAGTTTTCTGCCTGGCGCATGATCCGGAAAAGTGTGCGGCGGTTTTCCCCGCGACAAACGCGGAACGCGTTTGCGCGGAGATCGTGCGCAAACAATACGCTAAAGCGTGATGGCGATTCGACCTAAAACCATCACGCTTTAGCGCGGCCGCGCGTTGACAGGTAAGGCGGCGCGTATCATCATTTGCGCGATGATCACAAATGCGTGCACGTTCGTTTCGAAAAAAGCCTTCCGTCCGGGGGCTTCGGATCGGCGCGCGCGATAGACTTCTCGCCCAAGATTTCTCGCCAAGACCGATCTGCAAAACCCCCGCCGCGAGGTGTGGGGTTTTTTAATGGCCCATCTCCGGCTCAAGCCTAAAGGAGATGGAGCAATGAATACCCCGGAACAACCAGCGACTCGCGGTCTTCGATCCCTACTGCAAGGCCTCTGGCTGCCGCTGATCACGCCGTTTCGCAACCGCGCCCTCGACGAGGCCTCGCTCAGGCGGCTGGTACGGCACTACGCCGGCAAGCCTATCGATGGCCTGATCCTCGCCGCCACCTCCGGCGAAGGCATGACTTTGGCTGCCGGTGAGCTTGAGCGGATCGTTGCGCTGGCGCGAGCCGAGTTAGCGGTGGCCAAGTGCTATATTCCGATCTGTCTCGGACTGTCCGGCAGCAATACCGCAAAACTATGCGACGCTCTCGACGAGACGGCGGCCTGGCCGATCGACGGCTATTTGATTGCCGCTCCCTATTATTCGCGGCCTTCGCAACGCGGCCTCACGCTGCATTTCGGCGCGCTGGCCGACCATGCCTCGTGGCCGATCGTGCTCTACAACATTCCCTACCGGACATCAGTCAATATCAGTAACGACACGCTGCTTGAGCTTGCCGAACACCCCAATATCGTCGGGTTGAAGGATTGCTGCGCCGAGCGCGACCAGTCCCTCGACCTGTTGCGTCGCCGGCCGCCGAATTTTCGGGTTCTGACCGGCGAGGACGCCCACTATTACGAGGCGCTCGCCGATGGCGCCGATGGCGGAATCCTGCTCTCGGCCCACATCGAGACCGAAACTTTCGCCTCCGTGCGTTCATTGCTCAAGCAAGGAGACCGCGATGCCGCGCGCAGGCACTGGGACACCGTATCGGTTCTGACCGAACTGCTGTTCGCCGAGCCGAGCCCGGCGCCGGCGAAATATTGGCTGTCGCGCACCGGGCTGATCGATAGCGCCGAAGTCCGCCTGCCGATGGTGGAAGCGAGCGCCGAACTTTCGGCACGGCTCGACGCGGAAATCGAGCGGCGGCGGCAGGCACGTGAGCCGAAAGATTAATAGTTAACGAGGCGATTCTTTTTCGCGAGAGGCAGTTGAACCAAAGGGAGAGTCACCCGACATACATGCACGAGTACGGCGATCTTTCGCAAGGCTTTGGGTGGAGCCGGAGGTCGCCAGTGGGGCGACGGTTTCTTTTGTGGCGTAGAACGATGCCTTTGCTTCGCTATTTCACCTATGTCGGCGGAGCGCTGATTGCGCTGCTGTTCGTCGCCTCGTACCTCTTCCCCGAAGCTGAGACGGTTGCTCACCAGGACGTGACCAAGCCCAACATTCGCATCGCCACCGACAGGGTGGTCCCGCCGCGGGTGGACTTCGATACCGGCGCGCAGGCGGCGATCGTTCCCACCTTGCCACCCGGTGTGATGCTGTTGCAGGCTCCGACGCTGCAGGCTTCGGCGCTGCAGGCCCGCGCGCAGCTGACAGCGCCGCCCTCATCTGTTGCTGCCGTACCGGTTAAGCCCGAGACCAAGAAAACGGTGGTCGCAAGGCGGCACGATCGCCAGCGCATCGCCGCATATCCGCATTTCGCCGCATATCCCTATCAATACACCTATCAGCCCTTCCGCTGGACCTGGTAGGCCCGCCCTCGCCCTCGTGCGGCGAATTTGAAGTTCCCATCGGTATCGCGGCAAGTTCGCGATAGGGGCTTCAAATTCAAAGCGCGCTGGAATCAACAGGTTGCTGGGGCCCTTTGGTGCCGAAGTTCGCATCAGAGGTCGTCGCGATGGCTTGCGAACTCGGAATCGGAGCTTTAATCCAGTCTCGTCCGTGCCAGCCGCAGCGCGTTGCCGATGACGCTGACGGAGGAGAGCGCCATGGCGGCGGCTCCGATCATCGGCGACAGCAGGATACCGAACACGGGATAGAGCACGCCGGCCGCGATCGGCACGCCCGCGGCGTTGTAGAGAAACGCAAAGGCGAGGTTCTGGCGGATGTTGCGCATGGTGGCGACCGACAATCGCCGCGCCCGCACCAGCCCTGCCAGATCGCCGGTCAAAAGCGTCACGCCGGCGCTTTCGATCGCGACATCGGTGCCGCTGCCCATGGCGACGCCGACGTCGGCGGCGGCAAGGGCCGGAGCGTCATTGACGCCATCGCCCACCATGGCAACGCGCCGACCCTCGTTGCGAAGGCGCTGCACGACCTCGCTCTTGCGCTCGGGGAGAACGCCGGCCTCGATCTCGTGGATATCGAGCTGTGAGGCGACCGCACGCGCGGTGGTCTCGTTGTCCCCGGTCAGCATCACGATGCGCAAGCCTGCCGCGCGCAAGGCCGCCGTTGCGGCCTTTGCCGAAGGCTTGACGGGATCAGCAATGGCAATGACGCCGGCGGCACGGCCGTTGATGGCGACGTAGATCGCAGTGGCACCGTCGCGCCGCGCGGCCTCGGCGGCGGCATCAAGCACGCTCGTTGCGATGTTCGCCTCGCGCATCAGCATGGCGTTGCCGAGCGCGACGCGCTTGCCGTCGACGGTTCCCAATGCCCCCTTGCCGGAAGGCGAGGCAAAGCCTGCGGCCTCGGAAAGCGCTAACGCGCGCTCTTTGGCACCCCTGAGGATGGCGAGCGCCAGCGGATGCTCGCTGCCGCGCTCCACGCTCGCGGCAAGCCGCAACAGGTCATTCTCGTCGATGCCGTCGGCAGTGACGATCTTGGCCAGCTTCGGCTTGCCTTCGGTCAGCGTGCCGGTCTTGTCGATGACGATGGTGTCGATGCTCTCGAATTGCTCCAGCGCCTCGGCGTCGCGTATCAAAATACCGGAATGGGCGCCTCGCCCGACGCCGACCATGATCGACATCGGCGTGGCAAGTCCGAGTGCGCAGGGACAGGCGATGATCAGCACGGTCACCGCCGCGACCATGCCGAAGGTGAAGCGCGGTTCGGGCCCGAAAATCATCCAGGCGGCAAACGCGACCGCCGCGGTTGCAATCACAGCCGGCACGAACCATCCGGCGACGCGGTCGGCGAGGCGCTGGATCGGAGCCCGCGAGCGTTGTGCGCGCGCCACCATGTCGACGATCCGCGCCAGCATGGTGTCGCGGCCGACCTTTTCGGCGCGCAGCAGCAGCCCGCTGCCCTGGTTAACGGTGCCGCCGATCACGTGGCTGCCTTCGGCCTTCGATACCGGCATCGACTCTCCGGTCACCATGGACTCATCCACCGAGGAATGTCCTTCGGTGACCAGACCATCGACGGGGACCTTCTCGCCGGGACGGACCCGCAACAGATCGCCGACCGCGATATCCTCGATTGCAACGTCTTCGTCGCCGTGGGGCGTGACGCGCCGCGCGGTTTTCGGTGTGAGCCCGAGCAGGCTGCGGATCGCGCCTGAGGTGCGTTGGCGCGCCCGCAGCTCCAGCACCTGCCCGAGCAACACCAGTGTCGTGATCACGGCGGCCGCCTCGAAATAGACCGCAACCGCACCATGTGCATCGCGCAAGGCAGGCGGAAACAGTTGCGGCGCCAGCGTGCCGACGAAACTGTAGAGCCAGGCTACGCCGGTACCCATCGCGATCAGCGTGAACATGTTGAGATTGCGCGTGAGCAGGGAATTCCAGCCACGCACGAAGAACGGCGCGCCCGCCCACAGCACCACCGGCGTCGACAGCGCGAGTGAAACCCAGTTCGACCACGCAAGCGGCACGAGATGCATCGCGCCGGAATGGCGGCCCATCTCGATGGCGAAAACCGGAAACGTCAGCCCCAGCGCGATCCAAAATCGCCTGGTCATGTCGATCAGTTCCGGATCACTCCCCGGGTCGAGCGAGACCTGTTCGGGCTCGAGCGCCATGCCGCAGATCGGGCAGCTTCCCGCACCGACCTGCCGCACTTCCGGATGCATCGGACAGGTGTAGATGGTGCCCTCGGGCGCTACGGGCTCCACCTGCTTGGGCTGCAAGAATTTTTCCGGCTCAGCCGCGAAGCGCTCGCGGCAACGAGCGCTGCAGAAGAAATATTCCTCGCCCCGGTGGGCGTGGCGGTGCCTGGCAGTTTCGCGGTCGACGCGCATGCCGCACACCGGATCGATGGCGAAATCGCGATCGCCTTTGCCGCCATGCTTGCCGTCGCAACAGGAAGCGTGCGCCTCAGTACCGTGACGATGGCCGGAATGCGCTCCGCCGGCTTCATGGACGTGGTCGGCTTGCGCCATTTTTTGCCTCTTGCCGCGCTTGAAATATATACCCTAGGGGGGTATATGAGGCATATGCGCAAGGAGATCAAGACGTCCTGCCTGAAAAGGCTGAAGCGAATCGAGGGCCAGATCCGCGGGTTGGCGGGGATGGTCGAGGACGACCGCTACTGCATCGACGTGGTGACGCAGATCGCCGCGGCAAAGGCGGCGTTGCGCCGGGTCGAGGAGGAAATCCTGCGCGACCACGTCGCCCATTGCGTCGAGCACGCGATTGTGTCCGGCGACAAGGCCGATCAGCGCCGCAAGATCGCCGAGCTGATGGACGTGGTTGGCCGCGCCGAGCGCTGATCGACCTCGGCCCATCGGCGCAGGGTTACTGCGCCGTAAAAGTGGCAGCTAAAATAAGAGCGGTGCGGCAGTCCATGTTTTCAGGGATTGGGGCCTATTGGTTCCCTCGCGACAGCAAAGGGGGAAACGATGACCATTCACATCATGGCAGGCGCGCGACATCCGAATTCCAAATGGGCGGAGCGGAGGCAGGATCTGCTTCTGGTATCTTCGTTCGGCTTTTGGGCTGTCTTGCTTGGCCTGGCGCCGGTCGTGACCTTGCACCTGTTGATGGCAAGCTAATCAAAAGCCCTGCCGGCTCGGCACATGGGACGTTTCTACTGACCTTGAGGTTAATTCACCGTAGCGGCGGCGTTACAAATGCCAGCCGACCCGCGGCCGGCTTTCTTAACGTCCGTCGCGTATCGATACCGCCATAAAAATAAGAAGCGCGGGGGCGTTATGAATAATCAACATGCAAAGGCCGACGATCGGCCCTTCAGCACCCAGGACATCCTCTGGGCCGTCGGCATCTGGTCGGTGATCCTGACCCTGTCGCCGGTCGTCGTGTTCTATGTGCTGATGGTGAATTGAGCGGCGCCGAGAGCCTTTTCGGTTCTGATTGAATCAGAACCGAGGCTCTAATCTTTTGTATTGACGCGTTTTCTTCACGCGAACTGGTATCCACTTCGCTAATATAAGATTCTAGTGGAGTTTTGAATTTGACATTCGCGTTACGCGCTTGCGGCTAGTGTCCTTTCGATTCCGAAGTTCGTATCATTGCACGGCATACTCGTTTACGAACTTCGGAATCGAAAGGACACTAGCAAATCTATGATTCTAGTGTGGCTTCTGGTTCAGAAGTCCGCATGACGAACTGGCGGCACTCATAATGCGGACTTCTGAACCGCCACACTAGGAGCGAATGTCAAATCCACTCCACTATGCCGCCTGCTTGTGCATCGCGCCGCTCGCCGGTGCCGTGCCGCGGATGGCCTTCACGGAGCGTTCGATCGCAGCCCACAGGCGGCCGATTTCCGCGGCTGCGCGGCCTTCGGCGAAATATTCGCGGGCGCCTTCGCCCTTGCCAAGCGCCATCAGAAGATCGGCGCGGTTGGTGATCTGTCCGCCCCACACCGGCGCACGGAATTTTGCCAACGCTTCCCGCGCGATGGTGACGATGCGGCTCTCCACCTCATCCCGCCGGGCCGGAGCACCGTTGAGCACGACTGCGTAGGGTTTGCGCGCAGCACGGCACATCTGAATCGTTTCCTGCACGGCGTTGACGTCGAACACTCCCGGCCGCGCCGGAATGACCACCATGGTGGCATTCTTGATGGCGTCGTCTACCACGGCCGAAAGATTCGGCGGTGTGTCGATGAACACCCATTCGAAGCCGTCGCGCTTGGCCGCGGCGATGATTCCGTTGACCGAATTGACAGCGGTCTTGATCGGCGGCTCGTTGGTACCCCGCAGCTTGTGCCAGAGCGTGAGCGACCCTTGCGGATCGGCATCGACCAGCAGACACGGCTTGGTTGCCCTGTGAACATGCGCCGCGAGATGAGCAGCCAGGGTACTCTTGCCCGAGCCGCCTTTACGCGATGCGAAAACAATGACGTTCATATCCTTCGCCTCCAGATTGACCCCGGCGACGAAAATGAATCAGCGCGCTGATTCGTGGAAGAAGAATTTGTACCTAAATGAGGCGAAGCCACTGATTTGGCAGCAAGGTTGATTTTGAGTCACACCCCCGGGATCGCGGCACTAGCGGAGGTTGGAGCATGTAATCGCGAATCGCAGCGCGATTCCTTTGGCTCATCGCCAACTCGAACCGCTTGCGGCAGACCGCGGCGGGGCAGTCCCTTGGCGGACCGCAAGCGCCAGTTCGCGCGGGAAGAACCTGCGATCGGCTCAGGGGATGTCGGCTCAGTAGGCGTCGGCGTGCTTGATCGGCCTATGCCTTCGCCAATGCGTCGACCTGCCGGCCTCCGACGATTGGGGTCTAAACTGTGCCCGGCAGGCGGGGCTGAGCTCGGACTGCAGGCGGACCATGCAGGCCTTGACGCGTTCGATGTCCGGGATTTCGGAGCTGCACAGGCGGAATGCATCGCCCATGCAGGCCTGCTGCTGCTCATA
>Ga0307474_10002967_pt1 | contig 12236 bp, 10 predicted proteins | sample atmos_gasesECM1C_2_FD_203312 | JGI IMG/M metagenome (GOLD analysis project Ga0307474, IMG submission 203312) | Hardwood forest soil microbial communities from Morgan-Monroe State Forest, Indiana, United States - atmos_gasesECM1C_05 | ecosystem: Environmental > Terrestrial > Soil > Temperate... | reverse complement strand
GATGGAGCCAGACTATGTCGCATCACTGCGAGCGATGCTGTGGAAAACAGGGGTAAAACGAACTTACCCAGTAATAGTCTGGGACGCGGAATAGTGCCTCCTATCTATCATGCGAGATAGTCGCCATGCGACCGCTATGCACTTGCTGCAATCCGGCGATGATATCACGGTCGTTGCTCTTTGCGGCACGACCCACCTCTATATAGAAGCTGATCTTAAGATGAAGGAAGCGGCACTAAAGGCAGTCCAACCGCCGGTCACGAAGCAGGTCCGGTATCAAGCAGCTGATCGCATGCTTCGTTTCTTACAGGGGCTCTCACTATTAAGTGCAGTTCGCGAGCGCTAGCACCCCCTTGGTTCGCATCATGCGGCCTGCGGGCTACCCATAATCGCGGACTGCGCATAATTTCGACCAACGGCTAAGGGACTCATCGAGTTCTCCGCCAGGTTACGGCTTGCATGACGTATGCTAAGACCGGCGAGCAGTGCTCGCCCTCTTCTGCTCGCAAGGCGGAAGTGGTACCGCAACGTGCTGCATATTGTTATTCTACGTCCGGCAGTTCGAAGCCTGCGCGGGACGCGAGCCGGTGGAAAGAACAAGACGCGCAAGATCAACTCGAGTTTGCAACGCTGGCAATGGGATGGTATCGCCGTCGTGACGAAATCTGGAGTGTCAATCGTCCCGCAGACGCCGTAGGCGGAGTGCATGTCGCTTCCGCGATGATTTATCTTTTCCGCATATTGAGACAAAGCTAGTGATCAGTGAATCCACTACCCGCGCGGAGCGCATAGATAGGCAACTCGCCAAGGCCGGTTGGTCGTCATCCGGACGTCAATTGGTACAGGAATTATGGCTTCCGAAGGAATCGATTGTCGGCGATATACGTGAGGCCGCTGGAGGAAGCGAGTTCGTTGACTATGCCCTTTTGCTTCCGGACGGTCGCCCGATCGCCGTAGTCGAAGCCAAGAGGAGCTCACGCGCTGCACTTGAAGGCGAACGTCAAGCCGCCGAATATGCGGATCGGATCAAATCGATTCATGGTTCCGACCCGTTCATCTTCTTAGCCAACGGAAACGAAGTATTCTTTTGGCGTCGGCTGCTCTACCCCCCGCGGCCGGTCAGCGGATTTTTTACGAGAGAAGACTTGGAGCGCTTAGCTTTTCTTGATCGCTTCCACGAACCCCTGATGGGTGCTTTGGTCGATACCCGGATCGTGGACCGCGCGTACCAGATTGAGGCAATCAAGAGTGTCGCTGAACGTATTGAGACGGGTCAACGCAGATTTTTGCTCGTACTTGCTACGGGCACCGGAAAGACGCGCGTCGCCATTGCACTGATTGAGTTGCTTCGTCGACACAAGTGGATTCAACGCGTGCTGTTTCTTGCGGACCGTCGCGAGTTGGTGAAGCAAAGTCTAGGAGCCTTTAAGGAGCATCTCCCCGATGTCCCGCGTGGGTGGATCGAAGGCGGCGAAATTGACAAGGAGGCTCGGATTCATGCTGCGACCTATCCGGGAATGATGGGTCTTTACCAGCAGCTCTCGCCTGGTTATTACGACCTCATCATTTGTGATGAGAGTCATCGCTCTATTTATCAACGTTACAAAGCTATTCTGGATCACTTTGACGCAATCAATCTCGGGCTTACGGCGACCCCGACCGACTTCATTGATCACAACACCTTCAGTCTATTTAATTGCGACGACGGTGCTCCCACCTGCTACTACGCCTATGACGAAGCGATCCGAGATCGTAATCTCGTTCCTTACCGGCCAGTCCATGTGGCACGTACATCGTTTCAGATCGCAGGATTGAATCCTGGCGAGTTGCCGGCGGAAATGACCGAGCAGGTCAAGAACCAAGGGGTGGATCCAGATGACTTTTCATTTGAAGGTACCGACCTTGAACACAGCGTGTCAAATACGGGTACTAACGATGCCATCGTTCGCGAGTTCATGGAGCAGGCTATCAAGGATGCAATTGGTACGATCCCGGCAAAATCGATCATGTTTGCTATCAGTCACCGTCACGCTCTGGAGATCTATAAGAGCTTCAATCGACTGTATCCCGACCTACAGAGACGCGGTCTCGCCAGAGTAATCGACAGCCAGATGGAGCGCGCCGAAAAAACACTAGACGACTTCAAGCACAAAGACTTCCCAAGGGTCGCGATCTCAGTTGATATGCTCGATACAGGTATCGATGTCCCGTCGATTCGGAATCTCGTGTTTGCCAAGCCGGTTTTTAGCAAGGTGAAGTTCTGGCAGATGATCGGTCGCGGCACGCGCAAATGGACCGACCCAGTCAGCGGCGAGGAGAAATCCGATTTTCTCATCATCGATCATTGGGACAGCTTCGCCTATTTCCAGGTCAACAAGGATGGCCGCACTGGCGCAGTTTCTGAGCCCATGCCGACCAGGCTGTTCCGTCTCCGTTTGGAAAAGCTGCAAATACTTGTCGGACGCAATGAGGTCGAACCTGCTGAAGCGACCCGCACCAGCATTCAAAATATGATAGGGTCGCTTCCATTGGAAAATGTAAATGTTGCCCCGCATGCTGACGAACTCCGTGCGTTAATTACGGACACTTCGCGGTGGACAGACCTCGATGACAACAAAGTGCGTCACCTCTCCAATACAGTTGCACCGCTCCTCCGCTTCGCCAATACCGCCACATGGTCGGAACTCCAATTTGAGAATCTCACCGAGCAGCTTTCTTTGGCCTACTTGAGAGTGGGCCAGACGGAAGTTGCGAACTTGGCCGAGCGTATTAAGGAAAACCTTCGCCTACTCCCGACAGACCTGCCAGAGGTTCGACCCCATCGTGATGCTCTTTCGTTTGCACTCACTCTTGGATTTTGGGAGCATCTTGACTACGCACGCATTATGGGACTTCAGGAGACTTTCGCACCGCTTATGCGTTTTAGGTCGCGGCGAGAAAGTAGTCAGATTGTTCAAATCTCATTGCCTGATGAAATTCTCCGGCGTCATTGGATCGTTTTTGGCCCGGGAGGTGAGGGTTCATTCGCGGAGAACTACGTTGCGCAGGTTGAGGCGCTTGTCCTCGCACTTTCCGAAGCCAATCCTGCGCTAAGAAGACTACGCGAAGGCAAGGACGTTGATGACGAAGAGCTTACAGCGATTTCCAGCATTCTTTCCGGTCCTGATCTTTTTGTTTCCGAAGACCGCCTCCGCGAAGCCTATGAGCAGCCCGACGCGAGCCTAGCTGATTTTCTACGTCATATTCTTGGCCAGACGAAACTTCCGTCTCGCGAAATGCGAATTTCAAAAGCATTTGATGGATGGATACGTAGTCACCAACAGCTTTCCGCCACACAGCTGATGTTCATACGCACGCTGCGCAAGGCCGTAATCGAACGAGCGGAAGTGACCTCGCTTGAGAGCCTCCGTAAGCCACCGTTTACGGGCATTGGAGATCCCGAGCACCTGTTTGAACCCAATGATCTGCGCGAGATTCTAGATCTCGCGGGGTCGCTAGCTGCGTCAAGGATTAATACAAATGTTATCTCCGCAACTTCGTAAGAAGGTTCACACTCTCTGGTCGCTCTTTTGGACCGCCGGTATCGCTAATCCGCTCGCGGCGATCGAGCAGATTACCTACCTCCTCTTTATACGGCAGTTGGAGGCGCTCGATCGCGAGCGTATGAAAGGCGGAAAGAGATCAATCTATGTCAAGCGTTCAGACGACAAGACCGACTACGAACAATGCCGATGGACCTACATCCGCCAGGACCCATCGTTCCGACTGCTAAACGATGTCGTCTTCCCTTGGATTCGCGGCCTTGAGGACTGGCTGCAGAATGAAGCATCAAACGGGGATGATCGTTTGCGTCAAGTGACGGGTCGCCTTAGCGATGCATACTTCATTCTTGACACCAACAAGACTGACACTCTGACCCGAGCCGTCAGCCTTATCGATGATCTCTTCCGCCACCTTGATACGCGAAGCGCCAACGCTGACATCATGGGTGACATATTCGAGCATCTTCTCGAAGAGATAAAGGAATCTGGAAAGAATGGCCAGTTCCGCACACCGCGTCACATAATTCGCTTCATGGTGGAGGCGCTCAATCCTGCCCTAGGGAGCAGGGTTCTCGATCCTGCGTGTGGCTCCGGGGGATTTCTTCTTAACACGCTTCTACACTGGAAGGCCCAACACACAGACCCCCAAGTTTTGAAGCGAGAATGGGACGGAACCCCCCATGATATCTTCGCTGTGTTTCCGCCAGAGATCTCCTCCCGCCTAAGTAGCTGCTTCTTTGGATATGACAACGATCGTACGATGGTTCGAATCGCGTGGATGAACCTGCTACTCCACGACCTTGACTTTCCATCTGTCCACCAGCTCGACAGTCTAAGCAAACGCCTGCAAGATAGTGAAAGTGGCACCTACGATAACATTTTGGCTAACCCACCATTTACCGGCAACGTGGACGAGGGCGACCTCAGTACAAACCGACAGCGGTTTCCCGGCGGCAAGGGCAACAAACCCGTCACGACAAAAAGCGAGCTTCTTTTCGTCTGGCTGATCCTGGATCTCTTGCGGCTTGGAGGGCGCGGAGCCGTGGTGGTGCCCGACGGTGTATTATTCGGTAACACGAACGCCCATCGCGAGCTTCGGCGTCAACTTCTCTTTGAAAACACGCTTGAAGCTGTTATCTCTCTTCCCCCAAATATGTTTCAACCCTATTCTGGCGTCAAGACGTCCGTCCTCATTTTTCAGAAGGCGCAGACGCCTGATACTAAACTCGCCGCCGGCGATCCGCCGCGTACATCGGAGGTTTGGTTCTACGAGGTTAAAGATGAAGCCTACTCTCTTGATCAGAAGCGAAAGCCGCGTTTTGGCCTAGACAATGATCTTTGGGACGCACTGGCAAAGTTCGCAGCCTGGAAACGCTATCTCGATAGACAGCCGGACGAAACAGCGGATGCTTTAAGGGCTTTGCGCAATGCCTCGATCAGTCGTGAATACTGGCAGCCGGAATACTGGGAGGAACGTTGGCGCAGCGTTGACGACGAATTTCTTCGGGTGTTTCCAGAAAAGGCACAAGATAAGGGCCACACTTATGCGCTACACGAGATCTGGCCGGATCTTCCGCGTGATCCACGCTCGGCAGAAGCACAGATAGCCAACGCTCAGCGTCCAACTCTAGACAAGATATTCTCGCTTTATTGCACTCAAGCGTCACGATACGCCACAACAAAGTCCGCTCCATCTGAATGGGTGGCCGCCGCTCCCGAAAGGGCCGCCAAAGATCTAATCAGTCGAATAACTAAATTGATCCGAGAAGAAAATCTATTGGATCGCGAGTTCGACGAGTTTGGATTCAACACCCTCCGTCCTCTACTTGACGACATGAAACTCCAAGCCGCAGATTGGGTTGCTACCGCTCCACCATTGAAGGATGGTGAGCTGCCTGGACCGCCGGATATTGACTCGGCGATCACAGTGATTCGCGAAGTGATTCGCCAATTTGCGAAGCTTGATGGCTACAATGTGTGGCGTCAGGATGGTCAAAGTGTCTCTCATCATGGCAAGCATCCCGAAGAGGGAAAGGACGCTGAAGTGCGGACTCCAATCCTGCAAAGTTGGATCGTGCCGGTGCGTGCATGGGCTAGATTGGTTACGTGGGGCAAAGACCCAGAATCGGGTCAGGAAATTGTCGACGGAACTCATGATGATCAGGGCATCGTTCGACCGGAATATCTGGCCTTCCTTCGCGATCGACTCAAGGTGTTTGATGCCGATTGCGGCGTTAAGAAAGAACATTTAGGCCGTCTCGATCCTGAGTGTATCGAGTTCCTCGATTTCACTCTTTCAGCTGGTCGGTACAAACCCTTCACTTTCGACCCGGGTGAACATAGTCCGCCTGCAGAACTTGTCGCCGAAGTAGATGCGATACATGCGGAAATCCGGCGAAAGCTTGCTAAGCTCCTGGAACTCATGGAGGTAAAAGGGTGACGCGGCTGCCTCAATCATGGCAAATGGCCAAACTCGGTAGCTGTATGTATCGTCGTAAGGAAACTGTGCTGCCTGCGACGTTAGCCGACGAAAGCGTGAATGTTGTCGGATTAGAAGATATCGAGGATGGGGGACGTGGCGGCGTCTCGATCCGGAAAGCAAAGCCATCTGCTATTGCAAGCCTTAAGACACTGTTTCAACAAGGAGATATTCTCTACGGAAAATTGCGCCCCTATTTGAATAAAGTTGCCCTTGCCCCAGTTGGCGGGATCTGCAGCACCGAAATCTGGGCACTTGTTGCAGAGTCCTACATCGATCCTTACTTTGCTTACTTGTTTCTCTCTTCCTCCTTCTTCGTCCAACGTATCGCATCGTTGACTGAAGGGGCCAACTTGCCGCGCATCGATGTAGAAACCTTCAACTCAATTGAAATTCCGTTACCGCCCATTAGTGAGCAACACCGGATTGTCGAGATCCTGCGCGAGCAACGTGACATCCAGAGCCTTTGTGATCAAGCCGATGAGCGACGGACCAAACTAGTTGCTTCGGCTTTTCACAGCATATTCCTTCAGTCGAAGGAACGCACTGCGTGGCCCGAAGTCACCGTTGGCGAAATCGCTGCCCGGACCGAAAATTCGATTCGAACGGGTCCGTTCGGTAGCGACCTGCTTCATTCTGAATTCGTCAGCGAAGGCATTCCAGTACTAGGAATTGACAACGCCGTTCAAAACCGCTTCGTCTGGGCTGAACGTCGGTTTATAGCCAGCGCAAAGTACGCGTCGCTCAAGCGATTTCGAGTTTTTCCACGAGATGTAATGATCACGATCATGGGGACCGTCGGACGAGCAGCTGTTGCTCCTCCAGATCTCCCAGAGTGCATTAGCACAAAGCATCTGTGTGTGATCACACCCGATACTTCGAGGATTCTGCCGTACTTTCTTTGGGCCGTGCTTCTGTTTGATCCATCTGTCCGCGCCCAAAGCAGCGCAGAGGGCAAGGGTGCAATCATGGAAGGGTTAAACTCAAAAATCATTCGAAGGCTTCGCTTCAGGCTCCCGCCTGTTGACCTTCAGGCTAGATTCGAGAGGATCGTTGACGATGCCCTGCCGATTGAGGATCTTTACTTGTCGTCCAGAGGAGCCACAGCGGAGCTGACACGGTCTCTGATCGCTAATGCTTTCTCCGGCCAGCTAACTGCCGAGTGGCGCGAGTCCTCAACTGACGTTCTTCAAGCCGAAGGGGAGGCTCGCGATGAGGCATTGAGAGCCTCCACCTCAGCGATCTCAAGAACGGTAAGGTTGCCTGTTGCCTCGTTGCCTCCCCCTCAGTTTGAAGAAGGAGCTTACGCCGAACTGACGCGCGATCAGCGCCGGATACTTCAAGTGGTCCGGAACCGAAACGGTGAGCTGGGTTCATCACCGTGTTTCACAGCTGAAGAACTCGCCAGGGACGTCGATGGACCATCAGGAGGAAATGCCCACGCCATCGAGCTTAGTCTCGGCGTGCTAGCTGTCAGAGGACTTGTGATTGCCTTAAGCCGAGAACAGCCCGCGACGATGACTGGCGAAATTGTTTATGGGAATGCATACCGCCTCCCGCTTGAAGACTTTCCACTGACGACCGGCGATCCGCGTGAGCCCATTCAAGGAGAAAAGGCGCGGTCACGTGAACTTGGACGGCTTGCCGCATTGCTTCGAGGAGAGCCGGCCTCGTGAGACTCCGTTACCTCGAACTTCCGCGGTATGGACCGCTTGTTGATTTCTCGATCGTATTTGGCCAAGAGGAAATGCTGTTCGGCTGGACTCAAGAGGATCAGGCAAGACGACGCGGCGCCATCAATTTCGTCGTTGGTGTCAACGGAACCGGCAAGTCAAGCTTATTGCGTGCCATTTATCAGACGTTCCGCTCGCTAATGTTGGATGAAATGCCGGCCCAACCGGTCGTAGTTGCCTGGGATCGCACGACCGGTGGAACGACTGTAACGGCTATTCTCAAAGTTCCCGCCAAATCGTCGATTGATGCGCCGTGGTTCGCGATCGTCAAGCCGGTGCCCGATAACGCTACGGAGGCCGAGTGGAAGGAGCTAATACAACACCAGGGTAACGGTCCACTCGGGCGTCCGATCGATTTTGTTGGAAATGGGAATCCCATTATTACGTCGTTGACGCAAGCTCACCTACCATCCAAGCTCGTGGCATATACATCGGGCGCTGAGCTCCTGTGGGATCGCCTCGAACAGACGGAACTGCACCGCGAAACTCGACAGGATTCTTCCCGTTCGGTTGAAGATGACCGCCCGGCCGGTTGGACACTCGACCACGAACTCGAAGAAGTTCTGGAGACTACCATCCGCGACATGTTATCTCGATTCTCCCCTACGGATTCGAGCCCTACGATTCGAGCTTCTGAACTAGAGCCCCTGCACCGCTTGGAACAAAAGCGGCTAACAAATCAGCTTTTGCATCAGGGGCAGGAATGGCGCACTCGGAACCAAAACGTCCTCCGAGTCCGGCCAGTTGACCTGCGCTACGCCGCGATGGCGCTATCGCTTTGGGAAGCCGCACATGATCTAGACGGCAAGATTGTCGATTCGGAGCGGGAAGCTTTACGCGACCAACTCCTTAGTCAGACAAAAGCGGGGGCACTGGGACAGAACGCCCGCAGGGTCTTCAACCAGCTCGATTGGTTTTGGCCCACACACTTGTGTTTGACCTACAAAGACTCCCAAGAGAAATCTCGGACTCAGCAACGCGAACAACTGCTGTGCCTGCTCGGGTTGGCCGACGAGGTGGTGGAACAACCCAATGACCGCCGTCGCGCCATCGTCTCTTTGGCCCCGGTTGAATCCATTGACCTCCGAGCGAGATTGAAAGAGGTGTTGTCCTCAGATTTCACGAGCACGTCGATCGACACCATTATTAGCCGGGTTCAGGGTTGTCGAACCGGAGCAGAAGCCGTAATGCGGGTTTTTAGCGACAATAAGGATCTTGATGCCACTCTTATGGGCGTCTTCTACGCCCTCCAGGAGTGGCAAAAGTGCGGCCTCTTGGAGGAAATGACTCTCACCGTAAAGAGGCTAAGCCGCACGACAGCCGCTGACGGCGAGCTTGATGATGTTGTAGTGACCTTCGATCAGTTGAGCGACGGCGAGCAGATGCTGCTTGGCCGAGTTGGACTGCTATTCCTCTTAAGAGAACAGCATGGAACACTTTTGCTGCTGGACGAGCCAGAAACGCACTTCAATGATGTCTGGAAGCGCGAAATGATCGATCTAGTAGACGACGGCATTCTTAAAACCACTGCTGCCCAAGTCGTCGTGGCCACACATACTAGCTTCGCTCTTTCAGATGTATTCTCTTCAGAGGTTGTCCTCTTGCGACGTGATTCAACAACTGGCCAGCTTTACGAGGCAGCTGAACCCATCGAGACCTTCGGTGCTACGCCCGAAGACATACTTCGCGACGTATTCCAGGCTGGTGAAGTCATCGGACAGCGAGCTGCGCAGATTCTTGACCTTGTTCTAATCGTCGCGGCGAATCCTGAAGAAGCTACCCCTCTTTGGGCCTCGGGGAATTTCTCTGGCCCAGCGATACAAGCACTTTGGGAAAAGGCGCAACGAGTACCTCATTCTTTCCGAAGTGCAGAAACCTTCTCTCAGTTTCTCGGCAGCATGTGGTCTTTTACCAAGAGACAGCTGAATAAGGATGCCCCTACCCTACTCGACACACTAAACGTCATCGAAGGTAAGCTGGGGCCAGGCCACTATCAGTTTGAATTCCGTCGTAGAATCCACGCGCAAACGATAAAACCAGATGCTCCATCCAATTAATGCGGCCGCGGAGGCGGCGCTTAGAAACGTTCTTGCGTTTCAACGCAAGGTCCTTGCCTACGCATGCCAACCTACTCTAGGTGTGCCGCTAAGTCGCCAGGAAATGGACGCGTACTTTGGCGAACAGGCGGGATGGTTGTGGAGACACGAGAGTCTTCATAGCCCCATCACGAACTTGAATGCAGCAGTCCGCGGAGATGGGGAAGTACGCGGAAGGGTGTTAGCGGCGTTCGACAATGACGTAGCTTTTGATGCCCACGTCGATGATCCGGCGTTTAAGTTCGCTTGCTGCCAACTGAGTGCGGGTATGAAGATTCTACTGGGTGAATTCCTAGTCGTCTTTTATGACCTTTTGGGAAGAAAAGGAGGATTCTCAGCTGAGATCACGGGCAGTGGCGCTTTAACGCGAGATAGAGTGGTTCAGGAGTTTTGGGCAGCAAATCCCAGATTAAACGTATGTCCCTGTTGCGATGGACCTCGGCCAGACAAAACTAACGGAAAGATCCATGCCCAGTGCGATCACCACTTTCCTAAGTCCGTACACGCTGCTCTCAGCATACATCCGCGAAATCTGATTCCGATCTGCGTGGAGTGCAATGTCACTTTCAAGAGTGAGCATGACGCAAATGACAAGGCACACATCTCCGCAATGTTTCTACCGTACGAGCGCGAGGCCTTTGGTCCACTAGTCGCGAGGGCATTTCGAGACAAGAGCGGAGTTCTGACGGTGGAGATAAGCGATGCAGGGATAACGAATACCAGCCGGATCGAATCACTAGACTACATTCTTCAGCTTCGTGGCCGATGGGCCGATCGTCTTGGTTCGCGCGTTTCGGAGTCCATAGTTAACACATTCCGCCAGCAATCGCGTTCTGCTGCCCGAAGAGGTGATCCCCCAGCCGATATCCTTCCAAACGTCGTCGCACAGAGGATAGGTTTTCGAGAGTGTCGTGGGAAATTGCAGGATTCGATTCTCTCCGAGGCGTACTGCGTTCTGCTAGAGGGCGACCGCGCAGAGCTGACTGAAGTATTCGACTGATCGGCCTTAAAGGACAGGCGGGCCATTCATTGGCCGTCGAACCAAATCGAACAACAGACTCAAGGGACCACTACTCGCCTGCCGTTGTTTCTCCGCTGAACAATTCCGCCGTGGTCTTTAGAAAAGTTGGTTTCAGAGACTCGCTTAGTCCTAATTTTCTAATGCCGTCGAGTTTTTCACATAACGTTGTGAATGGGAGAAAGCCGCAGATTCTTGGCAGAGGCTTTTCTCTCAAATTCAACGTTGGCCTCAGCAATTTCTGCTCGACCTTGTCTCGTCTCTCATCTGGCGCAACAAGATACAGGTTGATGTCGAGATTCGGCTGGAAGGCGAAGAGGTCACTCATGCGCAGCAGTCCGGAATACACGGTGGTGGTGCATTCCACCTCGAATGCTGCGACGATGGAATTGCCGGAAAGCCAGAGAACATCAATCAACTCAATCGTCCGCGTGGTCGCCTCATTGAGTTGAGTGGGGAGGCGCTCGAGCATTCTCGGCAGTGATCCAAGAGCGACTCCGTTCCACCTCCGGCTGCGATCATTTCTTGTGACCTAGCGGAGGATAGTCCTCGAATCCATATCGCCTCAATAAACTCGTCAATTTGGGGCTGAAAAGGACTTGGAGGCTGAGTAGACAGCTAGCGGTGAAATGGTGAAATCGCTACCAACTTTGTGCAACGCGAACGAACATGAAAGGCGCTCTTGGCACGTTTCAGTTTGTTTCGCAACGGGCCCTCGTATGCGGCCCACTCCCGGGCTGCCACTTCGATCTCCTTCAGTTCGACTTTGCGGAGCGACGTCATTTTTTAACAGGCGCACTATGTGAAGAAGGTACGCTGCAGTAGTCCGTACAACGATTCGGCTGACCCCCGTTTCAGGATGGATGCGAGATATTGCTCCCGCTCTCGAAGCAACGGCGCAGCTTTGTGCCGAGCGTGCAGACTGGGCCATGATGATATCTCGTCGAAGAGATTCATCCGTCCACCTTTCTTAGGGCGACGGTATCTTACGCTCCAGCTAACGAAAATGTCTGGCCGACCGACGCTTATCGTCGTTGACCTTCGATACTTAGCTGAAATCACATGGCGGACTACACCATAACGTTGCTCTTGCTGGCGAATGCGTGTGTGCGCACGACTGGCCCCTGCTTCGGGCTGCACGGCGTCTGAATCCGCCCGCAAATTCACAGCTATTAACAAGTTAGCTATTTACAAGCAAAATCGAAGCGGAGTAAATTTCGTAATGTTAGTGCCCGCGTAGCTTCATTGAGGGCGAACCGGGATATCTGGTTTGGGCTTCGATGGAGTCTTGGTGGAGGCGTCGCTTCAACACGAGGCGAAGGCGTAGGCGAACAGCGTACGGATGTCCATGGTACTGCTCTAGCACCG
>Ga0307474_10002964_pt1 | contig 12238 bp, 10 predicted proteins | sample atmos_gasesECM1C_2_FD_203312 | JGI IMG/M metagenome (GOLD analysis project Ga0307474, IMG submission 203312) | Hardwood forest soil microbial communities from Morgan-Monroe State Forest, Indiana, United States - atmos_gasesECM1C_05 | ecosystem: Environmental > Terrestrial > Soil > Temperate... | reverse complement strand
GGTCTCGAGTGCGCGCGCTGATTCGGCCTTGGTTGCGCAGGACTTTGGAGACGGTGACGACCGAAACCTTCAGGTCTTTGGCGATGTCGGAAAGCGTAGTCACTTCTGTGCAGAGTAGCACAGCGAGCACTAAAATCGGCGCGGCGCCACGTTTTAGCCTCGGCCCGGGTAAGCGTTAATCCTTCCATGAATAAGCGTTAACTTTAGGTTGACACCCCGTCCACTTTTGACAAGAATCGCGCTATTCCCATAGCCACTATCTAGTTGTTTCTTGGGTGGCGTCTTCTATTTTGGGCTAGTGCAGAAGGAAGTTCGGGCGAGCGATCACCTCGGGGGCCTTTGATGCAGAACGTAAGCGATTCATCCAGAACGGCGGTAAGTGGCCGAGTTCGGCGAACGAGGACTGCGGCGACCTACCATTCTGTCGTCGATCACCTGCTCGCCGAGATGGCTCAACTGCTGCACAGCTCGGAACCGCGCAAATTCTCGCCATTCAAGCTGGTCATCATTGGAAATAGCGGCTCGGTGGCCTTCAGCGGCCAAGTCGATGAGCACGGCCGGATGCGCTCCTCGGGGCCACATCGGCCGCTGCGGCGCTCCGATTTCCCCGCGAATGCATTGATCACCGATCGTTCTCTCGCCACACGAACCTTCAGAATCGACTGCGCGGACGCCTAAGAGCGATCCCACCAGATCACCGAATTTACTGCGCCGGAGCGAGCCAGATATCCTGATCCACGTAGGCCGTAAAAGGCGACCCGGCTGGTATTTCGACATTTTTCCCGTGTTTGATCAAGCCGATAGGTCCGAACAGCACGGTCAGCGCCACGGCGGCTCCGGTCTTGCTATCGCCCTCCCGCCCTTTTGTTCCACGAATATGCACGCGATTGCTGCCGACTACCAGATACTGAATTTGGACCGCGAGATCGCCGGGCCTTCCCATCATTCCGGCTTTCTTAGCGGCGGTCACGGTGGCGAGGGCGTGAGCGCCTTTGGAGACCACTATGGAATCGCCAACTTTCAGATCGTCATCGAGCACGAATTCGACTGGATCGCCTTCGTTGGCGGTTTTCGAGCTGATACTGCTTGCGAATTTCAGGGGAACTTCAATGCCTTCTTTGAGCAGGCAGCCATCATTTGCGTTGCAAACCGGTTTGCTGGCGGCCATGGGCACCGTGACCGCGCCGCTAATGGCTCCGCGCACTGCGTCTACGGATGCGGTCGGTTTCTGCGCTTGAGCCGAGAGCATCGCGTCAATCACGCTATTGTCGACGCCCGCGTTTTTCAGATCGATCAGAGACTGTGGAGTGGTGTTGAAATTCGTTCCACTGGATTGAACTTCTTTGACGATCAGACCTGGATCGAGACCCTGTTTTGTCAAATTGACGATATCCGCATTGGTCAGTGGCGTCTGGGTCTGGGCGAACGTCGAGGGGACGGCGTACATGCTCAGCACAAAAAAGAAAAGCACGGTCAGCGAGCTGGGACGCTTCATGTGGGCTCTCCTGAGAGCTTCTGCTTTATGTTTATGATCTTAAATTACCGTCACGATATCAAACCGTTAATTTGGCCACAGAGAACGTGTTAGACATCATCGATGTTGCCGGGGCCGTGTCCGACCGGCACCTGCAATCGAGAGCGCACCCAGTATCGTCAGCTTCAATTAGTGAGACGTGTATGGCCGGATCGCGTTACCGGAATCATCCGCGAGAATTCCGCCGGACTGTTGACAGTTATCGGCCCAGTCGTCAAACTTGACCCTGCGTGTTTCCCGCTTTGGCTGGCTTCAATCATCCTGAAGGGAGTTTCATTTGCGAATTGATGGACGAGCCACCGACCAACTGCGCCCGGTGAAGATCACGCCGGATTTTATTCCGCACGCGGAAGGCAGCGCGCTGATCGAGTCCGGTCACACCCGCGTGATAGTCACCGCGACGGTGGAAGACGGCGTGCCCGGATTTCTGAAGGGCTCGGGCAAAGGATGGGTCACCGGCGAATACGGAATGTTGCCGCGTTCGACCGAAAGCCGGACCCCGCGCGAATCCAGCCGCGGAAAACAGTCTGGGCGCACGCTGGAGATCCAGCGCTTGATCGGCCGCACGCTGCGCGCCGTAATGGATCTGAAAGCGCTCGGCGAGCGCACCGTCTGGCTCGATTGCGACGTGATTCAGGCCGACGGCGGTACCCGCACCGCTTCGATTACCGGCGCCTACGTGGCACTGGCCCTTTCGCTGGAGCGCATGGTCGCTGCCGGAATTTTGCGTAAGCTGCCGCTGCTCGACTATCTGGCGGCCACCAGCGTCGGATTGGTGGAAGATGAGTTTCTGCTCGATCTGGCTTATGAGGAAGACTCCGCCGCGCAAGTGGACATGAACGTGGTGATGACCGGCAGCGGACATTTTGTCGAAGTCCAGGCCAGCGCGGAAGGCCGCCCCTACACCGACGTCGAACTCAGCGGCCTACTGAAGTTGGCTGCGGGTGGAATCCGGCAACTGATCCGCATTCAAACCGAATTACTCAGTTTGAAATTTCTTCCGCGCAGCAAATGACCCATTTCGTCGCCAGGGCGGCGCATCCATGAAACTTTTTCTGGCCTCTTCCAATCCCGGAAAATTACGAGAGTATCGGGAACTTGCCGGCGACGCCACGCTCGACCTCGCCTCGCTGCCCAATTTCAGGAATATTCCGGAATTCGAGGAAAGAGCTCCCACCTTTGCCGAGAACTCCGCCGGCAAGGCTCTGTACTACAGCAAATTCGCGGAAGAAACCGTGCTGGCTGACGATTCCGGCTTGGTGGTCCCGGCCCTGGACGGCGCTCCGGGAGTTCTCTCAGCGCGCTACGCGGGACCCAACGCTACTGACGCCGATCGCGTGCAGAAGCTGCTCCGTGCCATGGCTGGTATGAAAGACCCGGAGCGGCGCGCTTATTTCGTTTGCGTTACATCGCTGGCCCGGCAAGGCCGCGCGCTGGCGGTGGTGTCCGATCGTTGCGACGGCCTCATTGCCGCGGAGCCCAAGGGCACCGGCGGATTCGGGTATGATCCGGTCTTCTATTTCGAATCCTTGGGCCAGACCTATGCCCAGCTCTCTTCCGCCGAAAAGCACGTCTACAGTCATCGCGGCAAAGCTTTCCGTAAAATCCTGTATGTTCTTTCGCCCAGTTTCGCTGCTACTTTTGGGTAGTCCAAGCATCCAATCCGGTTGAAACAATTACTTGCCGTAAAGCGTCGTACGAGAGTACAAGGGTTGTCTCTTTATCCTGGCCCCCCGAGGTTGAATCCTGTGAATGCCGCCTCTCGAGCTATCACCACATCGGAATCGCCGTTGTTATCTCGACTCGTAGAAGCTCGCGAGCGCACCGACGCCCTATTCCAAGTGTTACCGCCGAACTCGTTTTACGACCGGCCCATCGCCGAACGCCATCGCCTGATTTTCTATCTCGGCCACCTGGAAGCTTTTGATTTCAATCTTCTGGCTGAGTCCCTCGGCCTTGCTTCGCACGACGAGGTGTTTAACAAATTATTTGCGTTCGGAATCGATCCGGTCGATGGCGGCCTGCCGACCGATCAGCCCAAGGATTGGCCAACCATCGCGCGCGTGGAGAAATATAATCGCTTGACCCGCGAACAGCTGGACAGCGCCATCAGAAATTCCGGATTTGCCCGTGCCGATTTGCCGGCCGCGAACGAACAACTCCTGAACGTAGCCATAGAGCACCGGCTGATGCATGCGGAGACGTTGGCCTACTTGCTGCACAATCTGCCCACCCAGAAGAAAAATATCGCGCCGATGCCCGATGAAGACGATGGGCCGGGTCCGGAACCTCGCGAGGTGACGATTCCCTCGGGAATCGCCACCTTGGGCCAACCTCGCGCGGAGCGCACCTTCGGCTGGGACAATGAATTCGGCGAACAGAAGGTGCTGGTGCCAGCTTTCACCGTCGATGTGTTCCCGGTGACCAACGGCGAATATTTGAAATTCGTACAGGCTCGCGGATACGAAGTTCCGAAGTACTGGCGCCCGGAAGATTGGGAATGGCGGCGGAAGAGCAATCTGCATCATCCTCATTTTTGGATTCCACGCGACGGCGGGGATCCCGCATCGGATGCGACACGCTGGAACTACCTCGGCATGTCTGGCTCGGTTCCTTTGCCGGAGTCCTGGCCGGTTTATGTGAGCCACGCCGAAGCCACTGCTTACTCGCGTTGGGCCCGAAAAAAATTGCCCACCGAAGAGCAATGGCATCGCGCTGCCTACGGCACACCGGAAGGACGTGAACGAATTTATCCGTGGGGCGATTCCGCACCGGCGCCCAGGCACGGAAATTTTCATCATCAACGCTGGGACGCGGCAGCCGTCGACGCCCATCCCGATGGCGCCAGCGCTTTCGGTGTGGAAGATTTGCTCGGCAATGGCTGGGAATGGACTTCTACGGTATTCGGTCCCCTTCCCGGTTTCGAAGCTTTCTCGTTCTATCCCGGATACTCCGCGAATTTTTTTGACTCCAAGCACTACGTAATGAAGGGCGGCTCGCCGCGCACCGATGCGTGCATGTTGCGCCGCTCGTTCCGGAACTGGTTTCAGCCCCATTATCCCTACGTCTACGGCAGCTTCCGCTGCGTGGAGGAATAACCCATGGCCAGTGCTTCGCGAATCATCGCGGCGAATACTGCCCCGGAAATCATTACCGAATTTGCGTCGGACGTAGTGGTCGGGCTTAGCCAGCCCGGCCAAAAGGAATTGCCGTCAAAATATTTGTACGATGAAGTCGGGTCCGGGCTCTTCGATGTGATTTGCCTGCTCCCCGAATACGGACTCAGCCGCGCGGGCATGCGATTGCTGCAGCGGCATTCGCCGGAAATTGTGGCCAAGCTGCAGTCGCCGGTGGTGGTCGCGGAACTCGGCAGCGGCAGTGGCGTGAAGACGCGCCTGCTGCTCGAAGCATTGTCTCGCCAGCAGCGCGTGAATTATTACCCCATCGACATTTCGTTGAGCGCGCTCAACCGTTGTCAGCAGGAAATCGGCCAGATGGATCAGGTCAGCATCGTCGGATTCGAACGCGCTTACCTGGATGGCCTGCAAGAAGTCGCGGCTCGGCGCAAAGATGGCGAACGGCTGCTCGTCCTTTTCCTGGGCAGCACCATCGGCAATTTTGACCGGCCGGCGGGCGACCAGTTCTTGCGCGAAGTTCGTGCCATCTTGCAGCCGGGCGATGCGCTGCTGCTGGCCACCGACCTGGAAAAGCCGATCCCGCAGTTGTTATCCGCCTATGATGACCCGGCCGGCGTGACCGCCGCGTTCGACATGAACCTTCTCGCGCGTATCAACCGCGACCTCGACGCCGATTTCGATTTGGCGCTTTTCAAGCATGTGGCGCGCTACGACCAGTCCGAGCGCCGCGTCGAAATGCATCTGCAGTCGAAAGCCTGGCAGCGCATCACCATTCGCAAAGCGGGTTTCCGTTTCTACATGCGCGAAGGCGAAACCATCTGGACCGAAAGTTCGCACAAATACAATCCGCAGGAAGTCATTCAAATGGGCGAGCGGACCGGCTATCGTTGCGACGGCCAGTGGTTTGATACCGAATGGCCCTTCGCCCAGAATCTTTTCTTCGCCGTATAGGATTGCGGTCCAATTTGATTTCGGATTTGCGTTCCGGAAACCGTCGAAACTAGCGTCTTTTCATTCGTTTTCTTGTTTTTCCGAATACCTCGCGAGCCATTTCGCTTCCGTAGAGCGCCTCCGATCACTGTGCTATATTCCTCAAACAAATGAGCAAACCGAAAAAGAAAATCGCGCATAAGCCTCCGAAAACCGCGCAGAAGGCCGCCAAACCAGCGAAGTCGACTGCCGCGCGTAAGTTTCGGCCTACTCCCGGTCTCGAAGCCGGCAAAGGGCCGAACCCGAAACGCGTCCATGTTATTTTGGAAAAACTCCAGGAGGCTTATCCTGGCGCGACGTGCGAACTAGTTCATGCCAACGCCTTCCAGCTGCTCATTTCGACCATTCTTTCGGCGCAATGCACCGATGTGCGCGTCAACGAAGTAACCAAGACGCTCTACAAAAAATATCCGAACCCCAGCGCCTTCGCCTACGCCAATCCTTCCGAACTGGAGCAGGACATCCGCCCCACCGGCTTTTTTCGCAACAAAACCAAATCGATCATGGGTGCGAGCAAGAAGATCATCGAAGACTTCGGCGGCCAGGTTCCCAAAACGATGGACGAACTTCTCACGCTCCCCGGCGTGGCGCGCAAAACCGGCAACGTAGTTCTGGGTTGCGCGTTCGGAATTCCGTCCGGCGTGGTGGTCGACACCCACGTCATCCGAATTTCCAATCGCCTCGATCTGACTAAGAATCAAGATCCCAAAAAGATCGAGCAAGACTTGATGAAAATCATTCCTGAATCGAAATGGATTCAGTTTTCACATCAAATCATCTGGCACGGACGCCGCGTCTGCGTGGCGCGCAATCCGCGCTGCGCCGAATGTAACCTTGAGCGCGTCTGTTATTCCAAAGACAAGACCGTCTGACTTAAGGGACAATTGAGCTTCAATGGGATCCGATAGCCTACCTGCGCCACGCCGCAACCCGCGATTCTCCGGACTCCTCGGAATTCTGTTGGGAATTGTGCTGACCATCGCGGCGATCGGCGGCGCCGTTTGGCTCTCCACCGGCGTAGGTTTGTGGCACCTCTTAGGCCTGTTCCGCAGTGGCCAGACCTCGATCAACGTCTCCCAACCCACCGTCGTGCGCCAGATTCAGCAGTTGCAGCGCCTGGAAACGGTGACCTACACCATGGACAAAATTATTTCGGGAGAGCGCGACAATCCCTATTTGCCTAAGTTTCTGGCCGGCGATCGATTGCTGCTCGTCGTTCATGGGCAGGTCATCGCTGGAGTGGACTTGGCGAAAGTGCAGCCCGCCGACGTAATCGTCCACGGCCAATCGATTGTGTTTCATGTACCCCAAGCCGAAATTTTCAGTACCCTGATCGACAACAGCCGCACGCGTGTATATTCTCGCGACACCGGCCTTTTTACTTCCCCCGATCCGAACCTCGAAAGCGAAGTCCGCGCCGAAGCGGAACGTCAGCTGCAACAAGCCGCGCTGCAGGACGGCATTCTCAAAACTGCCGACCAGAATGCCCGCAGCACCCTGGCAAGCATGCTCAAAGGCTTCGGATTTTCCCAAGTGGAAATTCAGTAGGCGAAATGGCGCTGACGAATCGTTCGGGCTTCCCGCGTCGCCTGCTTCAAATTCTCCCCGCGGCATTATTTGTCGCCATACTCGTAGCACCGGGGGCCGCCGCGCAAAAAGCGTATGATCCCGGCGCTTCCGATACCGAGATTAAAATTGGAAACATCGCGCCGTATACCGGTTGGGGCAGCGACTACGCCGCCGTCGCGCGTGCCGAAGCCGCTTACTTCCAGATGATCAACGACCGTGGCGGAATCAACGGCCGCAAAATCAATTTCATCACTCTGGATAGCGCGTCCGTGGCTTCGACGGCGCTGCCTTTGGCCCGCAAGCTGGTCGAGGAAGATAAAGTCCTGCTGATTTTCAGCGCCATTGGCACCGAAGGAAATCTGGCGATTCGCGATTACCTGAATCAGAACAAAGTGCCCCAGCTTTTCGTGCAAACCAGTTCGGCGGTTTTCAACGATCCGGCGCATTTTCCCTGGACCATGGGTTTCTTCGCCACCTACCGCGATGAAGGCCTGGCTTACGCGAAATATGTTCTAACCAACCGGCCGCAGGGAAAAATCGCAGTGCTTTACGCCAACGACGACGCCGGAAAGGAATACCTGCAGGGCGTGCGCGACGGCTTGGGCGAAAAGGCCGCGAGCATGATTGTCAAAGAAGTTTCCTACCAAGTATCCGATCAGAGCCTGGAACCGCAGATTGGGGTGCTCAAGGATTCCGGCGCCGACGTCTTTTTTAATTTTGCCGTCGGTCCATTCGCTACCAAAACAATTCGCGCAGCTTACGATCTCGGCTGGCATCCCCTGCAATTTATTCCCAATGCGTCCCTGTCGATTGCCGCATTCCTCGACCCGGCCGGCCTGGATAAATCGGCAGGCATCATTTGCAATGCGCGTTCCAAGGGTTGGTGGTCGCCGCGTTCACGCGACGATCCTGCGGTGCGCGAATTCCTCGACTGGATGAGCAAGTACAATCCAAAAGCCAGCCTGCGCGATCAGGATAATGTGGCCGGTTACGAACGCGCTCAAACGCTGGTCGCCGTGCTGCAAAAATGCGGCGACAATCTCACCCGCGCCAACGTCATGAAGCAAGCTTCAAATCTTGACTTGGAACTGGGCATGTTGCGCCCTGGAATCAAAATCAAAACCACCCCGACCGACTATCAGCCCATTCATCAGTTGTTCCTGATTCGCTTCGATGGCCAACAATGGCAAGGTTTCGGCGGAACGATTAGCTTTTGAACCTCGCTTCGGCTGAACGTTGTGATTGAACTCGCAATCTACAGCGCCCTAACCCTGCGCTCGAGCTCCCGGGTGATTTCAGTAGCGTCCTGATCGGCTGTAAAGCTGACCGGCTCGCCGATCGTGACCGTCACCTGTCCCGGCCGCGCCAAAATGCGATTGGCCTGCCGCAACTCCAAAAGTCCATCCAGGCGCATCGGCACCACCGGGATATTCAGCTTCTGCGCGAGCAGGCCGATGCCCACACGGAAGGGCGCGATGTTTCCGTCTTCGGTGGTCTTGCCCTCCGGAAAAATCAGAACGCTCCATCCGCGGTCGGTCAGGTTTCCCGCGTACGAAAACGACTTCGCAAACCCCGCTCGCTGCGGCAACGGAAAAACATTGAAGAGTGACAGGGCCAGAAAATAATTCAGGCGCTCCTGCATGCGTTTGAAAATATTCATGCTCTGGGGCGGTCGGCGCATTTCGGCCAGCCGCTCTCCGCGCATCGCCGTAGCCAGCCGGTTGCGCAGCCTCCCCGGCAATGCCGGCAAAACCCAGGCAATGTCCAGATAGGTCACATGATTGGCGATCACCAATACCGGACCGCGAAGCCCGCGTAGATTTTCGCGCCCGCGAATCCGCGGCGCGGCCAGCAGATAGGTGGCCGGCCAAGCCAGCAGATAATAGACCGCCAGCCGGACGAAAGTTGTCAGCCGGTTCTGCGGCCACGAGGGATATGCGTACTCGCCGCCCGCGCGTTCCGGCTCGCGCAGCAATTTTTCAAGTTGACCGACCGTGGCCGCTTCCGAAAATTGCGCCTCGCTCAGATCGACCTGATACCGTTCTTCCAGCCGGTCCATCAACTCCACGCGATCGAGCGAACTCAGGTTCAGCTCGGCCTCCAGCGACGCGTCGGACCCTGCATCGGACGACGCCCGCCCAGTGATCTGCGCGATCAGGGTTTGCAGGGAATCCGCTTGCGGCGCTCTCGGTGCAGCGGCTTTGGATATCCTCGCGATCGCGATCTCTCGGATGCGCGATAGAAGCGGTTTCTGGGTCGGCGTGCGGGGGAAATCCGGTTCAGGCCACACCAGCCAATTGCGGATCCGTTGAAATTCCGCCAGCGAGAGATTCGCGTTCTTCACCGCGGCATCGCCATTGCTCGCGGCGCCCTCCAGCACCAACACCGCGCAAGCCTCGGCGTTTCCGTCGTTCTCGATTCCGATCACCACGCAATCGCGCACGCCAGCCTGCGCGCGCAGCGCCTTTTCCAAATCTTCGGGATAAATATTCATCCCCGCCGGCGTGACGATCACGTTTTTTCGCCGGCCTTTGAAATACAGCTGCCCTTCTTCGCCACTTTCGGCCAGGTCTCCGGTGCGAAACCATCCATCGTCTTCCGCCAGCTTCTGCGCCGCGCCAGCAATTTGATATGTATTGGCTACATTTTCCCCGCGCACCAGAATTTCGCCGTTCTCGTCGATGCGCACTTCCATTCCCGGAAACACTTTTCCCAGCGAACCCTTGGTCGAACGAAACGGATGGTTCAGGCTGATCAGCGACGTCGTTTCGGTCATGCCGTAACCCTGAATCACCGCATAGCCCAAACGGTTCCAGAACGTTTCCAGTTCTTCCGGCAACGCCGCTCCGCCGGAAATGATCGCCCAGAATTTCCAGCCCAGCCGCCGGTGAATTCGCCGGAAGCGCCACCAGCGCCGGAAAAAATGGGTGTTTTCCGCCGCCTCGAAGTTGCGCCGAAAACTGCCGTCGCCGCTCGGACGATCCTCGTACAGGACCACTTCGCGCCGCAGCGCTTCGATGACCCGCGGAACAGCCACCAGCACCGACACTCGCTCGCGGCGAATCGTATCGGCCAGCTCCGACGGCTTTAAGGTGTCCGCCAAAATCACGATTCCGTTCAGCAGCGGAGGAATGAACAGCGCCAGCATTTGCCCGAACACATGGCTCAGCGGCAACAGGTTCAGAAAACGCAGCGGATGAAACGGCCTTTCGTAGCGCAGGTATTTATGAATTTCTTTTTCGATGGGTTCGATGTTCGCTAGCACGTTCCCATGCGAGATGACCACGCCGCGAGGTTCAGCCGTGGTTCCCGAGGTAAAAATGATCTGCAGCGTATCCTGGCGCGTCAGCACCGGCGCGTTGTACGGACCCGAATCAAGGTGTTTCGTGATTTCGAGCAGCGCATCCGGCGCGATCACCGGAATCCGCGCGGCGGATTCCGCGGCGCCGCTCGAACCAAACATGAGTTTGGCCGAACATTCCCGCGCCACTCGCGCCACGAATTCGGGCGTCGACCCGTGGTCGATGGGCACTACCACCGCGCCTCGCAAAACGCAGCCAAAGAACGCGGCTACCCACTCCGGCGAGTTCTCCGCCCACAGCAAAACCGAATCGCCCTTGCCAATCCCACGATTTTCCAACTCGCGCGCCAAGCGGTTTGCTGCCGCCGCGACCTGCGCGTACGTCCAACCGCGCATCCGGTATCCGACCCGGTGCCGCAGGGCGATTTCATCGCCCCGCGCGCCGTATTCGCGCACGAACTCAACCAGAGACTGCCGCCCCATGCTGAAAGTATGCCTTGGAATGCTCAGTCTAAAAATACCTCAGGAAAGTTTTCGATCAGCGCGGACGAGGTGCTGGATGTGGTGCTTGATGAAGTGCTGGAGGCGAAGGATTCGCAACGAGTGTAATTGCTTTCTCCGGGCAGGCGACCACACAAAGCCCACACGCCTGGCAGAGATCAGCGTGTGGCGTGTAAGCGGTTTGACGGCCGTGCGCGCGGCTTTTCATTTTTCCCAAAAATGAAAGTCCGGCGAAATCGTGGTCGTCGATTCGCCGGACCTCAAAAACATCGTAGGGGCAGACTTCAACGCAGTCTTTCTTCCCTTCGCACGAATTACGATCGATGAATGGAAGAAACGCGCCGGGCTCTGCCCCGCACTTTTCTCCGGGGCGGTCAGGGTGCCGTGCGGCCCGCCGCGCTTTCTCGGTGTCGAGTTGCGGCGACTTTCCCGCGCGGATTCCCGGCTCGGCACCGGACATTATTTCTTGGCCCGGATTTCTTCGATCGCTTTGCGCAGGATCCCGAACACCCGCTGCCGTTCCTCGGGCGATGCGTCAACCTTTTCGATGATCGCCGCCTTCAGTTCGTGGCGCAGCTCGCGAAATTCCTGCTTGGCCTCACGCCATTCGGCTTTGATTCCGGAGCGGCCCTCGCCGCCGGCGTCCTCGCGATCTTCGTGTTCTTCGGCGTAGCGCTTCTGAAAGTCGGCCATCTTCTTACCGAATCTCGCCAACTGCTCCAGGGTTTCTTCCACGCTGGCCCGATTTTTCTTCAGATGCTCGGCGCCCGCTTCGGTGATCTTGTAAAGCTTCTTGGTGCCTTCCGACTCTGAAGCCGCGTAGCCTACTTCTTCCAGGTAGGTCAGTGCCGGATAAACCATGCCCGGACTCGGCGAATAGATACCGCTGGAATGTTCCTCGATCTGCTTGATGATCTCGTAGCCGTAACGCGGCTTTTCGCTGAGCAGCGCCAGGATGATCAACTGCAAATCGCCGGAAGCCAGCATTTTCGCGGCTCTCATTCCTGGACCGCCGGGGAAGCCGGCTCCGAAGCGGCTAAAGAATCGGCCTCGCCCAAAACTGTGGCGGTCGCGGCCTTCAAAACAGGGGTGGTGATGATGTTTATGGTGATGCATGTGGTGTAGCTCCTTTAAGTCGTACAACATGTCTTAAGTTGTATCGTAAGATATATTCTGTGTCAATATAAATGTTTAACTCCTTTATTT